>SAMEA104315421__coassemble_497_pt1 | contig 83935 bp, 73 predicted proteins | sample SAMEA104315421__metabat2_low_PE_055 | metagenome-assembled genome bin SAMEA104315421 (sample SAMEA104315421) | gut metagenome | biome: Monkey gut; feature: monkey-associated habitat; material: faeces | place: China | collected 2013
GCCACTAGCCCGACCCTTGCACCCATGCGTCGCCGCTTTTGGGAAGATTTCGCCCGCGAAAACATGCATAACAATAGCGAAGCTATGCGGGCTTTTGTCAGCGGGGCCGAAAATCTAACCGAATTTAACCAGGCACAAACCGACCTCTTTAATGCCCCCGTTATCTGTTACTTGACCATTCCTCAAAAGGCCCCAGACTGGTCCTTATTTGACCTAGGACTTTTCAGCCAAAACCTAACCCTTGCTGCCAAGTCCCGCGGCGTCGATAGCATCATCGCCTATGAGCTAGTCAAGTACACCGACCAACTCAAGGCTACCCTCCAAATCCCAGCTAGCGAGAACCTAATTGCCGGTATCGCCCTCGGCTACCGCGATTCCCACGCCCTAAACGATTACCAATCACCCCGCCGGCCGCTAGCCGAATTTGTGCATACTTTTGATTAATAAAGACCCCCGTAATAGCACTTCAATTCCTTGTGTCATTACGGGGGTTACTGCTATTTAAAATTTTCCTTTCTAGCTATTGACTTAGACTATGGTTTAAGTTGTAAGTTAATAATTGCCAACGATACTATCCGAAAATGCTTTTTAGCCAATAAAAGTTTACTAGTCACCTTATTGGCAACTAGTGAATAAATTTTAGCACCAATAACCTATTATTAGAGTATAATATTTATATAAACTTATGGTAAGCGGTTTCTTTTTATAATCGGGGGGATTCAAATATGTTAAAGTATCAAAAAGTTGCAAGTGATTTAGCCAAAAAAATTGAGGCAAAGATTTATCTAGAACGATTGCCCAAGGAAGATGAACTAATCGCCACTTACAGGGTTAGTCGTAATACCATTAGGTCTGCCCTTGACATTTTAACGAACCAGGGGATTATTCGACGTATCCAGGGTAGTGGCTACTTTGTTAGTTTTCATCCTGATCGTTTGAATAATGTGATTAATATGTCAAATAAATATGGTTTACGGGATTTGGGTGCTGAAACACCCATTATTTCTAAGGTGCTCACTCTTGAAGTCATCCCAGCTAACAAGCAAACCGCAGATTTTCTCCAATGTCGACCGGAGACACCTTTATACCACGTGCTTAGACTACGCTACAAAAACAATGAATTAATTAGTCTCGAAGATGCCTACTATCTTAAAGACATCGTCCCTTATTTAGACGAAAAGATTTGCCAAAAGGCTATCTACACTTTTATTATTGAACATTATAATTTAGAAATCATCAGTGGTGATGAATATTCCCAAGTACACGTCTTATCCGAACAGGAAGCAAGTCTAACTGGTTTACCCGCGGGAACACCAGCTATGTGCATCGAAGAAGTTGATTATTTAAAAAACGAGCAACCTTTTAATTACTCTAAAACCCTTTATCTAAAACCTAAACTTACTTTCTACTACCATGTCAGAAATCATCTTCACTAACAAAAAAGGGCTTCATACTTGCTAGCTATGTTACTAGCAAATATGAAGCCCCTCAATTTCCTGGGTTATTTTTAACTATTATTTAGCTTGACTAGCAGCCTGTTCGTTCTTGTAAAGCTTGTTGTCGTAACGCTTGATAAATGGATACCAAATTACGGCTGCGATAACAGCTGTTACAACGGCTAAGACAGCACCACGCCAACTTTGGGTTGCAATGAAGCCCCCTAAACCGATTGGAGTTGGCCAAGGTTGTTGAACGGTAATCTTAGGAACAAGGTGACTAGCGATTGCAGCGTAAGTAACTACGGCCGTAGTCATTGGTGCAAGTGCAAATGGAATGGCAACATCAATGTTGTAAACGATTGGTAGCCCAAACAAGATTGGTTCATTGATGTTGAATAATCCTGGAACAATAGCCAGTTTACCTAACTCACGTAATTGCACAGAACGAGCTCTAAAGCACATGTACAAAACAACACCTAAAGTTGCACCTGAACCACCAAGTAAAACAAAAGCATTAGCAAATTCGCCAGCGAAAACATGGTAGCCACCAGCGTTATTAGCAGCTAAGTTAGAAAGTGTAAATGCTTGGTAGAAACTTGAAATGATAGTGGCACCGTGAATACCAACGAACCATAGCAAAGCAATTAAGAAGAAGATAATTGCAACTCCCCACCAAGAATCAACTAACTTAGAAACGAAGGAGAATGGGATATAAAGAACGTTGAAAATATCTGTTCCCATCATGACTAAAATTCCATCAATAATCCCAACAACAAAAGCAATCATGAAGCCAGGCAATAAGGCAGTGAAGGAATCAGCAACACCCTTTGGCACCGAGTCAGGCATTTTAATACCCCAACCTTTTTTAACAACCATCCGGTAAATTTGAACTGCTAAGGTTCCAATGATTAAACCAGTAAAGATCCCAGTAGCTCCCAATCGGGCAAAACCTGAGGCACTAGCACCATACCCGCTAATAACAGCGCTTCCAGATTCAACCGCTTTTTTACTTGCGTTGGTCAAGAAAGATGCTTTACCATCTGCCCACACATATTGAGGGATGGTGATAAAGAAACCAAAGAGTGCTAAAAACATCCCGTTTAATGGATCAACATCAATCTTTTCTTCGTCACGATAAATCTTAGTGAAGTTAAACGCAAACGAACCTGCAAAGTAAATAGCGATAAAGCCCATAACGGCATTGTAGATGTTAGAGTAGAGGTCTTGGAAGCGACCTAAAGTATTGTTATAAAAATCTACAAACCAGTCAGCGGTAATAATCAGTTGCAAGTTACTCAAAATCAAAAACATAGAACCAACAATAGTAAATGAAATAACCGTAAATCCGGCGGCCATAACGGCACGGACAAAGCGGAAGTTAGCAAATTTCCCCATCGGACCCACAATATGCTTGTTCAAAAAATCTTGAAAGCCAGAACTTGATGCCATGAGAAATCCTCCTCAACTAATTTTTAATGTGATTTTTCTTAAAAGCGGAAATAACCTTGTAATACTTATCTGAATTTGTTTTGACAGCTTGAAGTCTATTTAACACCATGATTGCACCAAAAATCCCGATTAATAAAATCAACGTAATAATAGCTCTAGCATTTTTAGCGCTTATAAACGGAAATACACTAGCTGCCAAGGGTGTAAAACAAATAATCCCTAGTAGTAAGTTCAGCGTCAGTTGAACTAGAAAGTAAAAAGTCGTCTTAGGTGCATCCGTTGTTTTGCTTTGCAACTTACCAGCTATCTCCATTGAAGATAGTAAGTTTAAAACAACCATCACTAACGGAATATATAATGTCCAACTTTGATAAGAAAAAGCCACTAAGGCCCAAGCCGCATTAACAAAGAAATAAGCCGCTGAAAGATACCGCACCATCATGAAACGGTTAAAGTGCATGTACTTTAAGCTTTCTTCTAGCTTTTGCTTATCTACTCTTTCTTCTCTAGTCATCTTAATACCTCCTACTAGGAATTAACGTTTACTCAGTAGTTAAACTTTTTGACTTATACAGTAATTCATATAAATCAACCATTTCTCCTGCTAGGTCACGGAACGTAATGGCGTTCATCATATGATCTTGGGAGTGAACTGTTAACAAAGTGACCTTGGCATGTTGCCCTTGTGCTTCTTTAGTTAACATATCTGTTTGGGTATTATGGGCTTCTATTAAAGCTTCATCAGCTGCTTTTAATTTTGTGCGAGCTTCTTCAATCTTGCCCGCTTTAGCCGCACGAATAGCTTCAAAAGATAGGCTTTTAGCGTTACCGCCATTAATAATCAAGCCCATAGTTACTTCTAACTGCTTTTGTTCTTCTTCTTCAGGCGTTAATTTCTTTTCTTCTGCCATAGTTAAACCCTCTAACTCTAAATTATTTCCCCATTAATTTATCCGCTTGTGCAAGTACAGTTTTTCCATCCATCATACCGTAAGCACGCATATCAATCACATCAAATGGGATATCCTTACCGCCTTCACCACGGCCCTTTAGTTTGTTTTCAAAATCAGCACGCATATATGCAACTTGTGGTCCTAATAAAACTACGTCAATCTTCATTGTATCCAGTTTTTGGTCAGCTTCACTAGCTGAGCATGCAAAGATTTCAGTATCGCGCCCTTGAGCCTTTGCTTCATCTTGCATCTTCTTAACCAATACACTAGTACTCATACCAGCAGCGCAGTTTAACATAATAGTTTCTTTTGCCATAATAATAGCCTCCTAAAATCTTTTGGTTATTAACCGCTTTCAACGGTATAAATATAACACGTTGGTACAAATTTGTAAAGACCCAAAGAATTTCTATTTTTGATTTTCTTTAATTAATTGCTTCGCCCTAGCCAAAACAGCCGCGCCACGTAAGCGGCCGTAATCCAAGGAATTAATGACTTCAAAAGGAATTGCTTTTCCATTTGGACCTTTATCCTTAAGGAATTCTTCTAGTCTTGCAGCCATAAAAGCTAATTGCGGCCCTAACATAACCACATCATAAGTTTCAAACTGCAAATGTTGCATTAATGCTTCGGCTGCCATTGCCCTAATTTCTACATCATCTCCCTGCTTACGAGCAGCCTTTTTCATCTGTTCAACTAAAACGCTTGAACTCATTCCCGCCCCGCAACAAATCATGATTTTCATAAAAAACCTCCATAATCTAGTTGGCACTTGAATAATTAATACCAACAAATTATAATACTTTTGAAAAACAAAATAAACCGCTTACTTACGGAGGTAAACTTTATGATTGGTACTATCGCTGGAATCCTAACCACCCTCGCCTTTGTTCCCCAAGTAATTAAAGTTGTCAAAACTAAAGATACAGCTGCGCTGTCATTAGGTATGTATTCCATTCAAGTTCTCGGTATTGCCCTCTGGTTAATCTATGGCCTATCTATTAGCGACTTCGCCTTGATTTCAGCCAATGCTGTCACCCTCTGCTTATCACTAACCATCCTTGGTTATAAATTGCGCTATCGTTAGTAATCTGACTGACTTTCTAAAACAAAAGACGCTAAAGCCAACATCATTGTCGACTTTAGCGTCCTTTATATTTACTTACTTTTATTTATCCTTGAATTTTACGGACAATCTTATCTGCAACAACCACGTCCAAAGCCGAGGTCCCGACCGTCTTAAAGACCGTGATGTCTTTGGCACTTTGCCGGCCTAGCTCTGGGTGTGAGACCAACTGGCCTAACTCGCCACTAAGATCCTCTTTTGTGATGGTTCCTTTTTCTAAGGCACCAACCACGTCACCAGCTTCTGCTAAGACCCCATCGTCGGTATCGGTGAAAATTTTTGCAGCTTTAGCCAAGGCTGTTTCTGGTAGCTCGTGCATCTCTAAGGTATAAGCGCCAACCCCATTGATATGACAACCTGGCTTAACTAGACTCCCATCAAAAGTTGGCACCTTAGCGGTTGTAACGGTGGTGATTACGTCACATTCAGCCACAACGGCATTAACCTCGGCTACGGCTTCAAACTCAACCTCAAAAGCAGCTAAACTAGTTGTAACTTCCTTGGCAAAGGCTTGGGCGCGAGCTTGGTCAATGTCAAAGATATACATTTTTTCAAAATTGCGCACAGTCAACATCGCCCGGAGCTGTTGGAAGCCTTGACCTCCAGTCCCGATTAAAAGTCCGATTTTTGCATCTTTTCTAGCCAATAAATCGGTGGCTGCCCCTTGAACCGCCCCAGTTCGTAACTGGGTTAAAAAGGTCCCATCTAAGACTGCGTTAACAATCCCTGTCTTCGCATCCATTGTCAGCATGGTGGCCGGAACTGATGGCAGGTTAGCCTTAATATTGTCTGGAAAAACAGAGACAATCTTAATCCCCAAGGCTGGGGTGCTACCACTTACGTAGCCGGGCATAAAGAGAGCTTGGCCGTTATTTTCCGGCACATCAATGTTAGTCCGTAAAGGAATGTCGGCCCGACCAGTAGAATAGAGCTCTAGGGCTTCCTTACAAGCGGCGATTGCTTCTTCCATGGAAAAATTAGCAGCAATTTGTTCTTTGTCTAAATATTGCATTAGCTTAAGCCTCACTTTCTTTACGACCAGCCATAAATAATGATACAGCTGAATAGAGTAACACAACTAAAACCACCCATTGGAGCATTTGGGTATTCAAACTCTTAACTAAGAAGACGGCAATTAAGACGCCAATTACCCCGAAAACCGACATCATGGTAATCTTGCGCGAATAGTCTTGTAACTTGATAAATTGCATACTTCCAATTGAAACAGAGAAGGTACATGCCCCCATCATGATTGGGAAGGCGGCTGCGGGATTCATCCCCATCGCGTAAACAGTCGCCATCGTTAGGGCATAAGAACCAATCCCAATATTATTTAAAGCCCCATAAACAAACATCAACAAACCAGTTAGAACCAGCTTAGTTCCAGTTAATTCCGTTGCGGTCCCGTTAGCAGGAATCCAGTTGAATTTCCCAGCTAAAATTAAGAGACTGGCTACTAATAACCCGACTACCACGAAATTCTTGATTACCTTTTCTGGTAACTTAACCACAAAGTATGGCCCGACATAAGCGCCGATAACTTGGCAAACGATACAAACCAATAGGGTGGTTACCCCAACTGAAATACTGTTAATGTAGGCCAAAGCCATTACAAAAACAGGAATTACACACTGAGTGTTAAGTGTTCCTGGTAATTTCTTCATTGAGACCCACTTAGCTTTCGGATAGAGTGCCGTAGAAATCGCAAAGTCGGAAATTCCAAAGGTCGACAAGAAATAAATAATTACTTGCGCAATTGGTGTCCAAATTGTGCTTGCTGGTTCTGACATCACTTCATCCTTGTGCTTGATTAAATCTTTAACTAAGGTATAGATAAATAACAAGTTAATAATTACGATTGCAGTTAATAAAATCGTTAACATAAGGCTTTCCCCCCTCAATGTTTATCAATCAAAATAAATGTTGCGAACATCTGCTAAATCAGCCCCAAAGACCTCCCTAGCCTCTTTATCTAATTTATTCAGTGTTCTTAGATTATAAGCATCATGCAAAACATATTCTTGGGCCATAAAGACCATCGAGCTATTTTGCGTCCACAGTAAGTCACTACCCGCTTCCTCACTAATGCGCCCCGAAACAACGGCTTGACTATCCGCTACCACGCTAAGCCAACGACCGTGATAATCGGCCTTTTTAGCTGCTTCAAAGTAGTGTTTATAATAGCGCCTAAAGGGCAATGAGTAGCGATGGTGCTGACTGAAAAGAATAACCACAAAATCATGCAGTCTACTTTCAGCTCGCTCTAAAGCTTTAATTAACGGCGGGGTTAAATCCTCGGTGTATATCTGAACGTACAGACTTTTTTGCGCAGTCTGAATCTCATACAAGGCCCGCTCCATGGCTTGCTCATAGCTTGCTAACTGCCAAACCGGAGCCTTGTCAACCTTGGTGTCTAGCTGGGTTAAGTTTTCCCTTACGTCTTGAATATGCTTTTGCCGATCCAAATCCAACTTAGCCACTAACTCCTTTAAGGTTAAACTCCGATAAACGATGGGTTCTTCCTTCGATTGGAAAATTAGGCCCTTTTCGACTAGACTAGATAAAAGGGGATAAATTTTTGAGCGCGCAATCCCCGAATCCTTACTAATCTTATAGCCCGTCTTGCCATCTTCCTTATAAATCGTTAAAAAAACCCGGGCTTCATTGGGACTGAGCCCAATTTTTTCTAAAGCTGTAAGTGCTTCTTCCAAAATCACACCTTCTTTTAGTAGTTCCTTACGGTAACTACTATATAGCTTTGAAAACGATTTGTCTAGTGGAAAAGTGATTTTTTTCACATTAAAATTAACCTAAGTTAGTGGTTCACAAATGATAATTACCGTCTAACTTAGGTTATTTAACTTTTATTTCACAATCTTTTTTTACTGCAACATTGTCTTGAGTAAAGCAATATTTTCCTGCAACTGCCGGCCAATATCCGTATCCGCCACTAACTTCCGTTTTAGCTCATGGTTGACCACCCGGGTGGTGGAAATAATGTCTTGCCCACTCTTTAAGGTTTCCTTCTTGGAAGTAAAGGGATGGTGGGCAACTAGCTGTAGGCCATATGAGTTATAAAGCAAGGTATAACCACCAAAGCCTGTCGTGGGCTGATAAGCCTTAGAATACCCCCCGTCAATCACAATCATGCGGCCGTTGGCTAAGATGGCCTCGTGGCCCCGCTTAACCGGAGTATGGCCGTTAATAACGTGGCCACTAACGTCTAGGCCAAATTCGCCTAAGAGCTTCTTAACGAACTCCTCTTGCTTTCTCAGTTTGAAATAAGGGTTACGGATTTCTTCATGACTGGCCTTATCCTTAATAAAGTAGCGGGCAAAGGTCGTCATCTGTTGTTTGCCAAACAAAGGTGAAATTGGCCCCTGCCATAAGTACCAAATTAGATCCTGCGCCGTTTGGTCACCTTCGGGGTGATTATAGGCATAACGGACCTGGTCATCAAAGAAATCTAGCAAGGCCCGGCCCGCATAGGCTTTACCTTGGTAATTAAAGGCTAAAAAGTTGCCGGCTTCATCTACCGGTAAGCAGCCGTGAACCAAGAGGTTACCATTGTAAGTTAAGTACATGCTGCCCTTATTAACTAAAAAGTCTAGGTGTTTTCTTAGGGCCTTGGAATTCACAAAGGATTGCCGTAACCCTAAAATAATCTGTTCTTCTTCTGGGGTTAATTGGTAGGGGTGCTTAGGATCAATCGTATCAAAACAAGTATTTTCTAGCTGATAGGTCCGCTTGTTTAACTTAATCGTTTGAGCTTGGTAGTCGATTTTAGACAGGAGGGCGGTTTGTTCCATCTTAAAATCTGGTTGGCGCGCGATTACTTGCCCCTCTAATTTAAATTGCATAATCGCCAGGGCTTGTTGGAGCTGCGTTAACTGTAACTGCTCCCCGCGAAAGCTAAATGAGTCGCCCTTGACTAAGTTAGGCAAAAAAGCAGGGTTTAGGCCATAGGTTTCCTCGGCAAACTTCGATAGGTGCCGCAAGCTAATGCCGTAAGCGTCTTCGACCGTCGCCAAGTTATTATAGCGTGCACAAATCCGTAAGAGGTTTAGCATGCACAGCTCAGAGCCACTGGCAGCCCCGATCCAAAGCATGTCGTGGTTGCCCCACTGGATATCGACGGAATGGTAATTCATTAAGGTTTCCATAATTAAATCGGGATGCTCACCCCGGTCATAAATGTCGCCAATAACATGTAGGTGGTCTACCACCAACCTTTGGATTGTGTAGCAACTTTCTTTAATGAACTCCTTAACTACCCCCATCTTAACCAAGTTTTTTAAGAGTTGGTTGAAGTAGTTGCGCTTATCTTCCTGGGCTTGATCGGTATAAAGCAACTCTTCGGTTATGTAAACAAAATTAGGGTCCAGGGCCTTTCTAACCTTAGACCGGGTATACTTACTAGCAACCATCTTCAACAGCTCTAGCAGGCGGATAATTGTATCTAAATACCATTGCTCTAGGTCAACTTGACTCAATTTTTGTTCCTGCAAGCGTAACTTATCTTCGGGATAATAAATCAATAAGGCAAAGTCTTGCAGACTTTTTTTAGTCAAGCGACTGCCAAAGGTCTCCTTGATTTTTTGGTAGACGTTACCTGAACCATTACGCAAAATATGGTCAAAGGCCGAGTATTCTCCGTGTAGATCCGAAACAAAGTGCTCAGTTGCCTTAGGCAGGTGTAAAATTGCCTCTAAGTTCATTATTTCAGTAACAACCGCTTCCCTAGTCGGAAATTTTTCAGCTAGCAAGCGGCGGGTATAGGTCATATAATCGCTTTGCTTTAAACTTGTTTGTGACATTTTAAAGCCCCCTAGTAATTAAAAGAATGCTTTCATTATATTCCTTACTATCGTTATTTTCAAACTTTATTTTTAAGCATTTACGTAAAAAGGTAATAAAAAAAGACTCGGAATCCGCAAATTCCAAGTCTCACTATGTAATAATACGAACCCGACATCCTAAAAGGTTCATATTCACTTATCCTAAAATCCCTTTTTCTCCAAAGGCTTTCCCTTTGTATCGTTTGAGTAAAGACACCAACAACTAACAACAAACAATAACTTTGTCCTTACCCAAACAAGTATCCCTAAAACACTTATGATTATATGGATACTCCCCCCTAAAAGCAAGCAATTATCAAGGTAATTTTAGGGTTCATATATATACAAGTTGAGATTGGTATAACTGATATAAAGCCCTTCATAACAAGCATATACAAGTTTTAAAGCTTGTCTAGTTTGGTTTCTTTCCTAAATTTTTAGGCTAAAGTTCAATAAGTTGTAAATTATATTTTTTCGAAACTTGTCTATACTTGAAAGGGGTTTATTAAGCGCTTATGAGAAAAAAAGAGCCGCCTGCCAATAGCGACCCTTTTACTTCGGCTTACTTTTTATCAACCAAAACAGTTCCTGCCGGTGGATTTTGCTTAAGTGCTCCCTTGATTTTATGTGGTTGATATAATTCCTCTAGGTAAGCTACCTCTGCTGGCGTCAATTTAAGGTTTAAAGCAGCAACCGCATCGTCAAAATGACTAGGCTTGGTAGTCCCTACAATTGGCGCCATTACTCCTTTAGCCCACTGCCATGCTAGGGCTATCTGTGTCATTGAGACCCCGTGTTTTTGGGCTAGCTCGTTTACCCGCAAAACAATTTGATAGTTCTTATCCTTAGTGTCATCAGATAATAGATTCCTACCAACTTGATATATAATGGTGTCATATGACAGCATATCAAATATTGGGTCTAGTACCCCTGCTCGCAACTTACTTCGGCCAACCCATCCACGCTAAAAAGCGAACGTCCATCGTCAAGTAACGACTTTCTCCGGGACAACTTTACAGCCGGTTCAGCAGTTGAGCTTTCTATTCGGAATCTTTTGTTAATGGCCAACCTAGAATTGCAAGGACCATTTAACTGGGCATAATCTGATGCCCTCTATCCCGTCCGCAAAGGCATTCGGGACTACTTTTTTGATGATTTGTAAGGCGCCGTTAACGTCGGCGTTAATTAGTTGACCAGTATCGGCTTTATACAGTCCACGCTTCAGCCGTCGTTTTGCCGGGCTAATACCCTTGCGTTTACGGGCCTTATTCCCATTCTCACGAATGGGCTCTTCTTTGTCTAAGAAGGACGTTTGGCTCGTGTAAGCTTCACTGTGCTGAATAACTACGATACCAGCCAAATTGGCTTTGTATTTGATTAAATTAATCATGGTTTGATGGGGAATCCCAATGAAATTTTGGTTGTTTTGCTTGTTCATACAAGAACGCTGCTTTTGACCTTTATTCTTTCCAATGATGATTGTGTTTAACCCATGGCTTAGCGCAAAATCAACGATACGCTTACTTGCTTCATGGGCAAAGCGGTTCATCTTTTGGTTGCGGAAGAAATCAAAACTAGCTAATCGATGGCTAGAACGATTTTGACCTAACAAGTCATGAATCCTAGTTAATTGGGCACGCTGTTTGTTATAGAACTGATTGATTGCCTTAATTGGCTTACCATTGACAATCACAGGCGTGATTCCCGACACATTAGTTGCTAAAGTGAAAGCATTATTAACTCCCGGGTCAATCCCTAGATAGCGCCCGTTATCCGGCTTATATTGCATAATCTGATTAATCTTATAGACCACTTCGACAACAAAACGGCGGTTCTGTGGAACAATTCGTACCTCTTGAATTGCCGTCGTTTCTGGGTGAGCCAATTTCACCTTAAATTTATCCATACATGGAATTTCTACATAACCGTTTGGCCGTAATTTAGCGGTTTGGTTATCAACGATTATAGTTGCCAGTCCGCCCTTGGTATGGTACTTGGGTAACTTTGGTCGGCCCGTGAATTTGCCTGGATTCTTGGCGTAGGCCTTGCGGGCTTTATTCCACGAATTCATGTTACGTACAACCAATTTAAGTTGTTGTTGAACCAAGTGCACGCTATTCATCGAATCATAAATCATACTGTCCTTTTGACGCTTGGATTGTTTGAGTGAAGCATCCAATTTGTTATATGACAACCATGAGCCCTTAAACAAGGCTTGTCGGGCTCGATAGAGTCCTTGATTGTAGACATTATTAGCGAGGTGACTAAAGTGGTCTAAAACACTGTATTTGGGGTGTGAAGAGCGAATCACGTGTCGTTCCGTTAAATAGTCGTATTGTTGTTCAGTCAACTTTTGACGAATTCGTTGGTAACGCAACAGTTTATTCTTTTTCGTTTTTTGTGCCATGTGATTTCACCTCACTTTCCCCATTGTCACTCAATGCTTCTTTGATTTTCTTACGTCTTCCTGGATACATGCGCATGGAGAAAGCGTGCAAGAGGCTAATGATTTCCACGAATATTTCCTGCTGGTCGGTCTTCTTATCGGTGACCTCTGACATTACCACAATTTCCACGTGATATTTAGCAAAAAGGTATTTGAACAAATCGAAGCCAACCCGACTTAACCGGTCTTTGTAGGTAATGATGACCCGTTGAACTTTATGCGCTAACACTAAGTCCAACAACTTAAAGAACTCCTTTCTTTTCTCAAAGGAAAGGCCACTTGCGATATCTTGGAAGACTCCGTTAATTTGATAGCCGTTTTTCATCGCAAACGTTTGTAGATTCTCAACCTGGTGTTCCAAATCAATTTTTTGCTTGGGGGTTGAAACCCGAGCATAAAGATATGTCCCACGTTGTTCGCCCTTATTTAAAATGGCGTAAACTGATTCGGGGTCCCAGTCATAACGACCGTTAGGCAGTTTCCGAGCCTTAAGAATGCCTTGTTCGCGCCATCTTTGTAGCGTTTGCCGACTAATTTGCAGTGTCTCTAAAACTTCTTTAGCTTTCATATTTATAATTATATCATTTGGTATTAAAATGTATCAACAATATTAAAAATATTGACTATATTTTCCCATCGCACGCGGTCAGTCCGTGAACGCAAACTATCTGTTTGCCAACCTAAATGACTTAAGTGGCCCGCAGCTAACGGACTATAAGGCATCAAAGATACCCCGTATTGCTTGCAAACTGGAATTAATTCCCGTTCGTCTTCACGATATAAAAGGTTATAATGGTTTTCCATTGCCTCAAATTGGGCTAAACCTGCTTGCTTAGCGAATTCCTGCATGTTGTGAAACTGGTAACCGTACATTGCCGAAGCGCCTAGCGCCCTAACTTTACCGGCTTTTACCAACTCATTTAAGGCTGTCATCGTTTCTTCAATCGGCGTCTCATAGTCAAATCGATGGATGATGTACAAGTCTAGGTAATCTGTTCCTAGCCTTTTTAAAGTACCATCAATTTCACGCTGAATTGCTTGAGCTGACAACCTGCCCGGATTGAAATAAACCTTAGAAGCAATTACCACTTGATTACGAGCAACATTTCTGCGCAAAGCCCTGCCTAAATATTCTTCACTTGTTCCCTGCGAATAGCTGTTGGCTGTGTCAAAAAAATTAATTCCTGCATCTAAAGCATGCTTAATGACCTGTTCACTAGCAGTGGCATCTAGGGTCCAATCATGCATCGTGCCCGCCTTTCCAAAGCTCATACAGCCTACACAAAGCTTGGAAACTTGGATGTCCGTCTGGCCTAAAAATTGATATTCCATTTTAAAAAACCCCTTTCACTTACGCCTACTATACAACTTGGAGTTAAGTCCAAGTCAAGCTAAAAAAACCTGGCTACCCACGGAGGTAACCAGGTTGATGTGCTTATTAAATTTTAGCTGCAGTTGCTTGAATTTCTTCAGCGTCTGGTAAATAATCGTTTTCGACGTAAATCTTATGCCACATCATGAAGGCTAAGACCGTCCATAATTTCCGTGAATTATCAGCCTTACCATCCCGGTGGTCATCTAATAACTTAAGCATGTATGTCTTGTCTAAGTACTTGTCTGTTTGGGAAGCCAAAATTTGGTCTTTAGCCCAATCGTAAAGTTCATCCTTAAGCCAGAATCTGAGTGGTACTGGGAAACCTAGCTTTCTTCTGTGTAAGACGTGGTCAGGAACAATCCCTTCAACCGCCTTACGTAAGATGTACTTAGTAGTATTATTGGCAATCCGTAAGTCGGCCGGAATTTCCCGGGCAACGGCAAAGACTTCCTTATCTAAGAACGGGGTCCGCAACTCAAGACTGTGCGCCATTGTTGTCCGATCGGCATTATGGAGCAAGTCACCGTTAAGCCACTGATTAATGTCCACAAATTGCATCTTCGTCACAGGGTCATAGTTCTTAGCAATATCGTAATATGGTTTAGTTACATCCACAAATGGTTGATTAGCATCATATTGGGTCATAAACTGTTGCTTTTCTTTTTCATTAAAGATAAAGGCGTTACCAACATAACGTTCTTCTAGTGGAGTCGTCCCCCGAAGTAAGAAGCTCTTACCCTTAACCCCTTCTGGAATGATGCGGGCTAGGGCATGGAGCGCACCATTTAATGGTTTAGTGTAATTAAACATCTTAAGTGAGTATGGTTCGTGGTAAATAGTGTAACCACCAAATAACTCATCGGCCCCTTCACCGGTTAAGGCAACCTTGACTTGCTTACGAGCTTCCTTAGCCACAAAGTATTGAGGCACGGCAGCTGGGTCAGCCAAAGGATCATCCATGTTCCAGATGAAACAAGGAAAAGCCTCAACAAAACGTTGGGGGGTGATGACTGTGCTAAAGTTTTCCACGTCTAGTTTAGCCGCAGTTTCCTTAGCAACATCGATTTCATTATAGCCTTCCCGTTCAAACCCAACGGAGAAGGTCTTTAACTTCGGACTTAGTTGTCTTGCCAAAGCCACCACGATGGATGAGTCAATCCCACCCGAAAGGAAGGAACCGACGGTAACATCAGCCCGCATGTGTTTTTCAACCGAGTCCAATAAGACGTTACGGACCCGCTTCACGTATTCTTCTTCTGGCCGGGCAATTACATTGAATTCTGGCTTAAAGTAGCGCTTAGTAACGACGGCTTGGCCTGGTTTTTTAATAATGTAATGGCCTGGTAAGACGGCCTTAATTTCTTTAGTTAACGTCTTAGGTTCGGGTACAAATTGGAAGGTCATGTAATCTTGAAGCGCAGCCTTATCAAAGCTCTTGTCCTTCAAGACCTTGTAAATAGCCTTACCTTCTGAAGCATAGTAGAACTTATCGCCCTCTTCAGCGTAGTAAAGCGGCTTAATTCCAAAGTGATCCCGGGCTGCAAACATCGTCTTGGTATCACGATCCCAAATTACAAAGGCATACATTCCCCGCAGGAAGTCGACACACTTTTCTTTATAACGCGCGTACATTGCGATAATAACTTCTGAATCGGAGTCAGTTTTAAATTCGTAGCCTTCCTTTTTCAAGTCGGCTCTTAATTCAAGATAGTTATAAATTTCCCCGTTGAAGGTCATCCAATAACGGTCGTTATCGTAAGATAGAGGTTGGTGACCCCCTTCTAAGTCAATAATACTTAAACGGCGAAAACCCATTGTGATGTGTTCATCTTCAAAGTAACCTGAATCATCAGGTCCCCGGTGAACAATCATTGAATTCATATCGCTGACGGTCAGCTGATCATTAAGATCTTTGGTATTTTTAATTGTTGTCAGACAGCCAACAAATCCACACATATTTTAAACTCCTCTTTATTTTTCCCTTAAACTTAGATTGGTTCAAATCTACCTAGTATTTATCATAACATAAAAAGTTCTTGGCAAACCTTAAGTATTTTAAACATACTCTAAATTCTACTCTTCTCAGTCCAAATTGCAATTACCTTGCTTAATTTATCCTTGGTAGGGTCAGCGTAATCTTTAAGCCCTGTTCATTTCTAGCTGAGATTGTCCCGCCGGCTTGGTTAATAATCGTACGGGCAATGTATAGGCCTAAGCCACTTCCATTTTTCTTAGTGTTCCGTGATTCGTCGCCCCGGTAAAATTCATTGAAGACTTCGCCTAACTTATCTTCTGGAACGCCGGGACCATTATCTCCTAGACAAAGTTTAACCTCATCAACACTAGTAATTAAATCAATCGTAACTAGGGCCGTATTCTTATCATTATACTTAATCGCATTTTCGATAATATTAACCAACACTCGTCGCAATTGTTCTGCGTCTATCTTCACCTGACTAGTCTCTGTTCCTAACCGTAAACTCAGCTGGGCACCTGCTTCCTCCCAAGCTAACCGATTCTTAGCCACTAAGTCGCTAACGAAGGTGCGTAAATCCATAACAACCGGGTTAGCCGGCATATTCCCTGTTTCTAGTTTAGATAAGTAGAAAAGTTGTTGAAGCAACCCTTCCATCTCATCGGCCTTATTATAGGCAATCTCAATATATTTCTTCTGTCGTTCAGGTGTCCTAGCGACTCCATCGATTATCCCCTTTAAACAGCCCTTAATCGAGGTTAAAGGGGTATTTAAATCATGAGAGATACCGGAAATCATCTTAGTCCTAGCTTGTTCATAAGCTTCTGTCTTATCCATATATTCCTTAATACTGGTCTGCATATCATTAAATGATTTGATTAAAACTTCCATCTCATAATCGCCCCCAGTATAGACGACTGGTTTGAACTCCTGGCCCTCTTCAATTCGCCTAGAGGCTGCAACTAGCTTATCCAAGGGGGCCATAATTCTGCGTAAGGTCCGTTTGGAAAAGAAGAGCACCGTTAAGGCTACAATGACGATAATCAACACCCCTGCCCATAAGGTAAAGATAATCCGATTTCTTAAATCTAGTTTGGAAATATGGGTATTGTACTTTTTCGGGCGGTAGCGGGTTAACTTAGTGGCTACCAAACCAATCTTTTGCCCCTGATAATTATAGAGGCGGCTAACAAAGGCAGAATTAGACCATTGGTAACGCTTGGCCTTCTTGGTTGAAAAATCATCAACCCTAATAGATTTCACGAAGTAAAGTTCATCTTCCGCAAATTTATCGGTATAGATTACTTTGCCAGTCTTTTGGTTAAAAATCCGGACCCGGTAGTGATAAGCGTGGAGGTCCCTAATTATTTGGGCTTGGTTCGCCTTACTATACTGACTATTAGTCACTAATTGCTTAACCTTATAGCCATTCTTTTCAATTTGAAAGTAACGGACATCCGTTGCATATTCGTCATACTTAGTATAGTAGGCTACCATGAAAGCCCCCCCGATTCCTAACAGGGTTAACAAAGCCAACACAATAATAATCACATACGAGGTCACAATTCGCCTTTGTAGACTCATTTTTTACTTGCCTCCGTTAAAACGGTAGCCTACTCCCCACACCGTTTCAATCAACTTGGGGTTATTGCTATCCTGTTCGATTTTTTCGCGAATCCGGTTGATATGAACAGCTACTGTGGCCGGATCACCAATGTAATCGTAGCCCCAAACTTTTTCAAAAAGCTGTTCCTTAGAGTAAACGTAGTTGGGATTTTGCGCTAGGAAACGAAGTAACTCAAATTCCTTATTAGGAAAACGGAGCTCCTTACCATCCTTAGTCACCTTATAACTTCCTAATTCCATTACAATCCCGTTACCAATAGCCAACTTTTCTTCAGCTTGAGCAGTTTGCCCCTTCAAACGCTCATACTGGTTGAGGTTAGCCTTAACCCGGGCAACCAATTCGGCTGGATCAAAAGGTTTTGTCAAGTAATCGTCGGCCCCTAGTTCCAAGCCCAATACCTTATCTAACGATTCCGTTTTAGCCGTTACCATGATAATGGGAATGTCGACTTGTCCCCTAATTTTCTTGCAAACGTCGTACCCACTCATTCCCCCGGGAAGCATCAAGTCGAGCAAGATTAAATCGTAACTATTATCGTTTAATTTTTGTAAGGCACTAGTCCCATCACCAACCACTTCTGTTTCAAAATTACTTAATTCTAAGTAATCCTGTTCAATCATAGCGATTGCTTCTTCGTCTTCAATAATTAGTATTTTCTTCATCAAAAATCCCCTTAACTAATCAAAAATTACCTATATTATAGCATTATTTCCCAGGAAATAATAAGAACTGACTTGAATTACCCGCTAGCCAAATAAAAAGACAGGAAGTGTACTTCAGCTTCCTGTCTCTTTCAATCCTAAAGGATGTTTAAATGTAATTCGTTATCTCTTACCAAGCCAACTTTCTTCATCAGCTTGAAGCCCACAACAGAGAATAACGCTGGTAAAACAAGCCCACAAAGGACGTAAACGCCAAATGTTCCTAAACCTTGTCCCCAGAAGTAGATTGGCGCGATAAAGGAGTTAAGCCCTAACCCCCCAACAGTGTACGGAGCTTGGAAACCAAAGACCACTGTTGCTAACGGAGCACAAACCATGGCTGAAACCAACGGTGGTAACAATTGCCAAGGATTCACGATTAAGTTAGGGAATTGTAATTTAGGTGTAACTACAAATTGAGCAACGTTTGCTCCAATGGTGTTTTGCTTATATGACATAGCTGTGAAACCTACGAATTGAGCCGTCGTCCCAATTGCTGGCGCCGCAGCTGAAACGGGATCCAAGGTTAAGGCGACCGCCAAAGCTGCCGATGATGCTGGGGTCATTAAGAATAACGCCCACACCATTGAGATGCAAACCGAACCGACAAACGGATTAACCTTCATAGATTCAGCGATAAAGGCACTAACACTAAGTAAAGCTGGAGTTACAACTGCCGCTAAGCCTAGTCCGACTAAAGTCCCGATCATGGTAGCACCAAATGGTACTAACACCATGTCAAGTGGAGTCTTACCAGAAAGATACTTCCCAACCAAGGCTGCTACTACCCCTGCCGCTACCGCAGAGATAGGTTGCCCGGTTGAAAAGACCCCGGTACCAGCGGCTTGAACTGCGGTTTGGCCAGTCGCAGTTACGGTTGCGACCCCATTTGCTGCAGTAACAAAGTGAACCGCGTTTGCCCCAACTGTTGCGGCAATCATCGAACTAAACATTACCAAAGTAGTTACTCGTAATTGTGAGGCAACTGCTAGCCCTAAGGCTGGTGCTAATAAATCTTGTGCCAGCGTCCCAGCTTGGTAAAGTGGTTGAAAATGAACAAACCCCGCAATGGTTTGCATCAATAACCCCATCCCTAAGGTAACTAAAATTGCATTAGCTACCGCAGCTGAGATATTATAGGCGTATTCTTTAACAGTTGTTCTATCTTGGCCTGCATTCGCAAAGGCACTCGTCTTTGTAGTTGCTTCCATATTCTTTCTCCTTTTATCTTGCTCTTATAATTCCAACAAAAAAAGCATCCTCCGTTACAAACGGTGGATGCTTAACTTCTTATTCCACCGCTCGTTACCTTTTGGTTAGCGCGCCGTGGATTAAATGCTCCTAGACTAATAAGCCGAGACATTCGATCGCACCTGACGCGCGTTGATAATGACTAGGCTGAGAATAATGTATTCAACTGTAGCGAAAACTGTTACCAAGTTTGTCATTGCGACCGACTCCCTTCTTAAATAAAGATTAAAATTGAATTAGTTTTTCCTTTGTTGAGTATTATAATAACAGATAAAAAAATAATTGCAAGGCTTTTTTAAGAATTTTTTCATTTATCTTTCAGAAAGTAGCCGATTTCCAATTATCAACATGATAACTGAAGAAAGTACGTAGTTAAGCGGCAAATAGAGATAATTACCGGTCCAATCCATCAAAGAGCCTAGGGCCAAAGGAATGATTCCGGCCATAATGTAGCCACCAGCCTGCATTAACCCTGTTTTCAAGCTCGCTTCATCAGCCTGAGTTGAAAATTGTAAGGGTAACAACAAGGAAATTGGAAATAGTCCCCCACTTCCAATCGCAAATAGGAGGATAGCCACGAGGTAGGCCCAGTCATTGCTTCCTAACCAAAAGGTCAAGCCACTGAAAAAGGCTGCCGCGGTACAAAAAATATTCCAGTTTTTAGTTGAGCCAAACCGGTCCATTAAACTTGGAATAATAAAACTGCAAGCCGTAATCAGCACCATCATCACGGTTAAGTAAAGTGTATTTTTTGCCGCTGGCAGGTTCCGGCTTGAAAAAAACGACGTGGTCCAGGCAACTGCACTGTAATAAATTCCCGATTGGAAACCAAAGTAGAGGATTAACGCCCACATCTGCTTCGTCTGTAAAAATTCACTCACTTTTAAGGGCGAAGAAGTTTGGCTAGTAAGCTTAGGGGCTTTTTTATCATCGGCTGCCCCAAGTTGCCAAACTAGGGCTGAAATTAAGGCGATTACGCTCCAAATCCCCAGGCCAACTTGCCAAGAGTAACGGTGACTTAGACTAAGAGCTGCCCCTGAGGCAACCGTAGCCCCGACTCCCATTGAAAGTGAGTAAACTCCCACCATACTACCTTGATAGTGGGGAAATTGTTCCTTGATAAAGCCAGATAACATTGGGCCAATAATTGCGATTGTTAAGCCAATGATAAAGGCCGACAAGCATAAACTAACAAAAGAGTGGCTACCTAAACGCGTAGCCGCCGCAATAAACATCAAAAGCAAGAGGTAAAAGATACTCCGCTTGCGCCCATATTTAGTCTGAAGTAGCCCGACAAAAAAGGCAAAAATTCCCATACAAAAAACTGGGATACTGGTTAGGAGGCTAACCTGAAAATTACTGAGACTCAACTGTAGCTTCAAATAGTCTACCACAGGAGAAACACTAGTAATTCCCCACCGAAGGTTAAATGCCACAATAATCACTAAGGCAACATTTTTGAAAATTTTCATAAGAAACTCCTTACTATAGATAATCTAAACAATTCTAACATAAAAAACTCCGCAATTTTTTTAAAATTGCGGAGGAAAAAGGAGTTATTTATTACAAAGCTAGGGGAACTTTATAATCTCATTACTTTTGTTTAGGGAGAAAAGCAAATGAAAAATTATTTTTTGATATTAGGTATGGTTATATATTAACTAGAATGTATGAAGATTATATGAACATTTAGGGGTGAAATTCCGACTAATTTTTAAAGACTTTCTTTTGCGCCCAAAGCGAAAAGGCTAAACCTACTAACAATAAGCCCGTAGCTGTTAACATAATGGTGTGTAAACCCTGATGTAAGATAAGTTGCATTTGGGGAATTAAGTTTAGGGGTAATTCCTTGTTAGTCACTGGGTTACTGAGCTTATTCATCATTTCTAAGCTAATCTTGCCCTTAGTCTGTGCCACTCCTCTGGCAAGCTCGAAATTTAATAACACCCCATAGACGGCTGCCATTAAGGTCTGAGCCAAAATTCTGAGCAGGTAGCTCAAAGAAGTAGCTGCGGGCATGTCCTTTATATCTACATCTTGTTGCACCCGAATCTGCAACACAACAAAGACTAGCCCCACCCCAAAACCATAAAAGGCACTTAAAAATAAAAGCCAGCCATAGGCAGCCTTCGCATCTAGGAAATATAAACCCAACACTGAAACCATGATTCCGATTAGGCCCAGGTTAACTACCATTAAATCCCGGAATTTCCGTTGAAAGGCCGGAGCCAAGTTAGCACCTAAAAAGTCGGTTAAAGCCCCGGGAACTTGGGTTAAGCCCCCGACCAAGGCCGTAGCTGCTAACAAGCCTTGCGCCCACATTGGGACGTAGGTATTAAAGGCAATTGATGCCCCCCAAGCAATCCCAAATAAAATGAAGTCAACCACTAAGGCCTTATTCTTAAAGAGGTGGCCTGGAATTAAGGGAATCTGTTGCTTAGCTTCTACCTTGAATAGGCGCCAAATTAATAAACTACCTACTAAGACTAAGCCAGCACAATAATACCAACTAACCATCCCTAGTAATTGAATCCCTAATAGGAAGGCTACTAAGCCTAAGACCATCAGCCAAGCCCCGCGATAATCGAAGGCTTGCTTAGTTTGACGGACTTCTTCTTTATAAGCTGCTTGAATCAAGCTGATAGTTACTAAGCCCAAAGGAACGTTGATGTAAAAGATCCAATTCCAACTTAAGGTATCCACAATCCAGCCACCTAATAGTGGACCGATAATTGAGCCGGCACTAAAAGAAGCTGAAATGAGCCCTAAAATGTGAGCCCGCTTGCTAATATTTTCGAATACGTAACCGATGATAATGTAAGGCAGTGCCCCCATTCCGCCGGCCCCAATCCCCATTAAGGTACGGGCGGCAATGAAAAAGCCAATATTAGGTGCCAACCCTTCCAATAAAGAGCCAGCCAAGAATAATACTACCGACAGCTGAAAAGCCTTTTTGTTACCCCAATTTTCACCTAACTTACTCCATAAAGGGGTAAAGACAGCCATTCCCAATAAAAAGACGGCAATAATCCAACCCATATATTCAATTCCGTTTAAGTCACTGATAATGGCTGGCAGAGCCGTATTAATAATCGTTGCGTCCAAACCGGCAATTACACTGGCTAATAATAAGCCGGCTGTGACCCACTTAATTTGTTTACTAGTCATCTTTTTCCCTCACTTGTTAAAAAGTCCACCCTTTATCTTAAACAAGGTTGACCTTATTCACAAGTAAAGTGGGCAAGTTCTCATAAGAGAGCCCTTACTTGCTCAGAATGTGCTCATTTTCAATAATCCACAAGTGGATTATTGAAATAAAAGTCAGTGTAACTTTCTTTTATTTCTAGTTGTGGATAACTTGTTTGTTGATAACTAAAAAATACTCCAACCAAGTAACTCGTACTTAGTTGGAGTATTTTACTGTTGCTTAATCTTCAGCAACGAATGGTAATAAGCCCATGATCCGCGCACGCTTAATAGCAACTGTTAAACGGCGTTGGTTCTTAGCGCTAGTACCTGTCACACGACGAGGTAAAATCTTACCGCGTTCTGAGATGAAACGCTTCAATAAATCAGTATCTTTGTAGTCGATGTATTCGATGTGGTTAGCTGCGATAAAGTCAACCTTACGACGACGACGACCACCTCTACGTTGTTGTGCCATATCGGTGTCCCTCCTCTAATCTAGAATGGTAGGTCATTATCTGCGATATCAATCGTATCACCGTTATCTGCAAATGGATCCGCACTTGGTTGTGCCTCACTAGTATTATTAGTAGTAAAGCCACTTGGTTGTGCTTGGTTTGCAGCTGGTGTCCCGTATGGGTTAGCTTGATAGCCTTGACCTTGTGGAGCATAACCTTGACCACCGCCGTTTTGTTGCCGGTAAGCATCGGCTTGTGCCTTAGATTCGAGGAAGCTGAAGTTTGATACCACCACTTCTGTAACGTACACCCGTTGGCCTTGTTGGTTTTCGTAATTCCGTGTTTGAATCCGGCCTTCGATTCCAACTAAAGAACCTTTGTGGGTATAGTTAGCAAAGTTTTCCGCAGCCTTACGCCAAACAACACAGTTAATAAAATCTGCATCTCTTTGGCCTTGTTGGTTAGTAAAGTTACGGTCAACCGCCAACGTAAAGTTAGCAGTTGCAACACCAGAGGGGGTGAACCGTAAATCAGGATCTCTGGTCAGGCGACCTACAAGTACGACATTATTAATCAAAGTCTACTCCTCCTTTTTATATTAGTTAATTGTATTCAATCAGTTAAAATTAAGCTTCACGCTTAACAATCATGTGACGTAAGATACCGTCGTTGATCTTTGCAAGACGGTCAAATTCGTTAATTGCATCAGCGTTTTCAGCCTTAATGTTTACGATGTGGTAGACACCTTCCGTGTAACCAGCAATTTCGTAAGCAAAACGACGCTTAGACCAGTCTTTTGAATCTACAACTTCAGCACCATCATTCTTTAACACGTTGTCGAAGCGTTCTACTAAGTCGTTCTTAGCTGCTTCATCAAGTGATGGGTTGATGATGTAAGTAATTTCGTAATTTGTCATGACTGTTTGCACCTCCTTATGGACTATTGGTTCTAAATATAATTTGAGAACAAGGAGAATCTAAACTTTTGCTATTTAGATACTCACGAGTAAAAATTATAACATTAAAAATTTAAAAAAACAAGTAAAATCCTGAATACAGTTCACCTATATTTAATATACGCAAAAAATCCACGATTAATTTATTTTTCTTCAGAAATTTCTGAATTTTCTTCTGGTTCGACCTTAGCCATTGTTGAAACAACCGAATCTTCATCAAGGTTAATCAGGTGAACCCCCATGGTAGCACGACCGGTTTGGGAGACCGTTTCAATGTTAAAGCGAATCATAACCCCTTTATCGGTAATGACCATGATGTCTTCGTCACCCTTAACCGTGGTTAAACCGACTAACGGCCCATTCTTAGTTCCAATATTCGCAGTCTTAATCCCTTTACCACCGCGACCTTTAATTGGATATTCAGACGCTAGGGTTTGCTTGCCGTAACCTTTTTCTGAAATGACAAAGACCTTACTGTCGGCAGCTAAGACGTCTGAGCCGACTACATAATCAGCTTCACGCAAGCGAATTCCACGAACCCCGGCGGCTGCCCGGCCCATCAACCGAACATTTTCGACCGCAAATGAAACGCTGTAACCTTGGTGAGTCCCAATGATTACGTTAGCGTCGGCTTTGACAGCAACCACATTAATTAGTTCATCACCCTCATGGAGATTCAAGGCTTTGAGTCCATTCTTTCTGATGTTAGTGAATTCGGCTACACTCGTCCGCTTAACCACTCCAAGTTTAGTAGTAAAGAAGAGGGCTAAATCATCTGGTTGCTCTACTTTGCTATCTTTTGGCACATTGATGACGGTGGTAATCTTTTCGTCACCTTCAATATTTAACAGGTTAATGACCGGAATCCCCTTGGCAGCTCGACCATACTCAGGAATTTCATAGCCCTTCATGCTGTAAACCTTACCTAGGTTAGTAAAGAAGAGAAGTTCATCATGGGTCGAACTAGTAATGAGTTGTTCGATGAAGTCATCATCATGTACACCCATTCCTTGAACCCCACGACCACCACGATTTTGTTGCTTGAAATCACTGGTTGGAATCCGCTTAATGTAACCATTATGGGTAACGGTGATGGCAACAGATTCTTCTTCGATTAAGTCTTCATCCTCAATGCTTAGGACTTCCCCAACCATTAATTCCGTCCGCCGTTCATCCCCAAAGCGGGCTTGAATGTCGAGTAATTCTTCGTAGATGATTTGGTGAATCCGTTCTGGCTTAGCCAAAATATCTTCGTAGTCGGCAATGGCTTCCATCGTCTTTTGATACTCGGCTTCAACCTTATCTCTTTCCAAACCGGTTAGGCGAACTAACCGCATGTCTAAGATGGCTTGGGCTTGCTTGTCACTCAAGGCGTACTCGTTAATTAACCGATCCTTGGCTACGTCTCCACTTGGTGATTTGCGGATGATATCAATAATGGCTTGAATATGGTCTAGGGCAATCCGTAACCCTTCTAGGATGTGGGCTCTTGCCTTAGCCTTCTTTAATTCAAACTCTGTCCGCCGCCGAATTACGCTTTCTTGGTGATTTAAGTAATGTTGCAGTATTTGCTTTAAACTCAAGACCTTAGGCGTACCATCAACGATGGCTAACATGTTGAAGCCAAAGGAAGATTGCATCAAGGTTAATTTATATAAGTTGTTTAAAACAACTGAAGCACTGACATCGCGTCTAATATCAATCGTAATCCGCATCCCTTCCCGGTCGGATTCATCTTTAATGTCAGTAATTCCTTCAATCTTCTTTTCCCGGGCTAATTCGGCAATCCGTTCAATCAAGCGGGCCTTATTTACCATGTAAGGAAGTTCGTGCACGATAATTTGTTGGCGTCCATTTTTGAGCTCCTCAATATCAACCTTGGCCCTTAATGTTACCTGACCCTTACCAGTTTCATAGGCCTTCCGAATCCCTGATTTACCCAGGACAATTCCTCCGGTTGGGAAGTCAGGTCCAGGAATGGCTTCCATCAAGTCGGCCGTGGTTGCATCCGGATTCTTCATTAAGATATGTAACCCAGAGATTACTTCACCTAAATTATGAGGCGGAATATTAGTTGTCATCCCAACCGCAATCCCCGTGGCCCCATTGACTAAGAGGTTAGGGAAACGAGCTGGTAAAACCTTAGGTTCCCTTTCGGTCCCATCATAGTTGTCTTGGAAATCAATTGTATCTTTATTAATGTCCCGCAACATTTCCAAGGTAATCTTGCTCATCCGCGCTTCGGTATAACGCATCGCTGCGGCACCATCACCATCGACAGACCCAAAGTTCCCGTGACCATCGACTAACATGTAACGGTAGCTAAAGTCTTGCGCCATCCGGACCATGGATTCATAGATAGCTGAGTCCCCGTGGGGGTGAAATTTCCCCATGACTTCCCCAACGATTCTGGCCGATTTCTTATACGGTTTATCGGGAGTCACACCTAGTTCATTCATCCCGTATAAAATCCGGCGGTGAACCGGCTTTAACCCATCACGAACATCCGGTAAAGCCCGAGCTACGATAACACTCATAGCGTAGTCTAAAAAAGACGTGCGCATGACTTTCGAAAGATCAACATTTTTAATTCGATTTGGTAAATCTACCACTTATTTCACCTTCCTTAATTAGGCATCCAAGTTTTCAACAAAGGTTGCATTATCTTCGATAAATTGGCGTCTTGGTCCCACATGGTCACCCATTAACATTTCAAATACGGCGTTAGCTTCCTCAGCGTCAGACAACTCTACCCGCAATAAGCGCCGATTTTCCGGATCCATGGTTGTTTCCCATAGTTGTTCCGCGTCCATTTCACCTAACCCTTTATAGCGTTGAATGGCAGGCTTAGGTGAAGGTGGTAATTGACCTAAAACTTCATTTAATTCGGCATCCGAGTCAATGTAGCGCACCATCTTACCTTGCCGCACCTGGTACAAAGGTGGTTGGGCAATGTAGACGTAACCTGCGTCAATCATTGGGCGCATAAAGCGGTAAAAGAGCGTCAACAGCAAGGTCCGAATATGGGCCCCATCGACATCGGCATCAGTCATGATGATTAACTTATGGTAGTTGGCTTTAGTAACGTCAAAATCTTTACCAAACCCTGTTCCTAGCGCTGTGAAGAGGGAACGAATTTCTTCATTGGCCAAAATCCGATCAAGACTAGCCTTTTCAACGTTTAAAATCTTCCCCCGAATAGGTAAGATAGCTTGGGTTAAGCGAGAACGACCTTGCTTAGCAGACCCACCGGCGGAGTCCCCTTCGACGATGAAGAGTTCTGAAATAGCTGGGTCCTTGCTGGTATTATCCGCTAACTTACCAGGCAGATTAGAAATTTCGAGTCCATTTTTCTTTCTAGTCATTTCCCGGGCTCTTCTAGCAGCCACCCGGGCCTTAGCAGCAACCGTTCCTTTTTCCACAATCTTTTTAGCCACAGTTGGATTTTCCAACAGGAACTTGTTGAAAGTTTCGGAGAAGGTTTTATCAGTGACCGCCCGTGCGTCAGAATTCCCCAGCTTCGTCTTGGTTTGGCCTTCAAACTGTGGATTAGGGTGCTTAATAGAAATAACAGCTGTTAAACCTTCCCGCACATCTTCCCCACTGAGGTTAGCATCATTTTCCTTTAGTAAGCCCACCTTGCGGGCGTAGTCATTAATTACCCGCGTTAACGCAGTCTTAAAGCCAGCCTCGTGGGTTCCCCCTTCATAGGTATGGATGTTGTTCGTAAAGGTTAGTAAAGTCGAAGTGAAATCATTTGTATACTGTAAAGCTACTTCGACCGTAATTCCCTTTTGTTCCCCTTCAACGTAGATAGGTTCTTCAAATAAGGGTTCTTTGCCCTTGTTTAAGAATTCAACGTAATGGCGAATCCCACCGGCGTAGTGGAATTCCTGGTAGGTTGGTTCTTCTGGACGCTTGTCTTCAATCGTAATTTTTAAACCCTTATTTAAGAAAGCTAACTCCCTAATCCGGGTGGTTAGGACCTTAATATCGTAAATAGTGGTTTCCGTAAAAATATCTGGGTCTGGTAAGAAGTGAACTTTGGTTCCGTGTTGGTGGCTGCCACAAGTCCCCTTCACTTCCATTGGGTGGGCAACTTTCCCTAACTTGAAGTCCATACCGTAAATTTTGCCCTCGCGGTACACTTCAACGTCTAATTCTGTGGATAAAGCGTTAACTACGGAAGCACCAACCCCATGGAGTCCCCCCGAAACCTTATAGCCGCCACCGCCAAACTTACCTCCGGCGTGAAGCACTGTAAAAACTGTTTCCAAAGCTGGGCGCCCTGTTTTAGGTTGAATATCCACAGGAATCCCCCGGCCATTGTCGATAACCGTGATACTATTATCTTTTTCCACAGTGACATTAATCTCACTGGCAAAACCGGCTAGGGCTTCATCAATCCCGTTGTCAATAATTTCCCAAACTAAGTGGTGTAAGCCTTGGGAGCTAGTTGAGCCAATGTACATCCCGGGGCGCTTTCTAACAGCTTCCAGCCCTTCTAACACTTGAATTTGGCTGGCATCGTATTCTTTAGCCTTTTCTTCCTTGCTTTCTTCAAGTTGGGCTGTTGTTCTTTCTTCTTCCGTCACGCTAATTCCTCCTCAAATTAGTTTTTTGTGCTTTCATCTTTTTCATCCTTATGGGGATAAAAAGTTTCTACTTGCAAAGTGTTTTCATCATCTGTGGAAATTTTTCCATTATTGACATGAAAAATTTTTGGTTCTTTTATCAACTGCTGGGCAATATCGTTTAGGCCCGGGGTGGTTAAAAAGGTCTGGACCTTATCTTGAATTGTCTTTAACAGGTGGGTTTGTCGTTGGCCATCCAATTCCGACAAAACATCATCTAGCAATAAAACCGGGTATTCTCCCGTTTGTTCGTGCATCAGTTCAATCTCTGCCAACTTAACTGACAAAGCTGTTGTCCGTTGCTGGCCTTGGGAGCCGTAGGTTTGCACGTTATTGTCATTAAGATAAAAACTAAGGTCGTCCCGATGGGGACCGGCTAAGCTCGTTCCCTGTGAGAGCTCTTTTTGGCGTAACTGCTGAAACTTAGCCAACAGGTTAGTTGCCAAATCACTTTCGGTTTGAGTGCCTAGGTCCTTTAAATTCGTTTTATACCTGAGGGTCAACTGTTCTTTGCCCTGAGTAATCTGCGCGTGTAGGTCCTTAGCATAGGTTTCTAAACGCTTTAGGTAAATTAAGCGTTTAGCGATGACCTTGCCACCCAAGTTAGCTAATTGCTCCGTTAAAATATCTAGGTAAACCAAATCATTAGCCTGTTTTAATTGCAGGGCCTTTAAATATTTATTACGTTGGCGTAAAACTTGTTTATACTGACTTAAATCGTGGAGGTAAAGGGGGTCTATTTGACTAAATTCCATATCAATAAACCGCCGCCGCTCCTGGGGCGCCCCCTTAACCAAGGCCAGGTCTTCAGGCGCAAACAAGATTACATTTAATTGGCCAATGTATTCGGAAAGCTTAGGCCGTTCTAAGTGGTTGACCTTAGCAATCTTACCTTTTTTGCTTAAAATTAACTCTAGCTTTAAGTCCCCTAATCTCCGGTTAATCGTCCCCTCAAGCCGGGCCACCTCTTGTTTAAAGCGAATTAGCTCCTTATCCTTACTAGTCCGGTGGCTTTTAGCCATTGCCAAGACAAAGATGGCTTCTAGCAGGTTGGTTTTTCCTTGCGCATTTTTCCCAATCAAGACATTAACAGCTGGGGAAAAGTCTAGCTTTTGCTTTTGATAATTCCGAAAATCAGTGAGTGTAATTTGTTTTAAATACATTTTAAGCCTTCATTATGTAGGTCCCAAAATCGGCAATTTCCACTAAATCATCGGGATAGAGTTTCTTTCCCCGCCGATTTTCAGGTCGACCATTTACCAAAATTTTTCCAGCATATTCTTGCAAGAAAAACTTAGCTTGGCCACCAGATGAAATAATGTCGGCAATTTTCAATAATTGACCTAAAGTAATATATGGTGTTTTCAATTTGATTTCTGTTTGCAATTGGTGAACCTCACTTTGATAGTTTTACCTTCTAATTATACCCTTTTTAGCGGTTAAAAACAATTTTAGCGCCAATATTTTGCGTTTTTAGCGTTTTTTTACCTTGGTAATGGTTAGGTACTGGTCTTAACTTTAACGCGTCAAAAAAAGCTCTGGAAACTATTGCTAGTCTCCAGAGCTTTTTGCTTATGGTTAGTTGGCTGTTCTCATTGGGGTGATTAATTGGACGAAATCTCCCTCTGATTCAGTTGGCACCAAAGTAAATGGACGGAGGGCCATTGTAAATGAAAGAGTCGTTTGCGTCTGACCAAAGGACCGTAGCGCTTCTTTCATATAATCTGGGTTAAACGAAATTTCTAGGCTGTTTCCATTCAAATTGGTAAATTCAAGTGCTTCTTCCACCATCCCGACTTCTGGAGAATTACTTGAAATCATTACCGCTTGTTTATCCACATCAATACTTAACTTAACGACGTTACTTCGACCTGCATGAGATAGTAAGGAGGCCCGGTCAATTGCCTTTAATAATTCTGAGGCGTTGAATTCAACCTGGGTTTCTGATGTAGCCGGAATTAAGCGCTCTGTATCAGGATAGTTTCCTTCTAGTAAGCGGGAATAGAAAGAAGTATGCCCTAAGATAAAGAGAATTTGATTTTCAGCAATTTGAATTTCGATTTCTTCGCTAGAATCAGTCAACATTTTGGCTAATTCATCCAGTGATTTACCCGGCACAATAATGTTGTAGTTGGCATCCTTAGCTGAGTCTAATTGAATCTTCCGTTGACTTAGACGGTGAGAATCGGTTGCGACTGCTAGTAGTGTGCCATCTTGAATAATGAGGTGAACCCCCATTAACATTGGCCGGCTTTCTTGCTTGGAAACTGCCATTACCGTTTGGTTAATAACTTGTTTTAAGATATCGCTTGGAATTTGCAAGCTTTGGGTAGCACCAACTTCTGGTAAGTGGGGAAAACTATCTGGATCGACCCCATTAATGGAAAATTCTGTTGAACCAGAAGTAATCTTGGTGATAAAGCGGTTAGGATCAGTTTCAATTGTAATTGTGTCCGCTGGTAACTTTTTAACAATTTCACTAAAGAATCTGGCAGGCAATGCCACTGAACCTTCTTCAAAAATTTGTAAGTTAGCATCTTCGTCAGCAATTGAAATAATTGTTTCGATAGAAATATCGGCGTTACTTCCTGTCAAAGTTAAGCCATCTGAAAATAAATCTAATTTGATGTTGCGTAAAATTTCTAGGGTAACTTTTGAGGAAATAGCACGTTGAACATCAGTTAGATATTTGATAAATGCAGTTCGTTGGACAGAAAATTTCATAGTTATCCTCCTGTTTATTATTATATATATTATATAAAAGTAGTAGTAGTATTAGGGCTTGTGGATACTGTTAAAAAGTCAGCCTACCATTGGTAAATCAAGGATATCGCCCTGTGGATAGCTTGTGGATAAGTTTTTGGTTTGTCCACACTAATTCACAGTTTCAACATCAAGCCGCTTTTTAAGGGTGGCGACTTCTTCTTGAAGTTTGTCATCGTTTAGGATGGCTTCGGCGATCTTATCACAAGCATGTAAAACGGTGGTATGGTCTTTGCCACCAAAAGCCTTCCCAATTTTAGGGAGGGAGGCGTCCGTTAATTCTCTAGCAAGATACATTGCCACCTGGCGGGGGACCACAATGCGTTTAACTCGCTTTTTACCCACGATTTCAGCCACAGTTACATTATAGAATTTAGCAACCGCAGTTTGGATGGAATGAATATCCAAAATCCGCTTAGCAGGCATATCTGTTAGGTTTTGTAATGCTTCATCCGCTAAATCGATGGTAATCGGCGCCTTTTTCATCTGAGCATAGGCCTTGACCCTAGTTAAGCCCCCTTCAAGTTCGCGGACGTTAGTTTCAAAGCGCCCGGCGATAAACTTTAAGACGTCATTAGGGATAGTTAGGTTTTCAGACGTTGCCTTTGTTTCGAGGATGGCAATTCTAGTCTCGTAATCTGGGGGAGTAATTTCAACAGGTAAGCCCCACTTAAAGCGCGAAATTAGGCGGTCGCCTAAATTTTCAATCATATTTGGCAGCCGGTCTGACGAGAGGACGATTTGTTTCTTATCGTCATACAAGTCATTAAAGGTGTGGAAAAATTCGTCAATCGTTCCTGGCTTCTTAGCGAAGAATTGGACATCATCTACTAATAAGAGGTCAACGTTGCGGTAAGCGCGTCTGAATTCTTCTTGCTGCTTATTTTTAATCGAGTTGACGAAGTCATTAGTGAAGGTTTCACTAGAGACGTATTTGACCTTAGCGTTTGGCTGGTTTTTAAGAAGTTGGTTACCAATGGCGTGCATTAGGTGCGTTTTACCAAGGCCTACACCCCCATAAAAGTAAAGTGGGTTATAAAGGGTGCCCAGTTCTTCTGAAACAGCTAACGCGGCCGCGTGAGCCATTTGGTTACCATCACCGACAACAAAGGATTCAAACGTATAAGCCTTATTTAAAGGGGAATTACGTAATAGTCCTGTGGTTTCAGCTTCTGGTTGAGCTGCTTTCTTTTCAACTACAGGTGCAACGCTGGCTAAGGGATTTTTTTCTCCAGGAATCAAGATTAAAACAACAATTTCTGTTTGAAAGTTATCATTAACTAGCTGATTAACTTTAGTAATTAAGCGTTGTTTCCAGTAATCACGATGGAAATCGGAAGGAACTTGGATGACAAGGGTGTTGTCAGTAAATTGCAACGGCTCAGCCGTTTTAATCCAAGTGTCATAGGAAACAAGTGACAAGGTCTCATGGAAATTATCACAGATAAATTGCCACAGTGCATCGAGATTCGGCACAGGGAAGACCTCCTTTCAAAAAAATAACTGCAAAAATAGTTTAGCACAGAAAAAGAAACTTTTCCACAGCTTGTGCAAAAATCAGAAAAAGAAATTAACAACCTGTGTATAAAAGTTATCCACAAGGGTGTTAATTGTGTTGATGCTTGCTTATATTTTCGGTTTATTAACAGCGGGCCTGTGAATTCAAAACCTAGTAATAATAAAGGGTTAGTTGGTTTTCCACAAACAGTAATCACATGTGGATAAGTCTTTGGGGAATAAGTTTTTTCCTGGGGATATAGCTGTGAATCTGGAACAAATTTTTGCTTAAGAAATACACAGCTATTTTCCTTTTTTGGGGATAATTTAGACTAAATGGTGGATAAGTTGTGAACTGACAAAGGGATAAAAAGATAGGCGAGCAGTAAAAAAATTCTTTGAATTTTGGATACGATATGTTATCATTAGCAAGTAAGTCAACTTGACAGGCAATTTTTTTTTTAGTAAAATGTCAAGTATCATTGTAAATATGAATTACATATTGGAGGAGGTGTTATTCACCATGAAGAGAACTTACCAACCTAAGAAACGCCACCGTCAACGTGTGCATGGTTTCCGTAAACGTATGAGTACAAGCAACGGTCGTAATGTGTTAGCACGTAGACGCCGTAAGGGTAGAAAAGTATTGTCTGCATAGGCCACTGGACCGTCAGTGGTCTTTTTTTCTATGTGCAGACCCTAATTTGGGAGATGTACGATGAGAAAATCATACCGCGTTAAAAAAGAGGCGGAATTCCAACGGGTTTTTACCCAGGGGAAATCGTGTGCTAACCGTCAGTTTGTTGTTTATATGATTGAAAAACCAGAGCAAGTCCATTTTCGGGTGGGAATTTCCGTCGGCAAGAAGATTGGTAATGCTGTGGCTAGAAACTGGGTTAAGCGCCGGATTCGTCAAAGTTTAACTGAATTAAAACCACAATTAAAACAAGATTGCGACTTTATCGTGATTGCCCGTCCTGGGGTAGCGTGGATGGAGATGGCTGAAGTAAAAGACCACTTGATTCATGTTTTACGCCTAGCCAACGTTTTAGTTGACGAAGACAAATAGGAGAGGGGAAAAGCAGTGAAGAAAAAGAAGCCAGTATTAGCATCTTTGGCAGCTTTATCTTTAATCTTGGTTCTAACAGGCTGCAGTAGCCAAACTGCTCCCATTACTGAACATAGTACCGGTTTTTGGGATCATTACATAATTTGGAACTTTGTTAGAGCAATCGAAGGATTGAGTAGCTTTTTAGGTCACAATTATGGTTGGGGCATCGTTGTCTTTACGGTAATCGTCAGAATTATCATCTTACCATTGATGGTTTACCAAATGAAGAGTATGCGTAAGACAAGTGAACTCCAACCTAAATTAAAGGCCTTGCAAGCTAAGTATCCAGGTAAAGACCCTGAGTCTTTAAAGATGATGCGAGAAGAGCAACAACGTCTGTACGCTGAAGCTGGAGTTAATCCAGTGGCTGGATGTTTACCATTGTTAATTCAAATGCCGATTCTGATTGCCTTGTATCAAGCAATCTTTAGGTCGGAAACTTTGAAGGCAGGCCATTTTCTGTGGATGGAATTGGGAGATAAAGACCCATACTACATCTTACCGATTTTAGCCGCCGTCTTTACTTATGCAACTTCAAAGCTCAGTATGATGTCACAGCCAGAACAAAATGCAATGACAAGTGCGATGACTTATGGGATGCCAATCATGATTTTCATCATGGCCTTAAACTTCCCCGCTGCTTTGTCCTTGTACTGGGTGATTACCAACGCCTTTTCTGTTGGGCAAACGCTGTTAATCAACAATCCATTTAAGATTAATAAAGAGCGTAAAGAAAAGGAGCAAGCTGAAAAGCAACAAGCTAGAAAGCTCGCTAAGGCCAAGAGAAAAGCACTGAAGAGTAGAAAAAAATAAGCATTAAAAAAGTCCCGTAGGAATTTTCCTACGGGACTTTTTTTTAAATTAAATGATAGCTTTGATCGAGTAGTTGGAAGGAGTCGGTAGGTAAACCAACAACCTTTACGCCCCGATCAATGGTAACAAATACCGCCCCGAGTAATTCAGGGCTGTTTAAGCTTGCTAAATCAACGTTTTTGCCTGCAAAAAAGAGGCGGGTTGTTTCGATTTCAGCTTGAACGGAACTAGTGGTAAAAACAGTTACCCCTGCAAGGTCGGTTTGATAAGGATAACCGGTTTGAGGGTCAAGGATATGGTGGTAACTTTTGCCTGCGACCTCTAGGTGGCGTTCGTAAATTCCGCTAGTAACAGCTGAACACGGACCCATTTTTACAAGGCCAATAGAGTGGCCCCGCTTTGAAAAGGGGTCTTGGATACCAATCCGCCATAACTTATCGGAGCGTAAGGGGGAGTCGCCTACCATTAAAAGATTGCCACCGAGGTTGATAATCCCGGCGTTAATGCCCCGGCTAGCCCAAAGGTCGGCAATGCGATCGGCAATATAGCCCTTGGCGATTGCACCTAAGTCCAGTTCCATGCCGGCTTGGGTTAAGAAAATAGACAGGTCGCTATCGTTTAAGCGGATATTTGCGGGGTTAATTTGGGCTAACTTAGCCTGAATAGCTTCAGGTTTGGGAACGGCGGCGTCGGCAAAGCCAATTTTCCACAGCTTAACTAAGGGCCCAATCGCAGCGTTAAAACCAAATTGTTGCTTGCTCATAGCGACGGCTAATTTAGTGAGCTTATACACAGTTGTGGATACCTGGACAGGGTGGTGGCCGGCGGCGTGGTTAACAGCCATTACTTCAGAATTGGCTCGGTTAACTGTTAATAAGTCCTCATAGCGCATGATTAAGGTGAAGGCATCATCTAAATCTGCTTCAGTGGCAGTGCCAAAAGCAGTGAGGACAATCCGTGTTCCCAGGGCTTTATAGGTCTTATCTAAGCGGCGGGCGGCCAGGTTGGGGATAAAAGTAGGGTGGGTATCAGTCCATAAAGCGGTCATAAAAAGAACTCCTTACTAAAAATATCGTTAACCTAAGCTTAACAGCCTGAGGTTTATTTTTCCACAGCTGAATCTAGGGATTGTGGAAAAGTAAAGGTGGTTTTATAATAAAATTGTACTAAGACGATTTTAAATTATGAATAATAAAGCTTGTGTGGAGTGATTTTATGGTAAAGAGTGATTTTGATTTTGTATCAATACAGTTAAAACCAGAAAAAGATCTGCCTTTGTATGTGCAGCTATACCAGCAACTAGCCGACTTAATTCGAGCGGGCAAGATTGTTGAAAATTACCGCTTACCCGCGATTAGAAAGCTAGCCCAAAGTTTGGAGGTTAATCCCGGTACAGTGGTTAACGCCTATAAAGAACTAGAAAAGAACGGTTTTATCTATAGTAAATTAGGTAGTGGCAGCTATGTTGCCAAGCAAGAACAGCTAAGCGAGAGTTTTAATTTACCCCTAGGAGTCACTGAAGTTGACGATAATCAGACTGATTACCTGGATCTAACCACGGTCAGTCTGAGTCCTGACCTAGTTTCAGTTAGGGATTTTCAAACGGCAATCGATCAAGTCTTGAAAACGGCGGGAAGTTACGCTTTTTCTGCCCAGGAAAGCCAGGGCTACTATCCGTTAAGGCAAGCACTATGTAGCGAGTTAGCTAAGAGTTCAATCTATACTGCCCCCCAAAATGTCCAAATTATTTCAGGGGCCCAACAAGGGATCGATATCATTGCGCGGACCTTGCTAAAGCATGGGGACACAGTCTTGGTGGAAAATCCGACTTATCCGGGGGCGTTAGCAGCTTTTCGGGCCTGTGGCGCTAAAATTATTGACGTAAAAATGACTACTGATGGGATGGATATGGAGGAAGCGGAAACCAAAATCCGCCTCTATCGCCCTAAATTAATCTATACAATGCCTAATGTTCAAAATCCAACTGGGATTACCTATTCTAAAGCAAAAAAACGTAAACTTTTAGGATTAGCAAGGCATTACGGGGCTTATATTTTAGAGGACGATTCATTGAGTGGTCTTTACTATCAAACCGAAAATACTAAGCCTATCAAGACTTACGACCAGGATGAGCGGGTGATTTATATTTTGAGCTTGTCTAAATTATTTATGCCTGGGTTACGATTAGGCTATTTATTGGTTCCAACTGAGTTACTAGCCCGTGTTCGGACAATTAAGCACTTAGCGGATATTGCCACTTCCGGTTTAATTCAGCGTGTCTACGACTATTATTTACGTAATGGCTTGTGGAGTAAACACTTAACCACCCTAAAAGAAAGTTATCAACAGCGGTTTGAATATTGTCAACAACTTTTAGAAAAGCAGCTAGGCACAAAGGTTAGCTACCAGCTTCCGCAAGGTGGTCTGGCCTTTTGGATAGAGTTACCAGTTAACGTTAGTGCTAAAATGGTGGCTCAAAAAGCTAAAAAGCAAGGCGTGTTAGTAACGCCTGGACAGGTTTTTTATGCGCGCCAAGCTGATGATAGCCACCTAAGAATCAGTTTTGCCGGCGTAGATGAGCAGCAAGCCAAGGAAGCGTTGACCATTTTAGGTCAGATTATCAAGGCAGAATAATAACGGCCCCTGTTCTTAACTACTAAGAACAGGGGCCGTTTGCATATTAATCTTAGTATTCTAGGGGAACAAACTTAAAGTTATTAACGTCGACTAGGCCCATATCGGTAATTTTAAGCTCGGGAATCACGGATAAGGGCATGAAACTTAAGGTCATGACGGGGTTAATCTTAGTTGGAATTTGGAGTTGACTGTGGGCGAAGGCGTCGATTTTATCTTGAATTGCAACGGTTTCTTCGCCACTTAGGTTACTCATTAAACCAGCAATTGGCAGTGGCATTACCGGGCCAATTTTTCCCTGGTGAACTAACACCACCCCACCTCCTAGACGTTCAAGTTCTTTGACAGCAAGAGTCATGTCGGCATCACTGGTTCCAGTGACAATCACATTGTGGGAATCATGACCGATTGAGAGGGCAATCGCGCCGTTTTTGATGCCGTACCCTTTGAGCAGGCCACAAAAGACGTTACCAGTATTATGGTGACGTTCAATCACGGCGACTTTAGTCAGATCTTGGTTAGGGTTGTAAGCAAAGTCGCCGCTATCAGTGAGGTCAACCGTAACCTTAGCCTCCTTAGTCAAGACTTCACCGGCGATGACTTCAATTGCCCGGACGTGGGGGCTTTTTAACTTGAGCTTTAATTTCTCAGCGCTAAAGTCTTTGATGTGGATAGAGGATTTCACACTATCGGTAGGATAGGTAGTAACTTCACCCAAGTAGTGTCCGTTTTCGGCGACTAGCTCCCCCTTGACGTAAGTTTGTTTAACGACCAGTTTTTCGAGGGAGTCAAAAACGACCAGGTCGGCTCGTAAACCAGGAGCGAGTGCCCCACGGTCGCTAAGTTGGCAGGCTTCGGCGGCGTTGATGGTTGCCATCTGAATGGCTGTTAGGGGATCAAGCCCTTCTTTTATGCAGATATTAATGCTGTAATCAAGGTGCCCGGTCTTGAGGACAGTTTTAGCTTGCATGTCATCGGCAGAAAGGACACAGCGTCGGGAATTGGCCGGGGTGACGCCTTTTATCAAGGTGCGGAGGTCGTGAGCAACCGAGCCTTCGCGCAAGAAAACGTACATCCCTAAGGCTAAGCGTTCCTCCATCTCTGCGATGGTAGAACATTCATGGTCGTTATCGATTCCAGCGGCAACGTAGGCGTTGAGACCTTTTCCAGTGACCAAAGGGGCGTGGCCGTCGATGCGGCGGTGATATTTCTTAGCGGTTAAGAGCTTAGCTAGACTAGCTTCCTTAGCAGCAATTACATCTGGATAGGACATGAATTCTGCTAACCCATCCACCTGGCCCGCAGCTAGTGGTTGTTCCATGTCATTGGCAGTGATGGTGGCGCCAGCATTTTCCATTTCGCTAGCTGGAACACAAGATGGCATCATGTAGTGGAAGTCGAGCTTGGCAAGCTTAGAGGCAGCTAGCATATAGTTAAGGCCGGTTAAGCCCGCCACGTTAACAATTTCATGTGGGTCTGGAAAGGCGGTGGTGGTTCCCCGGATTAAAAATAGGCGGCTGAATTCTTCTGGGGAGATATAGGCCGATTCAATGTGGATGTGTGGTTCGATAAAACCGGGTGCAAGGTAAGCGTCGGCCAAATCGACTTCCTTAAGCCCCTGGTAGGTCTGACCTAGCCCGGCAATGAGTCCATCAACGATGGCCAAATCCCCCTTAGTTACCCGGGCCTGGTAAACATCAATTAAGCGGGCATTTTTTAAAACCAAGTCAGCGGGTAAGCGTCCGGCTGCAACATCAATTAACTTTTTTAAATGTTTTTTATCCATGAGTAGATCCCTCTTATTATTTTCCTAAGAAAAGGCTGGGAAAATAAATATTTTTTCTATTGTAGCGCTAGAAAATTAATGATTCAAGTTAAAAAAGCATTAAATGTTAGTTTTAAACCGAACGTTATTTTTAGGCTAAGAGTGGTGTTAAAATAAAGATAACTATTAAGGATGCGAGGATTGAGGAATGGCAAAAGCGTTGATAATTGCGGAAAAGAAGTCTCTAGCGGATGTATACCGGCAAGCAATTAAGCAAGCCGGTGGCAAGTTACCCTATGAATACGATGTTTTGCAGTTTCAAGGAAACGTGGTGGAATTACTGGAGCCAGAAGACATCAAGCCAGAATGGAAGACCTGGAAGTTAGCGGACTTGCCAATGCTCCCCCAAAAATTTCAGTACACCCCGATTAAACCTAAAGCAAGTGATGATCCTAAAACGGCGGCCTATAAGCGGCGGGGGATAGCCTATTTTAAGGAAGCCAAGCAGAAGTTACTTAGTGGTGAGTATGAGTTAGTTGTCAATGGTTGTGACCCTGACCGGGAAGGGCAATCAATTTTTGATAAGTTTATGTTGTTGATGCCAGATAAAATTCAGCGCCTGCCCCAGTTGCGTTTATGGGTAGGGGATATGCAGGTGGAGACCTCCTTAAAGTATTTGCAGCAGCCGTTAAACAATAAGGACCCAGAGTATGTGAACTTTGGTTACGAAGCAATGGGGCGGGGAATTATGGATTGGTTATTTGGGCTTAATGCTTCTAGGGCCTTTAGTCTAGTTCAAAATAGTGGCCAAGCCATCCACCTCGGCCGGGGGATGACGGCGATTTTAGCGTTGGTGGTTAAGCGACAAGCAGAAATCGAAAACTTTGTCAGTCAACCCTACTGGACGGTTCAAGCTAAGCTTAAGACCCCAGAATTATTAGAAGCTAGTCAAGTTACTTATCCAGAGGTAAAGTTGGTTAACCATTTTGAAAGGCAGGCGGCAGAGGCGGTACGTGAGGCAATTTCAGGACAAACGGCCCAATTAATAAGTAGTAAGCAAAGCCCGGTGCGCTTTAGGCGCGCCCCTAAGTACTTCAATACCTCTGATATTATTGCCTACCTCAGTTCAGCTACTTATCACCTTAGCGGGGCAAGTATCACCAAGGCCTTGCAACACCTGTATGAACTAAAAATTACAACTTATCCCCGGACTTCCGGGCGGGAGATGACTCCTAGCCGGGCGGAAAATCTAGCCGCCATTATAGCGGTAGCCCAAAGTATTCCGAGTTTAAACGAAAAATTACGCAGGCTAGAGGTTAGCCCGCAGATGCTAGCCAAGCTAAAAGCCAATCGTTATTACGTAAAGCCTCTTAGTAAAAAGACGGGCCATGACTGCTTGACTTTTACTGGTAGAAAATTTAACTACGCTAGCTTAAATGCGGTTGAGCAAAAGGTAGTGGCTGCGATTGCCTTTCGCTTACTGTTATCGTTATTGCCTAGTGAAGAACACCTTGATAAGGAGTTAATCTTTAAGGCAGCTACTTATTATTTTCAAGCTAAAGCAACCGTGTTGGTCAATCCCGGCTGGACGGCCTATGTACCTAAGTTCAAGGGCAATTATAGTGACTTACCACAACTGGTGGTCAACCAAGCTTACCCGCTGGCTCAGGTGGAAATTTTAGACCATAAAACGCAAGCGCCTAAAGCTTATACAACGGCGAGCTTAATTAAAACGATGGAAAATATTGGCCGCTTGTATGATGATCCGGCCTTAAAAGCGGCCATTAAGGATCACGGGATTGGGACGGACGCCACCCGCCAGCTATTAATTGATAAAAATGAAAAGTTGGGTTACTGGTCGATTGATAAGAAGAGTCGGCTTATCCGGCCAACCAAGTTAGGTCGCCAAATCATCCAAGCTTTAGGCGCTAACCCCCTAACTCAAGTCCAGCTAACCGCGTTGTGGGAAGAAAAGCTGGCTCAGGTAGCGGCTGGGCAGCTATCGTTGGGGCAGTTTGTTGACCTCGCCAAGGAAGCAACGGTTGAGATTGTGGCACAGATTAAGGCGACGCCAAGTGCGTTAGGGCCTAATCCGGCCGCAAAGCTCACCAGCCCGTGTCCCTTAGATGGTGGAGACTTGGTGGCCCAAGGCCAAGTCTTTATCTGCAGTAACCATGACACGGGCTGTCCTTTCATTGTTTACCGCAATTTGTTGGGGGCTAAGCTAACGGCGGCTGACTTAGAAGCGATTTTGACTAAGGGAAAGTCGAATTTAAAAGAGCTTTATAGTGCCAAAACCCACAAGCATTTTCAAGGGTACTTCGTGTGGAATCAGGAAAAAGGCAAGGTGGAATTGGCAATCCAGCAAGCCAAACCTAAATTAATGGGAGCCTGTCCCCTGGATGGAGGAAAGGTTTATTCGCTAGCCGGTGGTAAGTTATATGCCTGTGAACACCACCAAAGCCAAAAAAATGCCCAGGGTCAGTGGGAAAGTAGTGGCTGTCCGTATTATTTTAGTGGGCGGATGTATGGTAAGAAGTTAACCCAAGCAGTTGCCAAGCAGATTATTGAAACCGGCAGTAGCCCAGTTTTGACCTTTACCAGTAAGAAGCGTAAAAAATTTACGGCCATTTTGAAATGGAATCAAGCTGAGACTAAACTCAAGCTGGAATTTGCTGAGGCAAGCAGTAAGGCAATCGGAGTGTGTCCTTTGGATGGAGGGCAAGTCTCACTACATGGCAAGGCCTACCTCTGTGAAAATCACCGGGCCAAAAGGTTAGCTGATGGTAGTTGGCAGACGACAGGCTGTCCGCTAGTGATTCCGCAGACTTTTGCCAAACAAAGGTTAAGTCTAAAGACAATCAAGCAGCTCCTAAAATATAAGCGGACGGACTTGCTGACTTTTACAGGGCAAAATCAGCGTGACTACCAGGCCAGGTTGATTTGGGATGAGCAAGAAGCAAGGGTTAAATTTGAGTTTTAAGTGGGAAGTGAAAGCAGATGAAGGTTTTAATTGCAGCAGATTCATTTAAGGGCAGTGCTAGTTCTAAACAGGTGGCAGCTTATTTAGCTGCTGGGCTTAGGGAGGCACAAGCAGACGTTGAGGTAAGTCAAGTTCCTATTGCGGATGGGGGTGAAGGGACGGTTGAAAGCCTAGTCAGTGCCTGTGGCGGTAAAATTTATCGAACTGAAGTCGTGGGGCCATTAGGTGAATCAGTCGACGCTAACTGGGCGATGCTTAGTCATAACCAGGCAGTAATAGAGCTAGCTCAAGCTGCAGGCCTACCCTTGGTTAAGGGTAAATTATGCCCACTAGCAGCGACGACTTATGGGGTGGGCCAGCTGTTAGCTCAAGCAATCAAGCACGGAGCCAAGCGAATATACTTAGGACTTGGTGGCAGTGCTAGCACGGACGGAGGCGTTGGCTTAGCCCAGGCCTTAGGAGGTCATTTTTTAGATGCGAAGGGCGCTGAGGTAAAACTAGGCGGTGGCCACCTCAAGGAAATTTGTCAAGTAGACTTGACCACCCTGGATAAGAAGTTAACTGGAATTGAAATTATTGGCTTAGCAGATGTAACCAATCCCTTAACAGGGCCTTTGGGGGCGGCAGCAGTCTTTGGACCACAAAAGGGGGCCAGCGCAGCTGAGGTGAAATTTTTAGACGCAAGTTTAGTACACTTAGCCCAGGTAGTTGCTAAAGTGCGGGCTGGCTCTTACCAAGCAAGTCCAGGAGCTGGCGCGGCTGGGGGCACGGGCTATGGGTTACTAGCCTTTTTAGGCGGGCGGCTACAACCAGGGATTGAAACCATCATGGAACTAATTGGCTTGGAAAAAAAGCTAGTTGACCAGGATTTAGTAATTACCGGTGAAGGAAGGTTAGACGGCCAATCGCTTAATGGTAAGGCGCCGTTAGGAATAGCTAAGTTAGCTAAGAAACAAGGACTGCCGGTAATCGCGGTAACAGGTGGAGTTGGGGCCGAGATTGAAGCTGTTTACAAGGCAGGAATTGATTTGGTCTTATCTTCGACCACCAGGCCAATGGCGGTTGAAGAGGCAATCAAACAGGCACCAAGCCTAATTAAAGCAGCTGGCTATACTGCCTTAAAAGCATACTTACTGGGAAGGTAAGTAAAACCGGGCAACCTTACGTGGGGCTGCCTGTTTTTATTTTGCAAAATGTTAGCGTAACCAAGCAAGATAGATTATAATTTTTATGAATAGATAAAAATGTACGAATGGGAAGATTACTATGGTAAAACTAACTCAAAGGCAAGAAAAGTTGTTAACCGCACTGGCTGAAAGCGGTGTGGGCTTATCGCTTAAGGATTTAGAGGGTTTGATGAAAGTTAGTCGGCGCACCATTTACCGTGAGTTTGCGGATCTGAAGTTGTATTTACAGAGTCAAGGAGTCGCAATTACAAATGAAAATGGTCTTTACCGGCTAACGGGGCAGGTGGCTAAGCTTGATGGTTTTTTTGAAGACGAGGTAGCTAAGCAAGAGTTGACTACGGCCAAACGGGAAAGTATCTTGGCCTGTCAACTGTTACTGGCAGGCCAGGCAACCAAAATTATTAGCCTCGCCTTAAGTTTGAAGGTTAGTGAGGGGACGATTCAGCGCGATTTAACTAAGTTGGAGCAATCATTGAGTCAGTATGACTTACACGTGATTAAGCAAAAGGGGGTGGGCGTTTATATTGAGGGAAATGAAGCCAAGCGGCGCCAAGTGTTGACAGGAATTTTGCTCAATGAATTAAACGAATACTACTTTTTACGTTACGTTCAAAAAGGCGAAGAGATAGCTCAGCTTAAGCAACTTTTTTTGGATGTCATTAACCCCCAGATTTTCCGCCAGGTTTACCAGGGGTTAAGTCAAACTATTTTACCGGTGGTTGAACTTAATTCCGACCGGCAAATGATACAGTTAATCTTAATTGCAGCCATCAGCATCAAACGAGCTCAGTTGGGAAAACACCCACATGCAAGTAAAACCAAGGATAACCTCAGATACCTAGCCAAAGTTTATGAGTTTTTTGCGACGCTAGATGGTAGCTTGCGGGCCAAGTTAACTACCGATGAGGCCATATTTATCGCAAGTCAAATTCACCTCCGCGACTATTCGGAACAGCAATTTAATTTGAATGAGGATCAAGAGTGGCCGTTGACTCTAAAAGTTCGGCAGTTTGTCTTGGACGTGTCCAAGGACTTCGGCTGGAATTTCCAGCGTAACCCGGACTTCTTTAAACGCTTAACCCGGCACATTTTAAATTTAGAGAAAAATAGTCATGACCGCCTGCCCAACGTTCAAATTGAAACTCTCCAGACGCTAACGACTAAATATCAAGGGCTTTACAACAGCATTATGAAGTGCTGGCCACAAAATTTTGAGTTGCGGTTAGTAATCCCAGAATACCAGTTAATCTTGCTTTACTTTGCTAACGAGTATACCAATAGACGCTACCTACAAGATTTAGCGGCTTTAATCGTGTGTGAAAACGGGATTGGGACGGCTAATATTTTGGCTAGCCGCCTGAAAAAAGAACTGCCAGAAATTAAGCGGGTTAGCATCACCCACCTAGCTGTTTTAGGTCAAGTGGATTTGCAACAGTATGATTTGATTTTGTCGACCCTAGAGTTACCGGGTTTTCCCCGGGAGTATCAGCTAGTCAGCCCCTTACTTTTAAATGATGAAGTTAAGCGGCTAAAAGATTACCTGGCTAACTACCACCGGCCGGACTATGGCCAGGTCAAGACGAGCTTAGTCAAGCATAAAAATGCCTTGAACAAGTTAAGCCAAATGAAGGCCTACATTGATTTGAGTTTAAAACTGATTACACAAACGCAGGTCCATAAGGTAGCCAACCAAGACAGTGACTTGGGTGCATCGATTGAAGAAACACTAGCTCATATCCCGGGTGAAATCATTAATGATAAAGAGAACGTGACGTTAGCCTTGCTACGGCGGATTAACCTTGCGCCCATCGGGATTCCCGACACTAATTTGGCCCTACTTCACACCAGTGATGCCGGGGTAAATCAGTGTTACTTTGGAATCTATGAGTTGGCCCACCCAATTAAGATGCTAGGAATGGATCGTGAGGAGATGCAGGTTTTACGCTACACCTTGATGGTGGCTCCTAAAGAAGTGACGGATTTAGAACAAAAGGTACTGGGTATCATTAGCAGCAGTATCGTGATGAATAGCGAGAACACGAATGTTTTTGAAACCGGGACGAGTGAAGCGATTCAAGAATTGCTAGCTAACCAGTTGTTAAACGAAATTCCTAAGGAAAAATAAACTATACCATTTTTAGTTGACAAGCAAAAACTAAAAGGTTATATTATGTATGTTTATTGGTTTTGTGACCTAAACAATCTTAAAAATATTGTCTATACCAATTTTTGAAATTAAATTATGAAAACGGAAGGTTGATTTTATATGTGTGGAATTGTCGGTGTTACTGGTAACCCTAATGCAGTTGAAATTCTCTTAAACGGCTTGGAACAACTTGAATATCGGGGCTACGATTCAGCTGGAATTTACGTTAACGACCAAAAGGGTGACGACTACCTGGTAAAAGAAAAGGGGCGGATTGCTGACCTACGGGCAGAAGTTTCAGCTGACGTTCACGGTTCAACTGGGATTGGGCACACTCGCTGGGCAACTCACGGGGTGCCAAGCAAGGAAAATGCGCACCCACACGTTTCAAACGACAAGCGCTTCTACTTAGTACACAATGGGGTGATTGGTAACTTCACCGAATTGAAGGAAACTTACCTCCAAGATGTAACTTTGGTTAGTGAAACAGATACTGAAGTTATCGTGCAATTAGTGGCTAAGTTTGCCCGGGAAGGTTTAAGCACTAAGGAAGCCTTCAAGAAAGTATTAGGCTTAGTAGATGAAAGCTCATCTTATGCCTTCTTGCTTTTAGACCGGGAAGATCCAGATACTTTATACGTTGCTAAGAACAAGAGCCCACTCTTAATTGGGGTTGGCGATGGCTTTAATGTAGTCTGCAGTGATGCCTTGGCAATGTTAAAGGAAACTCATGACTTTATCGAATTAGTCGATGGTGAAATTGTCATCTTGAAGCCAACTTCCATCACAATTGAAGACCCAGCTGGCCAAGTCGTTGACAGAAAGCCATTCCACGTTGACACTGACCCAGCCCAAGCTCAAAAGGGCGCTTACCCATTCTACATGTTAAAGGAAATCGACGAACAACCAGGGGTAATGCGGAACTTAATCAAGGAATACATTGCCGAAGATGGTTCAATCAAGATTGATGCTGACTTATTGAAGGCCATGGCTGACTCAGATCGGATTTACATCGTGGCAGCCGGGACTAGTTACCACGCAGGGTTAGTCGGCAAAGAATTATTTGAAAAGTTAATTCAAGTGCCAACCGAAGTTCACGTGGCCTCCGAATTTGCCTATAACCCGCCACTACTTTCAGCTAAGCCATTCTTCATCTTCCTTAGCCAAAGTGGGGAAACAGCCGACAGCCGCCAAGTTTTGACGCAAGTTAACCAAGCCGGCTATCCAAGCTTAACTATCACCAACGTAATGAACTCCACCCTTTCACGGGAAGCAACTTACACCTTACTCTTGTATGCAGGGCCAGAAATTGCGGTGGCTTCTACTAAAGCATACACTGGTCAAATTGCGTTGGAAGCAATCTTGGCTAAGGCTTTAGGAGTTTACAAGCAAATCGAAACCATCAAAGACTTTGACGTGGCAGCCGAATTAACCAAGGCAGCTAACGGGATGCAAGAATTAGTTGACGAAAAGGGTAAGATTGAAAAGATTGCTGCCGACATGTTAAAGGATACTAGAAACGCCTTCTACATCGGCCGGACAATGGATTACGCTATCGTTCAAGAAGCAGCCTTGAAGCTTAAAGAAGTTTCCTACATTCAAACAGAAGGGTTTGCCTCTGGTGAATTGAAGCACGGTACGATTGCCTTGATTCAAGAAAACACTCCCGTGGTTGCAATCATCACTGACAAGAAGACTGCTAACCACACGAGAAGTAACGCCCAAGAAGTTAAGGCCCGGGGGGCTAACGTCTTATACATCGTTAGTCGCGACTTGGCAACACCAACCGATCAAATCGTCTTGCCAGAAATTACCCCACTCTTATCAGCCTTAGTGGCCATCGTCCCAACTCAATTACTTGCCTACTATGCAAGTATTCAACGTGGTTATGACGTAGATAAGCCAAGAAACTTAGCTAAGAGTGTGACAGTTGAATAATTAAATCCAAAAAAGATGCACCCAGCATATCAGCCGGGTGCATCTTTTTTAGTGGCTATGATTCTGTAAGCGCGGTTTGTAAATTCAAACTAAGGTATGGGAATTATCAATTTATACTAACTTGGTAATGATTACGCCGATAAAGAGGAGAATGAGCCCACAAATTTTTTGGAGGTGAACTGGCTTAGGTTGGCTTTCTAGCAGGCCGAAGTGTTCGATGAGGGCGCTGGCGCTTAGCTGACCAAAGAGGGCAAAGATAACAATTTGACTGGTACCAATTTTAGTTACTAAAAAGGCGGAACCAAAAACATAAAGGGCGCCAAAGAAACCACCCAGCCAGATCCACCAGTAACGTGGGCCTTGTTCAAAGGTGGCTTTGACTGAAGTAAAGCTATGTCGCTTAAAGAGGCAGACTAGCCATAAGATGATGGCGCCAGAAGCAAAGGAATAACTAGCCGCAACCAGTGGGGAGTGTTGAATTTGACCTAAGTGGCCATTAATGGCAATCTGGCAAGCACCTAACATTCCAGCCAAGATTCCAGCAAGCTGCCAAGCTAGTAGGCCTTTGACGTGGCCGGGCCGTTGGTTTGAGCTGTTTTTTTCAACTACTGTCAGTAAGACCCCGGCTAAGACTAACAGTAATCCCAGTAGTTTAATCCAAGTTAATTTAGTTTGGACGGAAGCAAATAGTCCGTATTGATCAATAATTAAGCTGGCAAAGATTTGGCCAAAGATGGGCAGGACCGCAGTTTGGACGCTGCCTAACTTAGGAAAGAGCAAAATATTAGTAGTCAGTGCAATTGTACCTAGCAATCCACCTAGCCAAGCCCACCAGGGACCGCTAATGCTTAGGTGTAACCCCTCTTTAATGGCCGTTAGTGATAGTAAGAATAAGGTTCCAACTGTAAAGGAAATGGCAGAAGCAATGTAAGGTGAGCCTACAAAGGCCCGGAGTCGGGAGTTAATAGCGGTTTGAGTACCTAATAGTAAGCCCATCCCAATTGGAAGTAAGATTAGTAAAGACATAAGTTTTCCCCCTAAAAATTAGTTCTGCTTTATTATTCCACTTGGAGTGTGGTCCAAGTCAAGTGCTTTGCTTGCAGATTAACGGTTATGACGGGAAAATAACCGTTTAGGAAATGTTTATCTCTATTTTTTAAAATTATGATAAGATGAAAGGGTATTAAAATTTTAGAATAGGGGTAGAAATCTCACATGAAAAAAAAGAAGTTTATTATCATTGGTGTATTAGCGGTGGTAGTGTTAGCCATCTTAGGGGGAATCTGGTCGTTGACCCATTCTAAGGAAGAAAAAAAGGCCAGCCACTATGAGACGATGGTGGCTCAAAAGGCCTTACCCCTTACTATGAGCGGCAATGTCAGCCCTAAAGAGGTGCGGTCTTTCATGGTGACTAAGAAGAACTTAGCCCAAATGGAAGTCAAGGATGGTCAAAAGGTAACTAACGGCCAGGTTTTATATACAACTTATAATCAAGCTAACGCGAGTGAACTGGATGAATTGAAGGTCACTTTAGCTAAGTACCAACGGGCTAAGACTACGGCTAACCAAAAGTTGCAAGACGCTCGGAATACTTTAAACAAAATGCAAAGTAGCGATGAAGGTTATAGTGAAGCTAAGGATGCAGTTGCAAGTGCGAATGATGAAGTGGCAGATGCAACTGATAGTATTAACGCTACGCAAAGAAAGATTGACCAAGTGTCTCAAGAAGTTTCGCCCAACTCGGTGGCACCATTTGACGGGGATGTAGCGGTTAAATACGATGATAACGGCAACGCCAAGGTTACCGTCAGTTCTAGTGCCCTCCAAATGGTAACAACCGTGTCTGAATATGACTACGCTAAGGTTAAAGCTGGGGATAGTGTAACTGTTAGTGCGGTTGCAACCGGCAAGAAACAAGAGGCAACGATCACTTTAGTTGACGCTCACCCAACCACTACTAATGCCACAAACGGCTCTAAGTATAAGGTCTACGCTGACTTAGATGCCAAAAACTTTATTGACGGCCAAACAATTAAGGCCAAGGTAGCTCAAGCAGGGATTATTATCGCTAAGAGCTGTGTCCGCCAAGGCAAGGTTTATGTGGTCGAAGACGGAAAGGTAACCAGCCAAGCAATTACGGGCAAAGAAGTAGATGGCCAATATATTGTGACAGCTGGGCTGACAGCAGGCCAAAAGGTAGTTTCCAATCCAGATGGTGATTTAAAGGAAGGGGAGCAGTTACCTTAATGATTTCGCTAAAAAAGATTAACAAGTACTATCAACAAGGAGACGGCCGGGTTCATATTCTCCACGACATTAGTTTTGATGTTAACGAAGGGGAATTTGTGGGAATTATGGGCCAATCTGGTTCTGGTAAATCGACTTTAATCAATATTATTGGCTTTTTAGACCGTGAATATGAAGGAACTTACTCATTTAAGGGGGACGATGTCAGTTACCTAAATAACAAGCGCTTTACCAGTTTACGTAATCAAAACGTAGGCTTTGTCTTCCAAAACTTCAAGTTGATTCAAAACCTAACCGTGGCTGAAAATGTGGCCCTGCCCTTGATGTATGCTGGGGTTAAGAAAAAAGAAATTGACCAACGAGTTAGCCAGGTCTTAGAGCGGGTTGGCCTTGGTGGCTATGAGAAATACCTACCTTCAAGACTATCCGGGGGGCAACAGCAACGGGTGTCGATTGCACGGGCCATCATTGGCAAACCAACTTTCTTAATTGCCGATGAACCAACCGGGGCCTTGGATAGCCATACCTCGGCAGAAATTATGGCTTTATTCAAACAATTAAATGAAGAAAATAAGACGACCATTATCATCGTGACCCACGATCCCAAGGTGGGCCAGCAAGTCGATCGGCTGCTGACAATCCTTGATGGTAAGTTGATTTCAGATACGGGGGTGGCCTAAGTGACCTATTTAGACTTGATAAAGGTTTCCTACCGGTCGCTGATTGCCAATAAACGGCGGAGTGCCTTGACAATGATTGGAATTGTCATTGGGATTGCAGCGGTAATCACTATCATTGCCCTAGGAAATGGGGTCAGAAATAAAATGATTTCTGAGTTTAAAACCAGTAGTAGTGGGGAACAGAAGACAGAAATTAGCTTTTTTAATGCCGAACAAAATTCGATGCAGGGCTTTACCCAAGCAGACTTGGCTAATATTAAGCAAGCCTTTTCCCGGGAAATATCTAATGCCGATTTCAAACTAGAAACAGAAAATGTGTCTACGAGTGGCATTCAGATGGGTAATGCGGTTGTGAGTGGCAGTGTTAGTCTCCTAACTTCGCCACTGCCAAGTGATATGATGAAAGCGGGCAAGAATTTTACTAACAGCCAACTAAAGTTAGGGCAAAGGGTGATTTTAGTAAGTGAAGGCTATGCTAAAAAAGTGTATAAGCACAAGCAAAATGCCTTAGGAACGGTAGTTATTATTGGAGATAAGTCCTATCAAATCCAAGGACTCTTTAAACCCCAAGGCTATTATAAGTACGGGGCTAGCTTTATGCTTCCTAAACAGGCCTACCTGCAAGGACGTAAAGCCGACCGGGGCAGTACCTTACAATTAACGATTCGCAATGGCCAGGATGCTAATAAGGTCAGTGAGCGGGTAGTTAAGTACCTCAAGAAAAATGGTCAGCTGAGAAAGGAAGGGAGTTACCAATATTACAACGAAGGGGTAATCCTTAAATCAATTTCTAAGACCATGAACATGATTACCTACTTTGTGACGGCGATTGCCGGGATTTCCTTATTCATTGCCGGAATTGGGGTAATGAATATGATGTACATCTCTGTTTCTGAACGAACCCAAGAAATTGGGATTCGTCTAGCGGTGGGGGCAACCCAGACTAACATCATGTGGCAATTCTTGATGGAAGCAATTATGTTAACCGTCGGTGGGGGGTTGGTAGGTTTTGCGCTCGGTTGGGGCCTGTCAACCCTCATCTCAGTCTTCTTACCATATGGTATTCATGCAGTCGTAACGGTAACAGATTTTCTCCTAGCATTTAGTGTCTCAACTATAGTTGGAGTTATCTTCGGGATTCTACCAGCTAGTCAAGCTTCTAAGCGAAACTTGATTGACATTTTACGTTAAAATAGTTTGTTAAAGCAGGACCAAGTTGAATTTTCAGCTTGGTCTTTTTGGTATTTGCAAATTAGCTTAGATAGCTTTCTGTCACAAGTTTATGTCATGTGACAGAAAATTTAACAGTTTAAGAAAAGCTTAAGGACGGGCTTTATTGCCGGTTGTGAAAACGTTAACAAAAGTGTGACACAAGTAGGTGAGTCAAAATGACAACTGGAAAAGGTTGTAAGCGCTTCGTGTTAACGCTATCATGAGACTGTAAACAAGAAGAGGAGGTTTCCCAAATATGGAGGCTAAGAAAAATACATCTTTTAAGGCTAAAGTCCAAAAATTAGGTACAAACCTAAGTAGTATGGTCATGCCTAACATTGCTGCAATTATTGCCTGGGGTTTAATTACCGCGATCTTTATGGCTAACGGTTGGTTCCCAAATGCCAAGATTGCCTTATTGATTTCCCCAATGCTTAGTTATTTATTGCCATTATTAATCGCTTATGTCGGTGGACGCTTAGTATATGAAGAACGTGGGGCCGTAGTTGGTGCCATTGCCGTAATGGGGGTTGTCGTTGGGGCTAAGGTACCAATGTTTTTAGGGGCCATGATTATGGGACCTTTAGGTGGTTGGTGCATTAAGAAATTTGACCAACTATTCCAAGACAAGATTCCATCAGGGTTTGAAATGATTTATAACAACTTCTCTAGCGGGATTTTAGGGATGTTGTTAGCAATCCTAGGGACTTACGTAGTTAACCCATTAGTTGTTGGTGGTAGTACCCTTATGGGTAAAGGAGTTGACTTTATCATCTCCATCCACATGTTGCCACTAGCTAACATTTTCATCGAACCAGCTAAGGTTTTATTCTTAAATAACGCCATTGGGAACGGGATTTTAGTTCCGTTAGGGATTCAACAAGCTGCTAGTGCTGGTAAGTCAGTATTGTTCTTACTTGAATCTAATCCTGGTCCAGGGTTAGGAATCTTGCTAGCCTTCATGTTCTTTGGTAAAGGCTCAGCTAAGGCTTCCGCTCCAGGGGCTGCCATCATTCACTTCTTTGGTGGGATTCACGAAATCTACTTCCCATACATCTTAATGAAACCAGCATTGATTATCGCCGCTATTGCCGGTGGGGTTAGCGGAACCTTTACCTTCCAATTATTAGGTGGGGGCTTAAAGGCTGCTGCTTCCCCAGGTTCAATCATTGCGATTGCATTAATGACCGCTAAGGGCGCTTACTTTGGAACATTTGCAGGGGTTTTAGTAGCCGCCGTGGTTTCCTTCTTAATTGCCGCTGTTATTTTGAAACACGATAAGTCAATGGAAGACGATGACGATTTAGCTGCTAAGCAAGCACAAATGCAAGCTATGAAGGCTGAATCAAAGGGTAAGGAAATGCCAACTGCAATGTCTGCTCAAGAATCAGTTGAAAGCTACCGTGATGTTAAGAAGGTTATCTTTGCTTGTGATGCCGGCATGGGTTCATCTGCAATGGGTGCTTCTCTTCTCCGGGATAAGGTTAAGAAAGCAGGGATTACCGATGTGACTGTTACTAACACAGCCATCAACCGCCTTCAAGATGAAGCAGGTTTATTAGTTATTACCCAAGAAGAATTAGCAGAACGTGCTGCCCAAAGAACACCAAGTGCAATGCACGTGGCCGTTGATAACTTCTTAAGTAGTCCAAAATATGATGAAGTGGTAGCTAACTTAAAGGCTATCAGCCAATTTGAACCAACCGCTAAGGCAGAAGCAAAGACTGAGACCCAAGCTAGCGATCCAGTAGCAAACGTTGACTTTGCTAAGGTTACCGAAGTTGACTTCATCAGTCACGATCAACACAAAGGGACTGCTACAATGGCAACAACCCTTTTGAAGGAACGCTTAACCAAGGCTAATAAAGAAGTAACGGTTAAAAACGTTAAGATTAACGATTTAGATGATGATAGTAGTCACTTAGTAGTTGTAACTGCACAGGCTGCTAAGAACTTACGCCTTCGTTACACTAACGTTCAAATTGTGGTGGTTGACGACTTATTAACATCTGACAAGTACGATGAAATTGTTAAGAAATTAAACTAGTGAGGTGAGCTTAGATGGATTTACAAAAGGACATGATTGTATTAGACAAGCACGTAGCAACTAAAAACGAAGCAATTGAATTAGCGGGTAAGTTGTTAGTTGACAGTGGTTGTGTTGAACCAGAGTACATTGATTCAATGATTGCTAGAAATAATGATGTTTCTACCTACATGGGTAACTTCATTGCTATCCCTCACGGTACGGATGATGGTAAGAAGTACATCAAAAAGACCGGCATTTCCATCGTGCAAATTCCAATGGGAGTTGACTTTAGTAGCGATGACGATGCTAACTCAGAAGTAGTAACCGTAGTTTTTGGAATCGCTGGTTTGAACGGTGAGCACCTAAATATTTTGTCACAGATTGCCCTCTTCTGTAGTGATGTCAGAAATGTAGCTAAATTGGCTGACGCACAATCAAAGGACGAAATTATTAATTTATTGAAAGAGGTTGGAGAATAATGAAAGCAGTACACTTTGGAGCAGGTAATATTGGTCGTGGATTTATTGGTGAAGTTTTAGCAAGCAATGGCTTTGAAATTGACTTCGTGGACGTTAACGAAACAATCATCGACGCTTTGAACGAACGCCATGGTTACACAATTGAATTAGCGGCTCCGGGTCAGGAACAAATTACCGTTAAGAATGTTTCTGGAATTAACAACGGTAAGCACCCTGAACAAGTAGTTGCTGCCATTAAGGATACTAACCTAGTGACAACAGCAATCGGGCCTAAGATTTTGAAGTTTATTGCTCCTTTAATTGCTCAAGGGATTGAAGCTCGTAAAGCTGCTGGTAATACCGCCAAGTTAGATGTGATTGCTTGTGAAAACATGATTGGCGGTAGTCAAAGTTTGAAAAAAGATGTTTACAGTCATTTAGACGCTGAAGGTAAGGAATTTGCTGATCAATACATTGGTTTTCCTAACGCAGCCGTTGACCGGATTGTGCCACTGCAAAAGCACGATGACCCACTCTTTGTTTCCGTAGAACCATTTAAGGAATGGGTAGTTGACGAACAACAAATGGCTAACAAGGACTTGAAGCTTAAGTCGGTTGAATATGCACCGGACCTTGAACCATACATTGAAAGAAAGTTATTCTCAGTTAATACCGGACACGCAACGGTGGCTTACACTGGGAAGAGCCTGGGCTATGAGACTATCGGTGATGCTATCAAGGATGAAAAGGTACTAAACCAATTAAAGAGTGTCCTTAAAGAAACTGGTGACTTATTGATTGCCAAGTGGGGCTTTGACCGGGCTAAACATGAGGCTTACCAAGCTAAGATTGTCAGCCGCTTTGAAAATACCTACATTTCTGATGACATTGCCCGGGTAGGTCGGACCCCAATTCGGAAGTTGGGTTACGATGAACGCTTCATCCGACCAATCAGAGAAGCTAAGGAACGGGGCTTAGGTTATGCCCACCTCCTAGAAACGGTCGGCTTGATTTATCACTTCGATGAACCACAAGATGAAGAAAGTCAAAAACTCCAAGCAATGTTAAAGGAAAAAGACCTAGAAACAGTCGTTAAGGAAACAACTGGTTTAACGGACCAAGACTTAGTTGCTCAAATTGTGGCTGCAGTTAAATAAGTGCGAAAGGTTGGGGCATTGGTCTCAACCTTTTTTAGTTAGTTCGTAAAATAAATTGAATGTAAGCGGTATCTAGCGTAAAATAAAAGGTGAATGGTGCGTTAACTTACATTAAGCGCTATTAGCTATTGGAGGGTTTTTTATGGAAAAAGTACTTGCAATTAACTCAGGTAGTTCAAGTTTAAAGTTTAAGTTGTTTGTCATGCCAGCAGAAGAAGTGATTGCGGCTGGTAAGATTGAACGAATTGGGATTAAGGATTCCCGGGTCGAAATCAAATACGGCTTGGGGCAAAAATACGAAAAGGTTGAGGATATCAAGGACCACAAGGTAGCCGTCGACCTGTTAATGAAGTTGTTGATTAAGCTTGAAATTATCCGAGACTATATGGAAATCAACGGGGTCGGTCACCGGGTAGTTGCTGGGGGCGAGTACTTTAAACATTCTGAAATTGTGGATGATGAGGTGATTAGAAAGATTGAAGAAATTCAAGACCTAGCGCCGCTTCACAATCCAGCCAACTTAATTGGGATTAAAGCCTTCAAGGAAATTTTACCTTATGCTTGTTCCGTGGTGGTCTTCGATACTGCCTTTCACCAAACGATGCCAGAGGAAAATTACATTTATAGTGTTCCGTACGAATGGTATGAAAAACTGGGAATAAGGCGCTATGGTGCCCACGGCACGAGTCACCGCTACGTGGCTAATGAAGCCCAAAAATTACTGAATCAGCCTTTAAAGGACTTGAAGTTAATCAGCTGTCACCTGGGGGCAGGGGCTTCTATCTGTGCAATTAAGAATGGGAAGTCATTCAATACTTCGATGGGCTTCACCCCTTTGGCAGGACTGACAATGGCTACCCGCTCAGGGGACGTCGATGCGTCAGCGATTGCTTATGCGATGGATCACTTGGGGATTAGTTCGATTGACGAGATGATTGAGATTCTTAATAAAAAATCAGGACTTTTAGGAATTTCTGGAGTTTCCTCCGACATGCGGGATGTTAACCAAGCGGCTAGAGAAGGAAATCACCGGGCTGCCTTAGCCGGCCAAATCTTTGAACGGACCGTAGTTGATTATATTGGCCAATACATTGCTGAAATGGGCGGGGTCGATGGCATCATCTTTACCGCTGGGATTGGTGAAAACTCCGTTTCTTTGCGGGCGCACATTGTTGAAAAGCTAGCCTACCTGGGAATTGAACTCGATGCAGGTGAAAATAGTAAGCGGGGGATTAATAACATTATCTCGACTCCTAATTCAAATGTGACGGTTATGCGGATAATGACGGATGAAGAAGTTATGATTGCCCGGGATGTAGTTGCCTTAGAAGCTAGCCAAGCAGACTAAGGAGTATTTCCTGGGAAATATAGTGGTTATGTTAACGAAAGTTATCGTAGCCACTTTTTTTGTAGCAGGTAGAAAACTTGACAATTCGGCGGCTTTTCCTTAGTAATAGTAGGTAAGAAGAAACAAGGGCGGTGGAAAGATGGAAATTTTAAGACCACACTTGCAACGTTACTGGCAAGAAATTGTGGGAGCGGTGGTGGCGGTGATAGTTGCAGCCATTACGGCTTTGTGGCAGCCTCACTTATTGCAGGCAGTCCTAAATGCAATTTTAACTAATGATAGTGTGCTAGTTAAGCGCTACGGAATAGAGCTGATTGTGGTTGCGCTAATCGGAATTTTGGCGGGCGTGGCCAACGTCTTTTTTGCAGCCCGCTTGGCTCAAGGGGTCACTAGTGATTTACGGGAAGAAACCTACCGCAAAATTCAAACCTTCTCCTTTGGAAATATTGAGCACTTTTCGAGTGGGAGCTTGGTGGTCCGGTTAATTAACGATATGAATCAAATTACCAATTTTGTGATGACCTTGGTAATGCAACTGATTCGGGTACCAGTTTTATTTGTGGGCTCCTTCATCTTAGGTGTGGTGACTATTCCTAGACTGTGGTGGGTTGAGGTTAGCCTAATTACCATAATTATCTTGGTTGCTTACTTTATCTTTAAGCGGATGGGTGCCTTATTTGAGCGGGTTCAAACTTACATGGATAAAGTGAACCTTCAGGTTAAGGAAGAATTACAGGGAATTAGAGTGGTTAAGTCCTTCAATCAAGAAGGAAAGCAACAAGCGGACTTTAACCAAACCTCAGAGCAGCTTAACCAAGTTGACCTTGTAATTGGTTACCTCTTTTCGGCTTCTTTTCCAGCCTTCACCTTGGTATCTTATCTCGGGGTGGCCTTAGCAATCTACCTAGTAGCTCAAACAGTTACCATTCATCCCCAGGAGATTGCGGCTTTAAGCGCCTATATTACCTACCTAACCATTTTAACGATGGCAATTATCATTGGGGGGATGACCTCAATGGCTTTCTCACGGGGATTTGTGTCTTTAGGGCGCATCAAGGAAGTCTTAGTAACCAAACCGGATGTTGAGTTTGAGCAAACAGGCTTTAAAGGCAAACTACAAGGTAATGTTACCTTCAAAGAGGTTAGCTTTGCTTACCCGGACGCTAAGGAGGGTGACTTGAGTCTAGCAGACATTTCTTTTCAAGTGCAAGCTGGCCAAATGATTGGAATTGTGGGGGCGACTGGTGCTGGTAAATCAACCTTAGCTCAGCTAATTGCTCGTCTGTATGATCCGACGGCCGGGACGATTGAAATTGACGGGCACGACTTAAAAACGCTTAGTGAAGAAACCCTACGCCAAACGGTGTCGTTTGTTTTGCAAAAGGCGCTTTTATTTTCGGGGACGATTGAAAGCAATCTCAAGCAAGGTAAATATGATGCTACCAGTGAGGAGTTGGAACGTGCCATTGGGATTGCGCAGGCAGCCGAATTTGTCAATCGCTACCAGGAAGGGCTTAGTCACGAAATTGAAGAACGGTCCGCTAACTTGTCTGGGGGCCAAAAACAACGCTTATCAATCGCCCGGGGGGTAGTAGGGCAACCACCGATTTTAATTTTGGATGACTCGACTTCAGCCTTGGATGCTAAGGCCGAAAAGTTGGTGCAGGAGGCGTTGGCTAAGCACCTGCAAAATACGACGACCTTCATTATTGCCGAAAAAATTGTTTCGGTTTTGAAGGCCGACCAAATTTTAGTCTTAGATCAGGGGCGCTTAGTGGCTAAGGGGACCCATCAGGAACTATTAGCGAGCTCGCCTTTGTACCAAGAAATTTATGCCAGTCAAAAGGCTAAGGAAAGGATGGTGGCAGTAGATGACTAAGCTAAAAGCGGCGGTGGCTTACTTTAGCCGCTATCTGAAGCCTTTTTGGAAAGGTATCCTAGTGGTGATTGGTTTGACTTTGGCTGCGACCTACTTCCAAGTACTAGCGCCGATTTATATGGGAAAAAGCATTACGGCCTTAACGAAGTTAGTCACAGGTAAGGTGGCCGCTAGTCAAGCGTGGGCAACCTTTTACCAGGCCTTTGGGCTGATGGTGCTTTACTACTGCTTAAATGCTTTTAGTATCTGCGTGGCCTGGATGGTTACTTCACGCTTTAATTCCCTGTCAAACAATCAGATGCGCAAGGGTCTTTACGGTAAGTTGCAACGGTTAACCGTGAAGTACTTTGATACCCATCAAGATGGGAAGATATTGGCGCTTTTTAATTCTGACTTAGATAATATTTTTAATGCAATGAATGAGGCTATTTTTGAGATTATTTCGCAAAGTGCCTTATTTATTGGTACGATTTGGATGATGATGAGTATTAATAAGACGATGGCCCTAATCACGATGGCGTCAACGCCCTTAGTTTTAGGGCTGGGTTGGCTAATCATGCGCAAGGCCAAAAAATACCTTGACTTACAGCAAGAAGAAATTGCTAGTTTGAACGGGTATGTCAATGAACAGATTAATGGCGAACAGGTCATTATAACCAACGGGCTCCAGCGCCAATCGGTTGCCCAGTTCCAAAAATATAATGACCGGGTCAGAAAAACGATGTTTAAAGGGCAGCTATACTCTGGCTTGCTCTTTCCCTTGATGAACGGATTGTCAATTCTAAACCTAGCAATCGTAATTGCAGCTGGGTCCTTGCTAGTCTTAAGTGGCCAGGTTGAAACCGCGGCTGGCTTGGGTTTGATTGTGATGTTTGTACAATACTCCCAGCAATACTTTCAACCTTTGACCCAGATTACGGCCATCTACTCCCTCTTACAACTGGCAATTACTGGGGCTAATAGGTTAGCTAAGATTGAAACTGAAGTTGAAGAAGACAGGGTTGAAGCTGGTATTAAGCTGACTAAGCTGCAGGATAAGGTGACTTTAGAGGATGTCCACTTTGGCTACCAACCTGAGAGAGAAATTTTGCATGGCATCAACATTGAGGTCAAAAAAGGCCAGGCTGTTGCCTTAGTCGGCCCAACTGGTTCGGGTAAAACCACGGTCATGAATCTGCTTAACCGTTTCTATGATGTGACTAGTGGGGCGGTCAAGTTCGATGGGATAGACGTGCGCCAGCTAGACCTAACAACGCTTCGGAAACAGGTAGGAATTGTGTTGCAAGATTCGGTCCTATTTACGGGCACAATCGCAACCAATATTAAGTTTGGTAAGCCCAATGCCAGCGACCAAGAGATGGTAGCGGCCGCTAAAAAAGCCAATATTCATGACTTTATTATGAGCTTACCCAAGGGGTATGAAACAGAAATTACCGAAGAAAATAACCTATTTTCCACCGGACAAAAGCAGTTGGTAAGTATTGCCCGGACGCTGCTAAGTGACCCTGATTTTCTGATATTGGATGAAGCAACATCTAATGTTGATACCGTTACGGAGGCTAAGCTTCAAAAAGCAATGGACAACGTAATTGCTGGGCGGACGAGCTTTGTAATTGCCCACCGCTTGAAGACGATTATTAATGCTGATAAGATTGTGGTGTTAAAAGCTGGGACCGTTATCGAAAGTGGCAGTCACCAGGAATTATTGGCTAACCAAGGCTTTTATTATGATTTGTACCGTAACCAGATGACGTTTGAGTAGGTGGAAAAATGAAGCTTATTAAGGCAATTGTGACTTTAATTAGGTGGACCGTAAAACTGATTTTAACCGGGATTTTACTGATGTTAGTCGCGTATTTTTTAGCAAGTTCGAATTGGTTAAAGGCGGACAATAAGCTAGCATTAGCACTCAACCAGGGTTTAGTTCAAGTGGAAGCTTGGCTAAGCAAAGCGGAAGTCTTGCCTAAGCTAGCTATGACAGAAAGAAAGGCTAGTCAGGTTGATACGGACGATAACCAAGCTCAAGGAGCTCGCTGGCCTCAAAACCAGGCACGAGTTTACCTTGAGCTAACAGATCCAAAGTTAAAGCGGGCCTGCCTAGTGGCAATGAGTGCCTGGAACGACACGGGCGCCTTTAAGTTTGTGCGGACCACAGACAAGGATAAAGCACAGATTATCTGTCGGGCTGTTTCTGATTCGACTAACGGGGCGGCTGGGGAAACGGAAACAGACTTGGCTTTACCCCAAAAGCAGCTAACCCATGCAACGGTTTATCTAAACAAATATTATCTCTTCAATCCTAGTTACAGTTATTCTTGGCAGCGTATCATCAATACGGCTGAGCATGAATTGGGGCATGCAATCGGATTAAGACACACTAATGAGATTTCGGTGATGCAACCAACCGGTTCTAATTACTCGATTCAACCAGCTGATGTGACGAAGGTGCGGGAACTTTACAGTCGCTAGCAGGCAGCATTATAAAAAATCCTTGAATTAAGCACTTACAAAACTTGTTTTTAATGATTTAACGCTTTATACTTAGGATAGGTACTAGACCATTAGTATCAAAACTCATTTTTAAGCCTTGAGAACTCCGAATTCTAAGGTTTTCTCCACAATTATGATATCTACACCAATAGTAAAAAGACCTCTCACTATCAGCTGCGGTGAGAGGTTTTTTGGTATAATTAAGGGAAAAGATAGCTAATAGGGAGGAAATCTTATGGCTTTACTAAAAGTTAGTTTTGTTTCAGAAACCTTACACCGCACGGTGCCGTTGGTAGTAATTTTACCAACCGATAAAATTTATAAGGCCAATCAACCAAAGCGGCCAGCTGATAAGCCCTACAAGACTTTATACCTCTTACACGGAGTTTTAGGCAATGAAGAGGATTGGCTAACCGGGACAAGGATTCAACGCTGGGCGGAGGCCAATGACTTAGCAGTGGTGATGCCAGCTGGGGAAAACTCATTTTACGTTGATAACACTTTTACAGGCCGGGCTTACAGTCGCTTTATTGCCCAAGAGTTGGTTGAGTTTACCCGCAAGAGTTTCCCACTTTCGCCTAAAAAGGAAGATACCTATATTGGGGGCTTATCTATGGGGGGCTATGGTGCCTTGTACAACGGACTTAAGTATCATGACACCTTTGGTGCAATTGTAGCCTTATCGGCGGCGCTGATAGTTGATGAAAGCTTGGCAGACCTGCCAGAGCAAGCAGAGTGGTTTGGTGCTACCAAAGCTTTTTGGCAAGGAATATTCGGTCCCGACCTAAAGGCAGCTGGTCAAAGCGAATGCAATCTCAAAGTATTAATTAACAACTTACTAGCTCAGCAAGTAGCATTGCCGGCAATTTACCTCGCGATTGGTGATGACGATAAGTTACTTGCTGCTAACGTCGACTTCCATGAATTTTTAGACCAAAAGCAAGTGGCCCATGTCTTTAAGGTGGCTCCCGGAAGCCATGAGTGGGATTTCTGGGACCGGCATCTAAAGCGGGCCTTAGATTGGTTGCCGCTTGAACAAGCCAGTGCAGGTATTAATAGTGGAAATGTTAATTAAGTTTTTTGTTTGACATTTTTTTGATTTGAAAGTATATTAAGGTTAATCATTCTTATCTGGAAAGATAAAGTAGTCAAAGTGCTTTATCCACGGCTGTAAGTACTCTTAGCTTTAAGAGGAAAGGCGTGGAGTGGCGCTTTTTTTAGTGTTAAAGGAGGTTTTTTGATGGCTACGATGACGGTGACGGAATACGATACGATTGCTGCAATCTCGACTCCCCCTGGCGAGGGTGCGATTTCGATTGTGCGGTTGAGTGGTGAAGAGGCGGTGGCCCTTGCGCAAAAAATCTTTAAGGGTAAAGATTTAAGTCAGGTGCCTTCACACACTATTAATTACGGGCATATTATTGATCCTAAGACTCAGGCAGAAATTGATGAAGTAATGGTGTCTGTGATGCGGGCCCCTAAGACGTTTACGCGTGAAGATGTAATTGAGATTAACTGCCACGGAGGGATTGTTGCGACTAATAAAATTTTGCAACTACTCCTGGCTAATGGGGCCCGGTTGGCGGAACCCGGTGAATTTACCAAACGGGCCTTCTTACACGGGCGCATTGATTTGACCCAAGCCGAATCAGTCATGGATTTAATTCGGGCCAAAACTGACCGGTCGATGAAAGTAGCGTTAAACCAATTAGACGGTAACCTTTCCCATTTAATCAGGAACTTACGCCAAGATATTTTGGATGTGTTAGCCCAGGTAGAAGTTAATATCGACTACCCAGAGTATGATGACGTTGAGACCATGACGACTAAACTTTTGAAGGAAAAGGCTTTAGAAGTTAAAGCCCGGATTCACCAGTTATTGGAAACTGCCCAACAAGGCAAGGTCTTACGTGAAGGGTTAGCAACTGCAATTGTTGGCCGGCCTAACGTGGGTAAGTCTAGTTTGTTAAATTACTTACTGCATGAAGATAAGGCGATTGTAACGGATATTGCGGGGACAACCCGGGATGTAATTGAAGAATACGTCAACGTCCGGGGTGTGCCTTTGAAATTGATTGATACCGCCGGGATTAGGGAAACCACTGATAAGGTTGAAGCGATTGGGGTAGAACGCTCGCGTAAGGCGATTGAACAAGCCGATTTAGTAATGTTGGTCCTCAACTCTAGTGAAGAACTAACTGCAGAAGACCTAGAGTTAGTAGCGGCTACTAATGGCAAGAAGCGAATTGTGATTCTTAACAAAATGGACTTGGAACCTAAGTTAGATGTAGAAGTACTTAAGCAACATGTTGATGCGGCAGAAATTTTGACCACCTCTGTTTTGACTAACGAGGGGGTAGATAAGCTTGAGGAACGAATTGCGGAATTATTCTTTGGGGGAATTGAGAACTCACAGACAACGGTGATGGTTACTAATGCGCGCCATATCGGGTTGTTAAGTCAAGCGGAAGATGCGCTTGCAGCGGTGCTGGCGGGCATTGAACAAGGGATGCCGGTTGACTTAGTTCAGATTGATATGACTAACGCCTGGGACTTACTAGGAGAAATTACCGGTGACAGTTACCAAGATGAATTGTTAAACCAACTCTTTAGTCAATTCTGTTTAGGAAAATAGGAAGGAAGAAAATTGAGATGAAAGTAAAGCAATACCAAGCTGAAGACTACGATGTAATTGTAGTCGGAGCCGGCCATGCGGGCTGTGAAGCCGCTTTGGCCGCCGCACGGATGGGCAACAAAACTTTATTGATGACTATTAATTTAGATATGGTGGCCTTCATGCCATGTAACCCTTCGGTTGGTGGCCCGGCTAAGGGAATCGTTGTGCGTGAACTTGATGCCCTGGGTGGCGAAATGGGACGTAACATTGACAAGACTTACGTACAAATGCGGATGCTTAATACCGGGAAAGGGCCAGCGGTGCGGGCTTTGCGGGCTCAAGCAGACAAGCATGCTTACTCTGCCGAGATGAAGCATACAATCGAACGGGAGCCTAACTTAACTTTACGCCAAGGGATTGTAGATGATTTAATCATTGAAAATCAAACGGTTGTAGGGGTAGTTACCAATACCGGGGCACGTTATGGGGCCAAAACGGTAGTCCTAACCACGGGCACGGCTGCGCGCGGTAAAATTATTATCGGTGAATTGATGTATTCATCCGGTCCTAACAATTCGCAACCATCAATGAAGTTATCTGGTAACTTGGAAAAATTGGGCTTCGTGCTCGAACGCTTCAAGACTGGGACCCCACCCCGGGTGGATGGCAATACAATCGATTACTCGGTAACGGAAGAACAACCCGGTGATAAAGATCCTAACCACTTTAGTTTTGAATCCAAGGACGAGGATTATTTACCGGTTAAGGACCAACTTTCTTGCTGGTTAACGTATACCAAGGAGAAGACTCACGAAATTATTCGGGAAAACTTAGAACGAGCACCAATGTTTTCTGGGGTAATTAAGGGGGTTGGTCCCCGTTATTGTCCGTCAATTGAAGATAAGATTGTGCGCTTTGCCGATAAGGACCGCCACCAACTCTTCATCGAACCAGAAGGAAGAAATACCGATGAATACTATATCCAAGGTTTTTCTACCTCAATGCCAGAGGAAGTGCAACAAGAAATGGTTCACTCCGTTCCTGGCTTGGAAAATGCACGGATTATGCGGCCTGGTTATGCAATTGAATACGATGTGGTGTCACCATACCAGTTACGCCCAACCTTAGAAACTAAGCTAATCAAAAACTTGTATACTGCCGGCCAAACAAACGGGACGTCGGGTTATGAAGAAGCAGCGGGTCAAGGAATCTTGGCTGGGATTAACGCTGGCCGCCGGGCATTAGGCAAGTCCGAAATTACTTTGAAGCGGTCAGATGCTTACATTGGGGTAATGGTTGATGACCTAGTTACTAAGGGTACGAACGAACCTTACCGTTTATTGACATCACGGGCAGAATACCGCTTGCTTTTACGGCACGACAACGCTGACTTACGTTTAACAGAATTAGGTCATGAAATTGGCTTAATCTCGGATGAACGCTATGCTAAGTTCTTGGCTAAAAAGGCTGAGATTGCGGCGGAAAAGGAACGTTTAGCTCAAATCAGAATTAAGCCTAATGAAGCAATTGATGCTTATATTGAGGCTCACGGTGACCGGCCACTAAAGGATGGGGTCTTAGCGAGTGAATTCTTGCGGCGACCATATGTTAGCTATGAAGACTTACTCCAATTTATTCCAGCTCCTGCTAAGCCATTGGATCGCCGGGTAATTGAACAAGTTGAAATTCAATATAAGTACGAGGGCTACATCAAAAAAGAAGATGCCAAAGTTGAAAAGTTGAAGCGGATGGAAGCTAAGAAGATTCCAGCCCGGATTAACTATAACGCGATTGAAGGCTTAGCAACTGAAGCCCGGCAGAAGTTAACGAAGATTCAGCCAGAAACTTTGGCCCAAGCTAGTCGGATTAGTGGGGTTAACCCAGCCGACATCTCAATTTTAGCCGTTTACATTGAACAAGGTCGGATTGCTAAAAAATAAGCTTAAGAAAAACAACTATTTCCTGGGAAATATTTCTCAGAAAATAGTTGTTTTTTGCTAATACCCATTAAAAATTTAAGGAAATTGTTTGAATTGTTATCGTAAATTTGGAAAAAATAGACTAAAATAAAAGTAAGGTCATCCAGTTAAGGGGGATGTTTTATGTTTAGAGAATTTATGAAATTGCTAAAGCCAACTGAAACCAAAATTAAGGGCAATTTAGAGGAAATTAATGCCCGTGTTGGTCAAATTTTAGGGCCACTGACCATCGGGGTGGGCTTTGTAGGGATTATTTATAACATTAATAATCACGTAAGTGTTCACTCCTTTGTAGTAAACGTCCTAGTCGACTGCTTTTTAATCTTAACAAGTGTGATTTTACTTGCTTACAGCAACTATCGCCTAAATAAGAATGTTAGGTGTTGGTTAAAATTTAACTGGATATGGTTCTTCTATGCCTTAGCCAGCTTCTTATACGGTTGTTATGGTGCTACTACTTATCATGGACAGGGTTTTTTTGCTGAGATGTATATTATCTTAACAATTGTTTGTGCCTGTGCTTTTTACATTCCCCCAGTATTATCTCTTACCTACGTAGTGGCTTCCTTCTTGCTATTTATCGGTTTTAATCAAGATTTTATCGCAAGTATTAGGTTTGTTGATGTTGGTTTGTTAGCGTTTGCGATTTTATTTGTCAATTGGATTCGTTACTTAGAGATGCTAAACATTACGGAGATGAACCGTGATGATCAAGAAAAAATGGCCCACCTGCAGGTGTTGTCGACCAACGATGAACTGACTAACGTTAAGAACCGCTACGCAATGCGGATGGATTTTCCGAGTTATTGCCAGCAAGGTAAAATTGCGGTTATGATTACAGATATTGATGACTTTAAATTTTATAATGATATGGAAGGCCACAGTGCTGGCGACAAAATTTTAATTAACTTTGCTAAGTGTTTAGTTGATTACTTTGGAGCCGAACACGTCTACCGTTATGGGGGCGATGAGTTCGTCGTGCTTTACCCTAACTATCAAGAAGAAGAATTTGAACGCCTAACCCAATCCTTCCAAACGGCGGTTGGCCGTCTGCAATTCGATAACTTAAAGGTACCAATAACTTGCAGTGGGGGTTATGTTTACGGTACTGCCAAAACTCCTGGTGATTTGCGCGATTTCATCAAGGAAGCAGATAAATGCCTGTATGAAGCCAAACGACAAGGTAAGAACATGATTAACGGTAATGCCTACCTGAAGGAGATTCGCTCGAATAAAACTAAGCTGCATTATGATGAGTTGACAAACTTGATGGACATCTACAACCTCCGGCAGGTTGGCGAAAAAATTTTGATTGATCAAAATTATCGCCAAAAGGGTCTGAGCTTTGTCTTCTTAGATTTAGACAATTTCAAGTTGATTAATGAAAAGCACGGGTTTAAAGCTGGGGACAAATTGTTGCGGTTTGCAGCCGACGTTATTAAGGATGCCTTTATGCAGGACTTTATTGGCCGGGCCAGTGCGGATCACTTCGTGGTTATTTCAACTTTGCCCCTGACCGAGGTTGAGGATAGGATTAAAAAGCTCCACGAAGAGATTGGGACTTACAGCCAAAAGGAAATCATCGAAATTAAGGCGGGGATTTATTACCTAGCTCCAGATGAAGAAGTTGGCCAGGTCAGCACCTATTTTGATAAGGCTAAATTGGCTTGCAACAGCATTAAGTATAAGTTTAATGCCATCTACCGCCTTTACGACCAAAGCATTGAACAGGAGTTGTTGCGGCGTAAGTACATCGTCGATAATTTAGCCAAGGCATTGAAAGATGGCGAAATCAAGCGCTACTACCAGCCAATCATCCGGACAATGACCAAAAAGGTCTATGGGCTAGAGGTTTTGGCCCGGTGGCATGACGATAAGGTTGGAACCATTAGTCCAGATGAATTTATCCCGACCCTAGAGAATGTCAGGTTAATTCATAAGTTTGACCTTTATATGTTGGAAGGAACCTTACAAGATTATCAATACTTGACTAGGGAAAAGGGCTTATTTGGCTTACCATTTTCAATTAACCTGTCGCGTTTAGATTTTCAATTATGCGATATTTTTGCCGAGGTTGACCGTCTCTTTAGGCTGTACCAAGTTCCAAAAGAAATGGCCCGGATTGAAATTACGGAATCCTCTTTGATTTATGATTCACTTAAGTTACACCAAACGCTCAATAACTTCCAAAAAGCGGGTTACCGGGTCTGGATGGATGATTATGGCAGTGGTTATTCTTCTTTAAGTGTCTTAAAGGATTACTCCTTTGACGGTATTAAGATTGATATGGGCTTCTTGAAATCATTTGAAGAAAATCATAAGGCCCAGCTCATCTTAGCGTCGACGCTAGAACTGGCTAAGAGCATGAACATGCAGGTTGTAGCCGAAGGGGTTTCCAGCAAGGAACAGTATAAGTTCTTAGCGGAAAGTGGCTGTGATTTTATTCAGGGTTACTATACCGGCAAGCCTCAAGCGCTGACTGACTATATTGGTCAGTTAGATAACTTAGAAACGCCTGCCGACTTAGATTATTACGATGAAATTTGTAGGCGGAATGTAGCCAATATTAGTCCTAATTTAATGGCTAATATGCGCTTGCGGAACTTTTTCAAAGCGACCCCGACAGCAATTATCGAGGTAGAAGATAAGTCACGGATGTATTTTCTAACTGAAAATACGGGCTTTAGGTACTTTTTGAAGTTAATTGGTTACGATGGGGATGATAAAAATCTTTCGATTGAGCCAGCCGATAAGCAGGCCTTTACGGACCTGTTTGAACGGGCTTACCTTAGTGGCAAGATTGAGTATTTGGCCTTTCATAGAAATAATGTTTTGTATCAGATTTATGTGCAATACATTTCAACTAACAAACGGACCCAGCGGTCTGCCTACCAGGCTTTAGTCTACCTACCGCGAGCGGTTATTTCTTCAGAATAAAAATGTGGCTAGCAAGCAAACAGCTTGTTAGCCACATTTTTTAGTTAGAAGGCGCCACCACCAGAAGAGCCACCGAAACCGCCGGAAGAACCGCCAGAAAAACCCCCGGAAGAACCAGTGCTACTGGAGGAGTAAGTAACGATGGCGGCGGTAAAGCTATTGTTAAAGGAGGTAGCAAAGGCAAATGATTGGTGGTAAAACAGGGGATAATAGCTACCAAGGACGGTGGCTAATTCTGCTTCGCTAAAGTTAGCGTAGAGGGCCTTAGCCACCTTGGGAGCCAGTTTAAAAGCAACGGCGTAAGGCATAATCTCACTCCAAAGGATTCGTTCCCCCAATTCGCGGAGGTCAAAGCGACCAATATCGTCAAGCATGGTATAAAAGCCGCGCACTTGGTTGATTTTAGCAACATCTTCTTTGAGATAAGGTGAATGATTCTTATAGCAATAAAAATCAAGCCCAGCTAAACCAAGGCTGACTAGCCCAAGTAAACTCAGTAATTCCCAGCGGTTAGCAAACATCATGGCGATAAAAAAGCAGAGGTTAGTTGCGACCCAGGCCGAACTTAGACTAACAGCAGGGTGGGCAAAACCTTGATATTTTTTAATATCGGCTTGTTCAAAAGCTTGCTTACTCCAGGCCTCAAAGAGTTTTGCGAGACGCTTTTTTTTCTTTGAGCTTAAGTTCTGTAAGTCTTTGAGGCTAAAGGCCGGTTTAGAATTAAGTTTAAAGAGGTATTGGAGGAGCTTTTCTTCTGGCGCGTGCATTAGCCGAGCATTGACCAACGTAATTAAGTAGTTGGGTTGGTCTTTAATTAGCCCTTTTTTAACGTCCAAAGGTTCAATCGCGATTTGGCCCTGAGCTTCTAATTCCAACAGGTGGGCACTAAAGGCGTAACTATTTGGCTGGGTAAAAAAGCAGAGGGCCTGCGCAGTTGCTACGGGTAGGTCTGGAATTTCAAAGTTATGGGGGGCTGACTTCAAGCTGGCAGGAAACAGGGGATTTTTAGGCCGGCGGCTAAGTCTTAAGACGGCAAAGACATTGAGACCAAAGCCCACTATCAGTAAGAAGAGGGCGCCGATTTGGTGCATGAGCCGCTGCTTTTTGCGGGCTGCGTTAGCTTTTTTGGCTAAGGTTGCCTCTTGAGCTTGAATTTTAGCCTTAACCCGCTCTGAACTGCGGTAAGTGTTAGCAAAAGTCACCTTAGGATCAAAGAGCAGGTGGGCTTCGACAAAGCTATTGGCAGGGTTAGAGGCTAGGGAAAGTGTTACTTGTCCCCGTTGCTTATCGACCTTAGTGTAGCCGGATAGGTCGCCGTGACTCCAGGCTTGCAGAGACTTAACATTTCTTTTTGGTAAGTTAATAGTAATTTTTACGTTCGCTAAATCCTGGTCCCAATTACTGCCAATGATTTTCCAGTTGAGTTCAGCCGTATCCGCGTAGTTTTTGACCACCTGGTTTAAATGGTATTTATAAGTGATTTTTAGCTGGTCGCCATCTACTGGATGGTAAACTTTGAACTTATAGAGGTTTCCTTCCCTAGTTAGGGTGTAGGTATTATTAGCCTGGCTGGCATTTAGGATTACGGGTTGATTATTAATAAAAACCTTGGAATCAGTGAGGCTTTGAGCTTGGTCTCTAACCGCTTGTTGGTAGAGTAAGCCGTGGGCTTCACCGTCAAAATCGTATGTCAGGGTGCGGTTAACGTTGGCAGATCCATCCGCTAAAATATCAATGTTAACATGGTAACTATCGATACTAAAGTCGGCGGCCTTAACATTATTCCAACCTAAAAATAGGCAGCAGGAGAAAAGCAGGAGGATTAATTGGCCAAGTTTTCTCATGAGCATCACTTCCTTATAAACCTATTATCTCTTAAAAGAAACCGCTTAGCAACTCAATGAGATTTAGGCTTGCAGAGGTAATAGCCTAAATAACAAAGCAAAACGAAGGGGACGGTACAGTAGAGGGCTAGGCGTTGATTTTTGTCGAAGTAAATCAAGAGGCAGGATAATAAGCTAGCCCCAAAGGCAAAGTAAGGCAAAATAGGAAAGTAAGGGGTCTTAAATTTTAGTTCAGCTAGTGAGTGCCCCTTAGCTAAGAACTGCTTACGGAAATTAATTTCGGCTAGGGCAATCGCCATCCAGACTAAGACGACCGCTAAACCTGAAATCGAAACTAAGATGAGGTAGACGGAGTCGGCGGCAAATACGCTGGATAAGAGGGCCAAAATACCTCCGAGCATGCTAAAACACAGGGCGACTAAGGGGGAGCCAGCGCGAGTCGTTTTAGCAAAGTACTTAGGCAAAGTTCCTTCGTTTCCAAGTGACCATAACATTCTAGTAGAAGCGTACAGGCCGGAGTTGGCTGCAGACACGATGGCGGTAAGGACAACGAAGTTCATCAGGTCGGCCGCAAATGGAATCCCCATTAACTTAAAAATGTGCACAAAGGGGCTTTGGGTGACACCGGCCTGTTGGTAGGGAATCAAGCAAGACATGATGACAATACTTCCGATAAAGAAGATAACTAAGCGCCATAGGGTGGTATGGATGGCCTTAGGGATAGTTTTATCAGGATTTTTAGCTTCACCGGCAGTAATACCGATTAATTCGGTACCGGAAAAGGCAAAGTTAACGGTTAACATGGTAGTAAAGACGCCACCAATGCCATTGGGAAAGAGCCCGTCTTTGAAGATGTTGGTAAAAAGTGGTGCGTGAGAATAGCCCTTAATGGGGAGAATGCCCAAAACAGCCAACCCGCCTAGAAGAATAAAACCAACGATGGCAAATACCTTAATGGCCGCAAACCAAAATTCACTTTCGGCAAAGAGGCGGACGGAAAAAGCGTTAACTAGGAAAATGAGGATAATAAAAAGCAAGCTCCACAGCCAAACCGGGGAGTGGGGAAACCAGGTCTGCATGATTAGGCCAGCGGCTGTAAATTCCGAACCAAGCGCAATCGTCCAAGTCAACCAATATAAGACGGCAACGGTAAAGCCGGTGGCCGGCCCAATAAATTGTTTAGCGTAGACGTGGAAGGCACCGGTATAAGGCATGGCAACAGATAATTCGCCTAAGCAAAGCATGACTGCATAAACCAGGATTGCCCCGACTAGGTAGGCAAGAATCGTTCCTAGGGGACCGGCTTCATGAATGGTGTAGCCCGAGCTGAGAAAGAGGCCGGTGCCAATTACCCCTCCTAAAGAAATCATCCGAATGCGGCGGGCTTCCATCTTTCTAGCTAGGTGTTCATTTTGCTGTGACATGCAATCATCCTTTCTTGCATTGAAATTTAAATTAGTATATTATGAGAAAAATAATAAATTAATAATAACATGTTTGGGGGGATTGGTCATGGATTTTAAAACAGAAATTACAAAGGGACCGCTAACCTTAGATGGGGCGATGGGGACGGCCTTAGAGCTACAGGGCTTTGATACTAACACTGATTTGTGGACGGCTAAAGCGCTGATTACGGATCCCCAAAAGGTTTACCGAGTTCACTATGACTATTTTAAGGCGGGAGCGCGGGCAACTATTACGGATACATACCAAGCCAATGTTCAAGCCTTTATGAAGAAGGGCTACGATGAAACTATTTCCCGAGAAATTATTGCCAAGGCGGTTAAGTTGGCTCGCAAAGCCCGGGATGATTTTGAAGCACAGACGGGCCGGCATAACTATGTTATTGCCGGCATTGGCCCTTATGGTGCTTATCTAGCAGATGGTAGTGAGTATCGAGGTGACTATGAACTTAGCCTAGAAGCCTACCAAGACTTTCACCAGCCCCGTTTAGAGGCGGTGATTAGGGCTGGGGTTGATGTAATTGGAATTGAAACCCAACCTAAGTTAAGCGAAGTGTGTGCGGTGTTGGAGTGGCTCAAGGAACGGGCTCCTAAGCAAATAGCTTACGTTACCTTCAGTCTTAAAGACCCGACAACCATTAGTGAGGGAACCAGTTTGGTTGAAGCTGTGAAAAAAGTGAGTGCCTATCCAAACGTGGTGGCGGTGGGGGTTAACTGTATACCACTTGAACAAGCCCAAGCTGCCTTAGAGGTGATGCAGCCAGCCACTGACCTACCGCTAGTAATCTATCCTAATTCGGGGGCTAAGTATGATCCCCAAACCAAAACCTGGACCAATTCTACTGGGGACTTGACTTTGGCTAAGGCTGCTTCAGGCTGGTATCAAGCTGGTGCACGCTTGATAGGTGGCTGCTGTACAACCACTGTTAAGGACATTGAACCCTTAGCACAGGTGGTCCAAAACCTAGGTTAAAAAAAGCATTGCTTACTACAACGAAAGTAGTGAGCAATGCTTTTTAATTGGGATTAACTTACCAAATGTTAACGCGGTCGGCGGGGGCGAGCCACATCTTATCTCCTGGTTGGATGTTGAAGGTGGTGTAGAAATCAGCTAAGTTTTTAGGTTGCATGTTGGCCCGCAAAACGTGGGGAGCGTGTACGTCAATTGCTAGTAGTAGTTTTTGACGTTCTAGCGAGGCCTTGACCCCCCAAATCCGGGCCCAGTTAATGAAGAAGGCGCTGATATCGGCCTGAGGGTCTTCCTTAGCTGCTTCTAAGGCACAGCTAAGACCACCGGCGTCAGCGATGTTTTCGGATACGACTAACCTACCGTTGACTTTACCCGCTTCTGTTTCCAGGCCGTCAAACTGGCTAATCATGGCCTGGGCTAAGTCTTCAAAGGCCTTTAGGTCAGAGTCAGTCCACCAGTTTTTAAGGTTACCAAATTCATCGAATTTTGCTCCGTTGTTGTCGAAGGCATGTGAAATTTCGTGAGCAATGACCGCTCCAATCCCCCCAAAGTTTTCACTGGCCTTTTGCTTAAGTGAATAAAATGGGGCTTGCAAAATGGCGGCCGGAAAGACAATCACGTTAAAGGACGGATTGTAGTAGGCGTTAACCATATGAGCTGGCATTGCCCACCTGGTCCGGTCAACTTCCTTTTTTAAGCGGCCGTAGTGGTCACTTAATGTAATCTTGGTGAAGTTTAAGTCATTTGTAAGTAAGTCTTGGTTTTCATCGACCACAAACTTCTTGTAGAGGTAGTGAAGTTCATCTGGATAACCAACATTGATACCCAGGGTACTCAATTTGAGGACCGCCTTATCTTTAGTGGCTTGACTAAGCCAAGTATTTGCCTTGAGGCGTTTTTGATAGACGCTAATCATTTGTTCAACCATGCGGTGAACGTCTGCCTTAGCTTCAGGTCCGAAGTACTTGTGGGCATAGTAGAGTCCAACGACTTGATCAAACTGGTCAGCGGCCAGGTAGTAAGCGGCTTTTTGGGCCTTCATGGCTTCCTTTGAACCAGAAAGTGCCCGTTGGTATTGGCCCGCTACAATTCGCGCTTCGTTGGTCAAATAATGAGCTACGGCCCGTAAGCTTCTGACTAATAGCCAGCTCTTAAATTGCGGGAAGGTGTCCTCATTTAAGATTTCATCGAGGGCTTGGTAGTAGTTTGGTTCGGTGACAATTACCTTATCTAAGTCATCAGTCTTAACCAAGGTTTTAGCATAGGCGGCCAGGTCAAGGTGGCTAGAGAAAGAAGCAAAGTCAGCCAAAGAGTAAGGGTTGTACTGCTTGGTGTAATCTGCCTGCTCGGTGCTATCTTTTTGGTGAGGGGCGAGGCTTCTATCAAACTCTAAGGCCTGCGCAATTGTTTGGCTAGCAAAGTCATCGTCGTAACCGGCTAGCTGGAAGAGCTTAGCCATCATCTTTTGGAAAATAGCCAAGAGTGCAGGGGCCTGCGGATTATCTTTTGTGTAATAAGTCTTATCCGGCAAGATTAAACTAGCGACGTCGGCATAAAGCGCGTAGGCCTTGGTATTTTTCATATCGGCTTCGACACTTAGTGGAACCGGACTGGGGTAACCGGCTAAGGTCAAGCTAGGGAGCTTTTCTTCCCAATCTGCTAGGTTCTTTAAGTCTTCAATTCGTTTTAAAAATGGTTTAGCCGGCTTAAATCCAAGCTTTTCACGTTGGTCGAAGTCAGAGGCGAGGCGGTAATACTTGAGGAACTCTCTGAGGTAGGGGTCATCAGTATGGGTTTTACCATTGAGAAAATCCTCGAAGTCGGCCATCAGCGTTTTTTCGATGTTATCAGCCAAGTCAAAGAACCCACCGGTTGCGGGCTTATCAGCCGGAATCTTGGCTGTCTTTAGCCAAGCACCGTTAACGGCTAGGTAAAGATCATCTTTGATTTGGGCAGTATTAACAGGATATTGTGTCACAAAAATCACCTTCCTTAATTTAAGACTATTGTAACGCATTCAAGTGTTTACGGGGAATATTTCTTAATAAAAAGCGCTGAGGTCTGACGGGGATAACGACCGTCAACTTCAGCGCAATTAATAATGAGTAAACTTAGAACGAAGCGGTGTCAGGGTCAGTGGCGTAACCAACAACCCCATCTAAAGCGTCAATTTCGTCCATTTGAGCTTGACTTAGTTCAAAGTCGAAGACGTGGGTATTATCTTCAATCCGGTCTTCATGAACTGACTTAGGTAGGGGCAAGAAGCCGTGTTGAAGTGACCAGCGGATGCAAACTTGAGCTACGGAGCGTTTTAGCTCTTGGGCAATCTTTTGCATGGTGGGTTCGCTGAAAATCTTACCGGTTCCTAGGGGACTATAAGCTTCTAGTAAAATATTGTGGTCACGGCAATACTTGATGGTTTCTTCGTCGTGATCGCCAGGACAAATCCGGATTTGGTTGACCATCGGTGCGACCGTTTGAGTTTGGGCGAGAATTTCAAAGTGGTGGGGTTTGAAATTAGAAACCCCAATCGCCCGTAACTTGCCGGCCTTATAGGCATCTTCTAAGGCCCGCCAAGTATCTTGGAGGTGGGCTTGCCAGTTTTCATCCCGACTTGGCTTAGGGTTAGGCCAGTGGATTAAGAATAAATCAAGGTAGTCAGTTTGTAGATCCTTAAGCGACTGTTCAATGGCTGCACTAGCCTTGTCATAACTATGGGCATGGTTGTTTAACTTGCTAGTGATGAACAATGATTTACGGCTAATACCAGCTTCCTTAATTGCTTGGCCGATGCTAGCTTCGTTACCATACATTTCGGCCGTATCAATGTGGCGGTAACCCGAGGTTAGGGCTGCTTTGGTGGCAAAATTAGCGACGGCCCCACTAGGAGTTTGCCAAGTTCCAAAGCCAACCACAGGAATCTTAACCCCATTGCTTAATTCGTAAGTATCAACGAGACTCATTTGCAAAACCTCACTTTATCAAAATTTATTCACTTACATTATATCAGTAAAGGCTTGGAAACCAAAAAGATAAGCTTGAAAGCCGAGGGTGAAAAAGCTAACAATATTGTCGGCGATTAATTTCCTGTGCTATAATTAAGGGGATTGAAAACGATAACCGGTAGGGAGGCGAAGATGACGAAATTTGAAGGAAAAACAGTGCAGCAAGCAATTACCTTAGGCTTAACTACCTTGGCTTTAACGGAGGAGCAGGCTGACATAACTGTGTTAAGACAAGCAAAGAAAGGCTTTTTAGGTTTAGGTAAGAAATTAGCCTTGGTGGAAGTTAGCGCTAAAAAAGTTCCAGTTGCAAAGAAAGCGCCTGTAAGTGAACCTGTAAAGACAGCCCCAGTTACTGAAAGCGACGAAGCCAAGCGTGAAAAACGGCAGGCAGAACTTGAAAAGGCGTTACTGGCGGTAGGTGACTACTTAGCTGCTGTCACTCAGAAAATGGGGATTAAGGCCACTATCGACCTAACTCCTAGCCGGCATACAGCCTATTATAAGTTTGAAACCAATCAAGAAGGACTATTGATTGGTAAGCGGGGGCGAACGCTAAATGCGTTACAACTGTTAGCACAGGATTATTTGGATAAGCAAGTTCATCAACATGTGCGGGTCATGTTAGATGTCAGTGACTACCGGAAGCAACGGCAAGAAACCCTAACGCATTTGGCACAAAATGTGGCCCGAGAAGCAGTGCTGGCAAGGAGCGTCATGCCCCTTGACCCTATGCCTGCTTATGAGCGCAAGATTATCCACGCGGCCCTGGCCCAAGATCAACGGGTGCAAACTTATTCAAAAGGTAGTGAACCTAAACGGTACGTTGTAATTGAACCAGTTTAACGAAGAAAGTAGGTAAATTAATGATTGAACATACCCCTGAAAGATTAGAAGATGAATTATGTTTTGCGATTTATTCAGCCCAAAAGAACTATAATAAGTTTTATTCAGAGGCTTTGCGTAAATTTAAGCTGACCTATTCACAATATATTACCCTCTTGGTTTTATGGGAAGAAAAAAAGCCGCTAATGATTAAAGAACTAGGCAAGCGCTTAGGTCTAGATACAGGGACTTTGACTCCCTTGTTGAAGCGGATGGAAAAAGATGACTGGGTTAAAAGGGAAAAGACCAACGAAGACGGTCGCCGGGTCTACATTTCCTTGACAGCTAAGGCGTTAGAAAATGAACAGCCAGTTAAGCAAACGGTCCAATCTTGCTTCTATAATATGGACATGACCAAGGAAGAGTATGTCGAGGATGTTGCGCGCCTAAAGGAAATCGCGCAAACTTTGGAAAAAAACAATAACCGCTTGGAAAAGGAAAACTTCTAAGTGCCTAAAAGAGGCGTACACAAGCAACTAATAGTTGTTCGTGTACGCCTCTTTAACTATGCTTTAGAAACTGTAACTTTCAATTGGAGCGTCGAACCAATCGTAATGAAGCAATTGGTTGAGCTTTTTATTAACTGGAATCCATAAACCACTCTTAAGAATGTCTTTCATTGTTTGCATAAAGACCTTATCTTTTTTAGCGGTGGCTGGTTGTTTAACCTTAACAATCTCGTTATTTTCTGTTCTAAGAGTTATTGAATTTGTTCCTAGCCCGATGATTTGGGCGGGGACAATATCGGTTGCGCTAGTATTTGTCATAATATCACACTCATTTCCTGTTTGACTAGCTTACAAGTCTTAATATAACAGCTAAATGTGAAGAATCTGTTACTATTTTGAAACCGATTTAAAAAGGTTGCGCTTTTTTTATTTTACCTGGGCAACATATTGATCCAAGACCTGTTTAGTAGCGACCTTCGTAGCAGCCTCGGTTAGAGCTTGTTGCTTACTTGAATCAGCTGCCAAGCTCGGGTTGGCCATAATCTCTTGGGTAACTTTGGCTTTAACTAGGCTTGCAATCTTAGTCTTCATTTCAGTTTGTTTAGTTTTGAGTAACTTGCTTAAACGGGCGGCTTGGTCAGTGCTTAAAACGTACCAATCTTTATTGACGTAGAAGTGGTAGTAGCGGTGTTTAACTTCGCGGTTGTTGCCAAAGACACCAAAGAGTAACTTAGACCACTTGTTAGTGTAAACGTAGCGCTTCGTAGTTACTTTAAGGTAGGAATCCTCCTTAGTGCGAGTAACCTTAGCGGAAAAATCACTAGTTTTAGTTGGCTTAGGTTTGGTCTGTTTAGCACTAGTTTTATAGACGTAAATCTTTTCTTGACCATTGCCAAGAGCCTTATATAGTAGGACGCCCATTTTGTCGGAATCGGATGCCAAATGGTAGGTTTTGGTTTGACTTTGAACCTGCATCCCAAAATGATTGACGTCATTAGCAATAATCGCAGCGCCGCTCAGGATAAAACCGGCCAAAAACAGAAGCGACCACAGGTGGTTACCTTTCGTTATAGGCAGGACATTAAACATGAAAAATAAGACTGCAAAAGCAATTAAAATTAAGATAATCATTATTTAGTTGCCCCCTTCTTATTTAAGTTAACTTGGCGTGCATTGTTACCTTTCTTTAAGAAGAAAGTGAGGATTAAGGCTACCAAGGCAAAGCAAGCAGCCACAAAGAAAGCGGAGTGATAACCGGCTAAGACGGCATCAATCGCTTCCGACCGATACTTAAGTGGGGTTTGCTTGAGCATTGACTTTGCGGGTAAGGAGTTAGTAGTAACGTTAGTCAAAACTGAGGTTAAAATGGCGGTCCCAATTGAACTCATAACTTGGCGGAAGGTGTTGTTAACCGCAGTTCCGTGAGAAATGGAGTTAAATGGCAAAGCATTCATCCCGGAAGTAGTTACCGGCATCATGGTCATGGCAATTCCAAACATCCGAACTGCGTAGAAAATGACGATATAGGCAACGGAAGTATTCTCGGTGATGAAGAGGAAGGGAATTGTGCCCAAGGTTAAAAGCGTCATCCCGGTAATCGCCATGTAACGTGCCCCAAAACGGTCGAAGATACGTCCGGTGATTGGAGACATAACCCCCATTGCAATCGCCCCTGGCAAGAGCATTAAACCAGAGTGGAAGGCCGATTCCCCCCGGACATTTTGAATGTAGAGGGGCAAAAGCATTTCAATCCCAAACATGGCTAGGTTAGCTACCCCACTTAAAAGGGCGGCGAGGGTAAATTCACCGTACTTAAAGACGCGGACATCCAGGAAGGGTTCTTCCATGTGGAGCTGCCGTCTAATAAAGAGGGCAACGAAGATAAAGCCGATGACTAATTCTAAGAGGACAAACTTGTCCGTCCAACCGTCGTTACCGGCGTTTGAGAAACCATAAAGCAAACTACCAAACCCAATGGTAGAAGTAACTGCGGAAATAAAGTCCAACTTTTGATCTTGGTTAGGAATAACATTTCTCATCAAGAAGAATGACAGAATCAAGACGAAGCAGACAATTGGAATAATCATTCCAAATAAGTCCCGCCAAGTGTAATTATCAACCACCCAACCGGAGAGGGTTGGCCCAATTGCAGGCGCTAGACCGATAACTAAACCAACCGTCCCCATGGCAGCTCCCCGCTTTTCTGGTGGGAAGATGGAGAGCATGATGGTTTGTAAGAGGGGCATTGTGACCCCGACACCTAGCCCTTGGATAATCCGACCAGCAAGGAGCATGCCGAAGTTAGTGGAAATATAGGCTAAGACAGTTCCTAAAAGGAAGGTAGTCATGGCCCCAATATACATGACCCGGGTGCTAAATTTATTAATCATCCAGGCACTAACAGGGATCATAACCCCATTGATTAACATGAAACCAGTGGTTAACCATTGGACAGTCGAGGTATTAATATCGAATGTTTTCATGATGGCTGGTAAGGCGGTAGCTAAAATCGTCCCGTTTAAGACGGTACAAAAAGAACCAATCATTAAAACTAAGACCAGCAAACCCCGGTTATAAGGCTTGCCATTAATATCTAGTGCTTGTTTTTCGCTTTGCAAGCAGATCCCTTCTTTCTTTAAAATTATCCAAATTAGCTTACATTTTGTTAACTTTGAAAACTATACTCCTAAGCTTAATTTTTGTCAAGTAAGTTGACAAGATGGTAAAAAAAGTTACAATAAATTGTGTATCAAGTAATTTGAAGGGGTAGTAAAAAGGGGTGAATCATAGTTAATGACAATGTTTAATTTTCATATAAATAAAGATTTTCGCGTAGGAATCGGAGATTTAAGTAAAATGATTGGTGTTTCTCCTCGCCAGTTGAGATATTGGGAATCAAAGGGCTACATTACAGCCTTAGATGGTGAGGAAGGGAGTGTTCGTAAATTTAGTATAGGAACTTGTTATAGAGCGGCTACCATCCGTGCTTTATTAGATGAAGGTTATACCTTAGCTAAAGCAGTAGAAAAAACTGAGCAATTCAAAAAGCAGTTGGCAATTGTTCGTCAGTTAAATAATGAAATGCTAAGGGGGATTAAGATTACGGATGAACTAAATGGGTATGGAGAAATAGATTATGGTTATTTAAATAATGAGCCAACTAAGAAAGTTTACGGAATTATCGATGAAAAAGGTTACCGAATGGAAACAAGGGAAGTGAAAACAGATGGAACTGACCAAGACTGATCATATTGCCTTAATTGTCAGCAATTACCAAGCAGCGAGAGAATTTTATGTAGACAAGCTGGGTTTTAAAATTTTAAACCAACATGACCGACCAGAGCGGGGCGATATTATTTTAAATGTGGGTCAAGGTGACTTAGTGCTCGAGCTATTTGTTAAACCAACAGCACCTAAACGCCCACAACTGCCCCAACCAGAAAACCAGGGGCTAAGACACCTGGCCTTTAAGGTGAGCGACGTCGCGGCTTGTTTGGCCGAGTTTGACCGCTTAAAGATTAAGCACGAGCCCTTGCGCTATGATGACTACAATGGTAAGAAGATGGCTTTTTTCTTTGACCCGGATGGGCAGCCGCTAGAAATTCATGAATAAGTTAAGTAGAGCTCTTAAAGGGGCTCTTTTTTTATGGTCAGAAATAATTTTTATGAATTTACACAATATTACTTGATTATTAATATTATACGTCATATAATATTGTTGAAGAAAGAAAAAAGGAGGAAAAAGCCGGTGAAGATTCAAATCACAGCTGACCTGTTGGATGGTTTGGTATTAGCCTTACTGGATCGCAAAGATTATTATGGTTACTCGCTAACTCAGGATATGCAGCAGGCTATTTCAATTTCAGAATCGACCATGTATCCAGTGTTACGACGGTTGAAGAAAAATGAATTTTTAACAACCTATGATAAACCTTATCAAGGTAGGAACCGTCGTTATTATCAAATTACCGATGCTGGTCGGGAACACTTAAACCGTGTGCGCAAAATGTGGGTTGATTATAAAGGGAGTTTAGACGAAATTTTCTTTGGAAAAAAGGAGGAGGAAATCAGTGGATAAGGCACATTACTTTGTTGAGCTAGAAGGCTTTTTAACTGCTTTGACGGCGGAAGAACGGACAGATGTAATTGAGTTTTATTCCGAATACGTGGATGAAGCAGGCTTAAAGAGTCGGGCAGAAATTGAAGGCAAATTGGGGACGCCAAGACAACTAGCCCGGAAAATTTTAGCCGACTATTCGATTAAAGACTTTGATGATGAAACTGGTGGGCAAGCAGAGGGACAAGTGGCTAAGACCCACTCCAACTTAAGAATGATTTGGTTGATCCTCTTAGTTTTAATCACCTCACCAATTACGATTGCTATTTTAGGGGTAATCTTGGCAATCTTTTTGGCGGTGGTTATCACGGTCGGGGCTTTAGCCTTTGGTTTTTTAGCCGCCTTTATCCTCACCTTTGCAGTAGCACTGTACACGGGGATTAGGCTTTTATTTACTAGTTTGATGGTGGGATTATTCTATATTGCCGTAGCCTTACTTAGTTTGGGGTTACTTGGTATCATCTTCCCAATCGTCTTTTGGTTCTTCAGTCAAATTATCCAGGGGATTGCGAACCTAGCCCGTTTCTTATACGGGAAGTTTGCTAAGAAGAAAGGGGTTCAAGTCAAATGAAGAAAATGTTAAAGGCAGGGGTTTTAATAACTGTTGTTGGCATTGTCCTCTTAATTTTGTCAATTATGGGGGGCGGCGTACAATCAGTCGAATACGTTGGTTGGACACCGCGAATTGTCAAAAAAGAAATGACTTTAAAAAAGCAAACGGTTAGTGAATTTGAAAACGTCAAGGTCAATACTGATAACGTAGGGGTTAAAATTATTCAGGGGAACGGTTATCACGTTGATTACAAGGGCCGCAAAAGTTTAGCGCCTAAGATTAGTGTTGAAGGAAAGACCCTAGTCATTAAACAAAAAGGCCATTCACGGATGGGCTTTGTTTTTGACGGGGTGACAATTAAATCCGACCGGCATACCCAATTTACTAATACAGTTACGGTCACGGTGCCCAAGGACTTAGATCAAATCAATCTAACTACCAGTGGTAATAGCGACGTTACGCTTAGTGATTTAAAACTAAATAATTTATCACTAGATATCTTAGACGGAGATTTACATTTAACTAACATTCAAGTGGCAAATAGTAGTAAGCTTAAGGTGTTAGATGGTGATTTATACCTTAACCGAGTTGCTTTTAACAACGGGACGAAAATGGAAATCTTTGACGGAGATATGAGCTTAGTTGACACTAGTCTTAACAATGTGCAGATTGAAAATCATGATGGGGACGTAAGTTTTAACCGGCTCAAGGTAGCTGGTGGTAGTTATAAGGGGCAAGATAGTGATATCAATGGTACTAGCTTAGAGGTAACGGCAGGATATCAATTCGACTTAGCCGATGGTGATATTTCAATTACCGGGACTAAAGCAGATGGTTATGAAACAACGGCAACGGATGGGGACAACCACCTCTTTAATCAAAGTGGTAGCCACTTAACGCAAGGGGCTGATAGTGGCAATATTTTAAAGGTAACAACAACGGACGGCGATCTTAATATTCGCTAGAAAGGATTAGCAAAATGAAAAAGAAGTTATATAAATCACAAGACAAGGTTGTTTCAGGGGTTTTTGGTGGCATTGCAGAATATTTCGATTGGGATAAAACCTGGGTAAGGTTAGCAGGAATTTTCCTGATTATCTTCCCCGGCTCGGTGATTCCAGGGATTTTTATGTACTTTATCGCAGCGATTATCATGCCTGAACGACCAGCCAATAATCATGATGACGAGACGGTAATCGAAGGGGAATTTAGGGAAAAATAAGCCCCTTGTGCGTAATTTCATTATGCCAATTTGGTTAAGTCACTGGCTAGGATTAGGTAGTGATTTTAAAAATTAATAATAGTTCGGACTTAAGCACTGGTGATTAGTGAAAATAATAGGATGTTAGGTATATAAAATAATTATACACGGAGTCGCATGATGCCAACTGAGGCATTGTGCGACTTTTTGTGCCTATTAAAGCGATTTCTTTATTTATTTAGCAAGTCATTAATGATAAGATAAAAACGAGCAAGTAGCTGAGAAACAGAAAGGATTGTGACTAAATGAACAAGTATATTGGAATTGCCGGTACTAATTCGCCACGGTCAACGAATAAAAAGTTAATGGAATATATCCAAAGTCACTTTGCCGGTCAAGCAGAGATTGAACTGATGTCAATCGCAGACTTACCCGTTTTCTACAAGGTCCCTGGGCGGGTATTACCACCCCGGGTGGAAGAAATGGATAAGCTAGTGGATGAGGCTGACGGAGTGATTATCGCCACCCCTGAGTATGACCACTCTGTTCCCGCGGTGTTGATGAACGCCTTAGAATGGATGTCTTATGGAGGTACCCATCCTTTTGTTGGTAAACCGGTAATGATTGTAGGGGCTTCTTATGGCACTTTAGGTGCTTCTAGAGCTCAAGCCCACCTTAGACAAATTTTAGATTCACCAGAAATGCAGGCTCGAATTATGCCAAGCTCAGAATTTTTAGTGGATCACTCCCTCCAAGCCTTTGATGAAGCAGGTAATCTGACTGATTCTGAAAAGGTAGAGCGGTTGGAACAATTATTTACGGATTTTGAAACCTTTGTAGAAATTTCTAAACACCTAAATGCTAGTTTAGCTGCCAATAAGCAGTTAGCAGCTAACTACACTTGGGAAGACGAAGAGGGGGCTAAGTAAATGAAATTTGTCGGAATTGTAGGTTCGATCGCAGAACAATCATATAACAAAATGTTGTTAGCCTATATCGCTAAACACTATCAAGAACTAGCTGAAATCGAAATTTTAGACATTAAAGATGTGCCCATTTTCAACGAAAGCGATGATCAGACTGAAACCCCAGTGATTCAAAACTTGGTTAAGAAGATTAAGGCGGCTGATGGGGTAATTTTGGCGACCCCAGAACATAACCACACCA
>SAMEA104315421__coassemble_547_pt1 | contig 57720 bp, 51 predicted proteins | sample SAMEA104315421__metabat2_low_PE_055 | metagenome-assembled genome bin SAMEA104315421 (sample SAMEA104315421) | gut metagenome | biome: Monkey gut; feature: monkey-associated habitat; material: faeces | place: China | collected 2013
GCCAGCGTGGTGGCTGATATGGTAGATTTAGGCAAGAATAAATGAAAAGCGAGGAAGATGATAGTTGATTACAGTTAGCAACCTAAGTTTAAATTTTTCAGGGCGCCTTTTATACGATGACGTTAACCTAAAGTTTACCCCCGGTAATTGTTATGGGGTAATTGGTGCCAATGGTGCGGGTAAATCCACCTTCTTAAAGTTGTTGGAAGGAAAGTTAGAACCAACCAGTGGGAGCATTTCGATTGGGGCAAATGAGCGGATTTCGAGTTTAAGCCAGGACCACTTCGGCTTTGAAGAATATACGGTTTTAGAAACAGTTATCCAGGGTCATAAGAAGTTGTACCAAATCATGAAGGAAAAGGACGCTTTATATGCTAAACCAGATTTTTCTGAAGAAGATGGTTTACGGGCGGCTGAACTTGAAGGTGAGTTTGCCGAAATGGATGGGTGGAACGCTGAAGCTGATGCGGCTACGCTCTTACAATCGCTGAACATTCCTGATAGTATGCATGACCAAAAGATGAGTGAGTTAGCCGAACGGGACAAGGTGAAGGTCTTATTGGCGCAAGCATTGTTTGGTCAACCAGATATTTTGCTGTTAGACGAACCAACTAACGGGTTGGATGTTCATACCATCAGTTGGTTAGAAGACTTTTTAGCCGATTATCCCAATATTGTAATCGTAGTTTCCCACGACCGGCACTTCTTAAATCAAGTCTGCACCATGATGTGCGACGTAGACTTTGGTAAGATTAAATTATTTGTGGGTAACTATGACTTTTGGTTAGAATCCAGTCAATTAGCTGCTAAATTACAGGCCAATGCTAACGCTAAAAAAGAAGAAAAGATTAAGGAATTACAAGAATTCATTGCCCGTTTTTCTGCCAATGCTTCTAAGTCCAAGCAAGCTACTTCGCGTAAGAAACAGTTAGAAAAGATTACGCTAGATGATATTAAGCCATCTTCGCGTAAGTATCCCTTCATTGAGTTTGAAATGGAGCGGGAGTTAGGTAACGATCTAGTTAAGGTCGAAAACGTTTCTAAGACAATTGACGGCGTTAAGATTTTAGATAATATTAGCTTCATCTTAAGACCAGGTGAAAAGGCGGCAATCATCTCTAGAAACGACCTGGCCACTAGTGTTTTGATGCAGATTCTGGCTGGGGAGTTGGAACCTGATAGTGGAACGGTAACTTGGGGGCAAACAACTAGCCGTAGTTACATGTCACGTGACCTAAACGCTAACTTTGCCCAAAGTGATTTAAGCATCATTGACTGGTTACGTCAATTTGCTTCCAAGGAAGAAAATGATAACACCTTCTTGCGGGGCTTTTTAGGTAAGATGCTCTTTTCTGGTGAAGATATTGAAAAACAAGTCGGGGTCTTATCAGGGGGCGAAAAGGTTCGCTGCCTCCTATCTAAAATGATGTTGCAAAAGGCCAACGTACTGTTAATGGATGATCCAACCAACCACTTGGACCTGGAGTCAATTACGGCTCTAAACGACTCAATGGTTTCGTTCCCAGGGTCAATCATCTTTACTTCTCATGACCACCAATATATTCAAACGATTGCTAACCATATTATTGAGGTTTCAGCTAAAGGGGTAGTTGAGCGGTTGGATACCACCTATGATGAATTTTTAGCTCACGAAACGGTGCAAGCTCAAGTGGCAGCCCTTTATGAATAATGATTAAAGACGTAAGTAGTTGCTTACGTCTTTTTTTAGGGCTAAAAAAGAGAAAACACTTGCAAAATTGGTCTATACCTACTATAATTGGACTATACCAATAAATGAACGGAGGCATTATCATGCGGGTAATTATTGTTGAAGACAAAGTTGCTGGTGGAAAGGAAGCTTGTAAAGTTTTTGCCAACGCACTTGCAAATGGGGCTAAGGTGTTAGGTTTGGCAACTGGTGGAACTCCGGAGACAACCTACCAAGAATTAGTTGCAAGTAAGCTCGATTTTTCTAAGTTGGTTTCTGTTAACCTAGATGAGTATGTAGGCTTAGGGGCCGATGATCCCCAAAGCTATAATTATTACATGAAACAACACTTGTTTAATCAAAAGCCCTTTGCTAAGTCCTACCTTCCTAATGGTTTAGCTGAAGATGAGGCGGCAGAAATTGAACGTTATAACCAGGTTTTAGCTGCTAATCCGGTTGACTTACAGCTACTAGGAATCGGAGAAAATGGGCATATCGGCTTTAACGAACCGGGTAGTCCGCTGGATGCAAAGACCCGCAAAGTTGCTTTAACGGAGTCAACGATAAAGGCTAATGCGCGCTACTTTGAACGGGAAGAAGATGTTCCCCGCTATGCCTACTCAATGGGAATTGGCTCAATTATGCAGGCTAAAGAAATTTTACTAGAAGCATTTGGGACTAAGAAAGCGCAAGCAGTTAAAGCCTTGGTTGAGGGGCCGGTAGATGCAAATGTGCCCGCAACCATTTTGCAAAAGCATCCTAACGTAACGGTTATTGTGGATAAGCAAGCTGCCGCACTGTTAACTAAAAAATAACAAAAATCCGCCTCCCACTTGGCTAAAACCAAGTAAGAGGCGGATTTTTATATTAATTAGCTCGAATTTTAGTTACTTCACCGGAAGTGAACTTGCGCCCGTCGGCTAAGACAATGGCCCCGTCGTCATCGATGGTGACAACATTTCCTTGAAAACTCTTGGTGCCTTGGGTGATGGTAACTTCTTTACCGATAATATTTGAATGAGCACGGTATTCAGGCATAAAGTCACCAGTTTGGTAGGTTTGATAAAGTTTAAAGAATTCTTCTAAGTAAGCGGCGATAAATTCGTTCCGAGACACTTTCGCCTTGAGGGCGTAGCTTCTAAGCGAACCGGCCCGCTGGGAGATTTCCTCAGGAAAATCGGCGGTGAGGTAATTAATTCCCGCCCCCACAACAATATTAGATAGGGATTGGGTTTCAAGGTTGCTAATACCTTCGGTGAGGATACCGCAAACCTTTTTACCATCTACGACAACGTCATTGACCCACTTAATCTTAGGACTAGCCGCCAACTTCTTTTCGATGGCCCGGCACATAGCGAGGGCTACCGCTGTAGTTAGTAAGCCGGGATTAAATTCGGTTTGCTCATTGGCTAGGAGGATGCTAAGGTAAATCCCACTTTGGCTAGGGGAAGTGAAGTTGCGCCCATACCTACCGTAACCATTAGTTTGCTGGTTGGCAATAATGATATAAGGAGTAGTCAAATCGGGCTTATTGGCTAATTGCTTAGCACGGATGTTGGTAGAATCGATGGTTTGATGAATCTCAAGCGGAAAGTTAAAATTAGTTGGGAGGTAACGGCTAATGAGCCCCGCATCTAAATACCCATTATCTTCTAAAAAATAACCTGTCCGTGGTTGGCTGGTAATTTGGTAGCCAGCATCTTTTAAGTTATTGATGGCTTTCCAAATCGCGGTCCGGGAGATATTTAATTGGTCAGCTAGCTCTTGACCGGAAATGGGCTGTGATTGGCTGCCCAAGATTGTTAGTAGTTGGCTGCTGGTTGACATTAAATCAGCTTCTTTCATCGAATAATATTGCTTTAATTATAGGAAAAGCCGCATAAAAGTGCAAATTATTGGTTAAGCTTTTAAACAGAAACTATGAATTAGCTTTAAAAGTGGTAGGCTTAGAAATGGACTAAGAAGGGTGTGATTATCATCAAAAAAAGTTGGGTAATTGAAATAGTAGTAATTCTTTTGAGTGGCTTAAGCCTATATTGGGTTACAAGTCATGATGCTGGGCTATACCACCAAGACCTAGGCAAAATTATTTCTGTAAAAACCGGTCCTAAACAGGTGGTCAAAGACGAGTACAATAACCAGGACTATCAAGTGAAACAAAGGTTAAAAATTAGGCTGCTAAATGGGACTAAGCGGGGCCAAGAAATGGTCGTAACCAATACCTATTCAGGATCTAAAGCTTTTGATCAGCGCTTAAAGTTAGGCCAAGAAATCTTTGTCGACTTTCATCACGAGGGTGGCAAGCTAACCGCTTCTTTTTCTCATAGTAAGCGGGATACGATTTTAGTAATGTTAGCCTGGCTAGTAATAGTCTTGTTATACATAACGATGAGGTTTCAAGGAATTAGGGCCTTAGCTAGCGTGGTAGCTAACTTTGTGATCTTTTTGATTTTTGTCAAGCTAGATATCGCCTTAAACCTCACCTACTTCTTTTGGTTATTTGCACTCAGTGCCTTAATTTTTACAGCCCTATCATTGGTGATGATTATGGGCTTTAGCAAACAGTGTTTAGTAACCTTTAGTTCAATCGTACTGGGAACAAGTCTTGGGTTGGGGTTAGGTTACTTTGCTTTATGGCTGACGAATAACCAAGGGGTTCATTATGAAGCCTTAGATATGGCTACCCAATCGCCGGAACAGTTATTTTTTGCAGCCACCTTGATTGGCTTATTAGGGACGGTAATGGATGCTGCCACCGACATTGTGGCCACCTTATTTGAACTTAAGGAAAGTAAGCCAGAGCTTAGCCGCAGGCAGTTGTTTTTGTCGGGACGGCAAGTTGGACGGGCCATCATGGGGCCTTTGATTAACGTTTTATTTTTAATTTTCTTTGCAGAAACCTTCGCAATGGCCGTGTTGTACTTGCGGACGGGCAATACATTTGCTTATACCTTTGAGTGGACCATGTCGTTAGGTGTTGTCCAGTCCTTAATTAGTGGGATTGGGATTAGTTTGGTAGTGCCAACTGCAAGCTTGCTATCTGCTTATGTCTTGGGGGAAGAATAATGTCAGCAATAACCTTATTGAGTTTAATTCTGTTAATTCTGATGTTGTTAGTGGGAGGTAAACACGGCCTTAGCTCCTTTATCAGCATCCTCTTAAATTTTGCCTTACTATTTATAGCGGTTATTTTAATTGCCGGTGGCTTTCCCCCCTTAGGGGTCAGTCTCTTTATTGGAATCTGTATCTTAGCAATCACTATTTACATGGGCAATGATGATGAGGCCGCAACTAACACTGCTTTTATAGCAACTATATTAGTGGTTGGAGTGATGTTGGTTTTGATTGTTCCAGTTGATTACTTAGCTCAAGTTCAAGGGTTTGGTAATGAACAATCAGAAGAAATTGAAGCCTTCAACTTACTGATAGGTGTTAACTTTGAATCCTTGTTGATTGCGACGACAGTTTTAGCTACTTTGGGAGCAATTGCTGAAGCCTCAATTGCAGTCGCTAGTGGCCTAGAAGAATTGCTTAGCCAAAAGCCGGATTTAACGCTAGCTCAACTTTACAAGAGTGGCAAGGCGATTGGCTTTCAGATTATGGCTATGACCTTTAACACCCTCTTTTTTGGGATGTTTGGTGGTGATTTGGCCTTGTTTATCTTATTAGCCAGGTTAAATGCTAGCTTTGGTTATTATCTCAATGCCAAAATTTTTGTGGGTGAATGTTTAGCCGTCTTATTTTCAGCCCTAGCTGTGATTTTAGTTATTTGGATAACTATTTACCTAACCGGGCGTAAATTAAACACCCAACGCTAGACAAATCTAGGGTATAATTGAGAAAAATGGGGGTTAGTTATGAGAAATTTACAGACCAAACTCTGGTTAAAATTAGACGGGGCAGTATTATTACTGGCACTAGCCACCGCCTTATGCGGACGGTGGCTAGGAGTGGCTGTCCAGGTTTCAAATGTGATGTTTTTAGTGGGGCTACTGTTAATCTGTTTGATGATTATCAATATCTTATTACACGCTAGTTTATTAGCCGGGTGGTTTAAGAAAAAACAGGCCGGCGAAAGTGATGAGGAATATCAAGCTAGAAAAATTGATGTTAAATCGGTGGCTAGCAAAAAAAATAAACCCATCCACTTCCAAAGCTTTGCGGCTAACTGTCTAGTGATTGGGTTGGGCCTCATTGTTTTAGCGATAGTAATAACGATTTAAAAAAGTCTGTCTACTTAAAAGTGATGAACTAAGTAGACAGACTTTTTTGGTGATTAAAGGACGAATTTTTCTACGGCTAGTCCTAAACCGTCGTGGTTGTTATCGGCAGTGACGTATTGGGCCAGGTCTTTGATTTCGGGGATAGCATTGCCCATGGCGACACCGAAGCCGGCTTGAATTAAGGTCAGGTCGTTTTGCTGGTCACCGGCAGTTAGAATTTCGTGGGGCTTAATACCTAGTTTGTTAGCTAATTCTAAGGTTGTTTTTCCTTTGTGGGCATCTTTGTGCATGAATTCAAAGAACCAACCTTCACTGCGGACCGTATAGTAATCTTCCTTAATGGTGGCTGGTAGGTTAGGTAAGGCTTGGTCAATAGCTGCTGGCTTGTCGGCCCACATGTATTTTGCCATTGGAAATTCAGTTGGAATTTGGGCTTGAGAACGGTAGTGGAGGGGCATCTTAGTGTAAAAAGAGTCCAACACGGTGTAGTAACTAATGTCAGGGGTAGTTACGTAGAGATCCGATGATGGCTGGATGGCTTGCCCGTGGACGTTAAGTTCGTGGCTTAACGTATCTAATTTAGTAAAATCCGAATAGTCTAGGGTATTAGAAACGACCACTTGTCCACTAGCAATGTTAGTGGCTAGTGCGCCGTTATAGGTAATAACGTAATTCTCATCTTGGGTAAGTCCCAGTTGCTCCAAGTAGGGTTTAACCCCGCTAACGGGGCGGCCTGTACAAAGAACTACAAAGACCCCTTTTTTTCGGGCAGCTTTTAGAGCAGCTAAGGTTTTAGGACTAATTTCCTTGTTGTCATTAACTAAGGTTCCGTCGATATCGGTTGCAATCATTTTAATTGTCATAGTTTATAGAGTTCCTTTCTAGATAAGGTGGTCGTTTTTGAGGTGGGTTCTAAATGCCGGGTTAACGAGGAGGTCGACTTCCGCATCGGTGCCAAGCATTTCCTTAGGGAAGAAAAAACGCTTATCGCCTAAGAATTTGCCGGTGATGGCAAGTACCAAGGGGCTAACTGCTGAGAGCTCGCTTAGACTACCATCTTTTTGAATTAACTTGATTTGGCCTTTGTCAGTTTGGGAACTGTAACTATCATAGGGGAGGTCAAAACTATCATTTTCAGCGGTGTAGTAGTTAGGGTCAAAGCCAGCTTGGGCGACCATTTGCCGCAGAGGGTCTAATAAGTTAGCAGTGGTTGCGGTAAATTTGACCGACTTAAAGGGGTGCCTATCTAGGAAGCGGCTGGCCAAATCAGCCAAGATTTCATCGTCTGAATCACGCCAGGCTTCAAAGCAAGTGTTCAAGACCCCATCGTCTAAGCGAAGGTAAGCTTCGAGGTCGGCTTGTCCTTCAAAAAATGGTTTTAGGTAGTAGGTGCCCAAAGCACTCTTTAGTTTATGGACTTGGCTAAGATCTTTAGCCCGCTGCAAAAGGTGGTTTAAGATGACTTCCATTGAGCGCGATACAGGGTGGAAGTAGACTTGCTGATACATTTGAAAGCGACTAACGATATAATCTTCCACTGCGTGCATGCCACTAATGTCAAAGACGATTCCTTCCTTAGCAGGGCGCATTACCCGCAAAATCCGGGTGAGGTCAAAGGAACCGTAATTAGCCCCAGTGTAGTAGGAGTCCCGCAATAGGTAGTCCATCCTATCGGCATCTATTTGACTAGAAATCATTTGGACAACTTGCTTGTTGGGATAAGTCTTGGTGATGACTGAGGCAACTTGGGCGGGAAAGTCGTCACTGACTTGCCGTAGGACGGCGTTAACTTCGGTTTGCTCAGAAGTTATGATTTTAACAGTCATTTCTTCGTGGTTAGTATTAAAAATGTGCTCGAAGGTATGGGAGTAAGCACCGTGGCCGATATCGTGAAGGAGGGCAGCGCAAAGTGCCACTAAGCGTTCGTCATCATTCCACAAGCCGTCGGCAGGATTATGGCTAGGATAATTGCGGACAAAGATATCACAGATTCGACGGGTGATTTCGTAAACTCCGACCGAGTGAGTGAAGCGACTATGTTCAGCCCCGTGGAAAGTAAGGTTGCTAGTGCCTAGTTGTTTAATCCGGCGTAATCTTTGGAACTCACGGGTATTAATCAGGTCCAAAATAACCTGGTGCTGGATGTAGATGTAATTATGGATAGGGTCACGTAGGACCTTTTCCTTTGGGAGGTACTTAATATTTTTACAGACGATGGTAATCACTTCCTTATAGAGAACAGTTTATTTTTAATTATACCACGCAAGTGTTTGGAAATAGTTCAAGATAAAAGTTATAATGAAAGAAATGTGTGCGGAAAGGATGATTAAGGTGGCAGAATTAAGTAATGGCATTCCCGTAACGATTCACGTTGTGACCCAAAATATTCAAGACAACCAAGTCGTCGATTATGATGAAGTATTTGAGGGCCAATTCTTTCAGATGGGCGCTTCAATTTACCTCCGTTATCAAGAGACAGCTGAGCAAGAAGCACTAGTAACCTTTAAGATAACGGCTAACGGGGAAGTACAACTGACTCGTAAAACCGACGAGATGAATCTACGCTTGTATTTTGTGGCTGGAAAACAAGTTAATGCTAAGTATGTAACTCCTTACGGGGTAGTACCAGTTACTAGTCGAACAAGCAAATTACAAGCAGAGGTGGATGATACTTTAAGGGGGATTATCGGCCAGATTAATATTGACTACACTTTAAATTCGGGGCAACAGCTGTTAGGCCGCTATAAAATTAGATTGCAATTTAAAGGTTAATATTGTAAGATGAAGAGTAGACTGTGGAAAGGACGTGTACCAGTTTGGAGCTAGAAAAATTCAAAGACGCAAATAAAAATGAGTTATCAATGATTGAAGTTGCACACGCTATTTTAAGTCAAAATGGCGACGTGATGGCTTTTGCAGATTTAACTAACAAGATTCAAGAATTCCTTGGTGCCAGTGACCAAGAAATCAGAGACCGCTTAGCTCAATTCTATACAGATTTGAATGTTGATGGTAGCTTCATCTCATTAGGGGATAATCTTTGGGGCTTACGTTCATGGTATCCATTTGATTCAATTGATGAGGCACTTGTCCATTCAGATGATGATGAAGATGACGACCGCCCACGTAAGAAACGTAAGAAAGTTAATGCCTTCCTGGCAGATGCTTCAGATGATGATGTAATTGACTATAACGATGATGATCCAGAAGATGAAGATTTAGACGCTGATTATGACAGTGATGATGACGATGACGACGATGCAGATCCTGAATTGAAAGCTTACAGCAAAGATTTAAGTGATATCGGTGATACCGACGATGACGAAGATGATGATTTGCCAGATGGCATCGAAGGTCAATTAACAGAATTAAGCGATGACGACGAAGAACTAGACTAAGCTTTAGTAAAAAAATAGTCATTAGTGCTTGACCTAACGATAATAATTATGTAAAATGCTTTATGGGCGCTTCACTTATAGGTGAAGCCAAGTGTACGGCAAGACAAGCTCCCTATTCAACTTTGGATAGGGAGCTTGTTATTTTTGTTAATTCATGCCAACCCAAATAATTTTAAAGGAGCAGTCATAATGACCAAGTATATTTTTGTAACCGGTGGTGTTGTTTCCTCATTAGGAAAGGGAATTGTTGCCGCCTCACTAGGCCGTTTGTTGAAGAATCGCGGTTTGAAGATTACGATTCAGAAGTTTGATCCATATATCAACGTGGATCCAGGAACGATGAGTCCATACCAACACGGGGAAGTTTTTGTAACCGATGATGGGACTGAGACAGACTTGGACCTCGGTCACTATGAACGTTTCATTGATATTAACTTAAATAAGTACTCAAACGTAACGACAGGTAAGATTTATTCAGAGGTCTTAAAAAAGGAACGGCGTGGCGATTACTTGGGTGCGACCGTTCAAGTTATCCCACACATTACCAACATGATCAAAGAAAAAATCATGCGGGCCGGAACTGTTAGTGATGCAGACGTGGTCATTACTGAAATTGGGGGAACTGTCGGTGATATCGAATCATTGCCATTCCTAGAAGCATTACGTCAAATGAAGTCAGAAGTAGGTAGTGACAATGTTATCTACATTCACACCACTTTAGTTCCTTACCTTAAGGCTGCTGGCGAAATGAAGACTAAGCCAACCCAACATAGTGTTAAGGAATTAAGAGGATTAGGGATTCAACCTAACATCTTAGTGGTGCGGACTGAAGAACCAATTTCCCAGGAAATGAGAAACAAGATTGCAAACTTCTGTGACGTTGAACCTGAAGCGGTAATTGAATCAATGGATGTGGACACACTTTACCAAATTCCATTGAACTTGCAAGCGCAAGGTATGGACGAAATTGTTTGTCAAAAACTCAAGTTAGATACACCACAAGCTGACATGACTTCTTGGATTGAATTGCGCGACCGGGTTCAAAATCTTGAAGGTGAAGTTAAGATTGCTTTAGTTGGGAAGTATGTGAACTTACAAGATGCTTACATTTCTGTCAACGAAGCCTTAAAGCATGCTGGTTACCACATTAACTCCAAGGTTGATATTACTTACATTAACTCTGAAAATATTGATGCTGATAATGTCGCTGAAACATTAAAGGGTTATGATGGTATCATTGTCCCTGGTGGTTTTGGCGATCGCGGGTTAGAAGGAATGATTCAATCCATCCGTTATGCCCGTGAAAATAACGTACCATTCTTGGGAATCTGCTTGGGGATGCAGATGGCATGTATCGAATTTGCACGTGATGTATGTGGGATTGAAGATGCCAATACTTCTGAAGTAGAACCACACGGTAAGAACAGTGTCATTGACTTAATGGCTGACCAAGAAGACGTGGAAAATATGGGGGGGACTCAACGGTTAGGTTTATACCCATGCAAGTTGAAGCCTAATACTAAGACTGCCCAAGCTTACGGTAACCAAGATGTTATCCAACAACGTCACCGTCACCGTTATGAATTTAACAATAAGTACCGGGAATTATTGGCTTCTAAAGGTTTGACTTTTGCAGGGACTTCACCAGACAATCGCTTAGTTGAAGTGGTGGAAGTTACTGACCACAAGTTCTTTGTTGCTAGTCAATACCACCCAGAATTCTTATCACGTCCACAAAGACCAGAAGGTTTATTCCAAGCCTTTATTAACGCTGCTGCTAACGTTTAAGCTCGTTAAACTAGCTTGACATTGTTAAAACGTGTTATTATAGACTAAGTTAAGTGAAAGGAAAGGGTCGTAATGGAAAAGACGAGTCAATTAAGTCAACTTTCCAAGCGGATTGTTGAATTTGAAAAGAAACACCATTTAAATGATACTGACTTTGCTTTGTTAAGTCGGCTGTCAGTGGAAAAGGTACATGCGTTAAAAGCGATGTACGCTTTACCTGATGAAGAAGAAATGCAGATGTTAGAAGAAGCATTTGCTTCTAAAGACTAAAGGTTAGTTTAGTTAAAAGGCCAGCGAAAACTCCCAAGTTTTTGCTGGCCTTTTTATAATGGAATTAAAAAATAAAAATACCCACTAATAATTGATTGAAACTAAGACAAGTATCTTGTAATATGAAGAGAGGTGCTTTTTTTTAGCACGGTGCACACTGAAGCTGACAAGATAGTGATTAAGTGTGTAATTTTTTGATTTATTAAGAGCTTTTATTTGATTACAGTGAGGAATTAAGAAAAAATGAAAAAAATGATTGTTAAGGGCGGCCAAACTTTGGCGGGGGAAGTTACGATTGGCGGTGCTAAGAATAGTACGGTGGCTTTGATTCCAGCGGCAATTTTAGCTGATACACCAGTCAAGTTTGATAGCGTCCCTGATATTTTAGATGTGCACAACTTGATGCTGATTTTAAAATCGCTAAATGTTACTTCCAAATTTGGACACGGTGAGTTGGAAATTGATCCAACTAAGATTAAGGAAGCGGCCTTACCAGGAAATGCCATTCGGAGTTTACGGGCATCCTACTATTTTATGGGGGCATTATTAGGGCGATTTGGTCAAGCGACGGTTGGTTTCCCAGGAGGAGATAATATTGGGCCACGTCCTATTGATCAACACATCAAGGGATTTAAAGCTCTAGGTGCTCGGGTCGAAGAAGGAGAAAATGAAGTTCATATTACCACGGGGCCAGAAGGCTTAAAAGGGGCCCGAATTTTCTTTGACTTAGTTTCAGTGGGAGCAACCATCAATGTACTATTAGCTGCGGTAAGAGCCAAGGGAACAACCATTATGGAAAACGTAGCCCGCGAACCGGAAATTATCGATTTGGCTACCTTTTTAAATAATATGGGTGCGCATATTCGGGGCGCAGGAACAGACGTCATTAGAATTCAAGGGGTTGACCGCTTAGAAGCACGGAATACCCATACTATTATTCCAGATCGGATCGAAGCGGGCACCTACCTTTCCTTTGCGGCTGCTAATGGCAAGGGGGTTTTAGTAAAGAACGTAATCCCTGAACACTTGGATCCATTTATTGCTAAGCTGGTAGAAATGGGGGTTAACTTGGAAATTGATGAGGATCAAATTTATGTTCCAGGCGGTGACTTTTTGGCTCCGATTACAGTGAAGACTTCGCCATTTCCAGGCTTTGCAACTGACTTACAACAGCCAATTACCCCTTTGTTGATGAGAGCCCACGGAAAGTCAACCATTATAGATACACTCTATCCGGAACGCATCAAGCATATCCCTGAAATGAAGCGGATGGGAGGCAAGATTGAGAGTAAAGATGGAGTGATTACGGTAGGTAACTCGCCTAAATTAACTGGAGCGGTGGTCAATGCTAGTGAAATCAGAGCCGGGGTTTCGCTTTTAGGGTTAGCGTTGATGGCTGAGGGAACGACGGTAATTGAACATGCAGACCATATCTTGCGTGGTTATGATCGCATCGTAGAAAAATTTAGAAATCTATCTGTTAATTTAGAAGTAGTAACTGAAACTGTCTGAAATTAGATAAGGAGTTTTTTTAATGGTGGAAAAAAACGATTTGAATGACCATGGAAAACGTAAGCCTAGACAATTAAAGAAGCAAGGACCTACAGACCATTATTTAGGGGAAACGCAAGATGAAGTAGCCTTATCCGATGCTGAACGCCAGGCGATTACCGAAGAGCGGCGGGTAGCCATTGCGGAATTGCAAGAAAAGCCACTAGCTGACTTACTTTCGGAAGCGGATAGGTATGGGATAGATGGCGCTGACATGAGTAAGCAAGAGCTAGTGCTAGCGGTGGCTCAAGCGCAGGCTGACGAAGAAGGGCGTTACTATGCAGAGGGGGTCTTGGAAATAGTTAGACCCAAGGATAAGGATCCCTTTGGGTTCTTGCGCTTGGTTAATTATGGCCCGTCTAAAGAGGACCTTTATGTTTCATATTCCCAGCTGCGGTTAGGGTTACGTCAAGGTGATTGGGTCGCTGGGGTTGCGCGTCCAGCCAAAAGAGGCGATAAAAGTGGGGCGTTATTATGGGTGGACACCGTTAATGGTAAACGGCCCGACCAAGTTAGACACCGGCCACCCTTTAATAGTTTGACGGCAATTTATCCTAACGAACAAATGAAACTGACCACAACGCCAGCGCGCTTGTCTACCCGGGTGATTGATTTATTTGCACCGATAGGTTTTGGCCAGCGCTCGTTAATTGTGGCGCCACCTAAGGCGGGAAAGACAACCTTATTGAAGGAAATTGCCCAGGGAATAAGTAAGAATTACCCTAATACTAAGCTAATTATGCTCTTAATAGATGAACGCCCAGAAGAAGTGACGGAATTAGAGCGCACAATTAATGGTGAAGTAGTTTATTCAACCTTTGACCAGCGGCCAGAAAATCATGTCCGGTTGGCGGACTTTGTCTTAGAACGGGCTAAGCGCTTGGTGGAAGAAAAAGAAGATGTGGTTATTCTAATGGATTCCATCACCCGCTTAGCACGGGCTGCGAATATCACGGAACGCCCAAGTGGAAGAACCCTATCTGGTGGGGTTGATCCGGCAGCTTTATATAGGCCGAAGCGATTCTTTGGGGCTGCGCGTAACGTAGAAGAAGGCGGCAGTCTAACTATTATCGCTACCGCCTTAATTGATACGGGCAGCCGGATGGATGACGTGATTTTCGAGGAATTTAAAGGAACTGGGAATCAAGAAGTTAAATTGGATCGGCAGTTAGCAGAACGGCGGATTTTCCCGGCAATCGATCTTAAGGCATCTGGTACTCGCAAAGAAGAGTTGTTATTACAAAAGCAGTACCTTAAGGCGATTTGGCAACTCCGCGATCAGTTTGGACAGGTGGCGGATCGACGTGAAAATAGTCATAATCGCACTGTGGATATGGCCCAGACTACTCGGCAGGTGTTAACGATGTTAAAGGCTGCCACGACTAACAGTAAGTTTTGTTCAAACGTCTTAGAACAAAAGGCAGCTACGAGTGACTAAATTCAAAAAAATTTTGATTGCAGTCTAGTTTAAATCATGTTATCATGGTTTTTGTTGTAATACACAGAAAATAACTCTGGCTCAGCAAATGGACCAGGGCAAAGGAGCGAAAAGGATAATGAAACAAGGAATCCATCCAGAATATCATGAAGTTGTATTTATGGACTCAGCTACAGGTTACAAGTTTGTATCTGGTTCAACTAAGACTTCAAACGAAACAGTTGAATTTGAAGGTAAGACTTACCCATTAATCCGGGTTGAAATCTCAAGTGACTCACACCCATTCTACACTGGACGTCAAAAGTTCACTCAAGCAGATGGTCGTGTGGATCGTTTCAACAAGAAATACGGTTTTACAAACTAAGATTTCTGCAAGTAAAAAGTGTGCTAGGAAGGCAGTTAGCTTTCTTAGCACACTTTTTTGTTAGGAAGTAAATTTTTGCCAGAAACTGGCTAAATACTCTTGGAGCTGGGTAGTGTTGTAGACGATGCGACCGTGCGACCAGTGACTAGGGTAAAAACGTTGGTAACGACTTGAAGCAAAGCGACTGTCGACTAAGATTACCGGTCCGTAATCGCTAGCGCTTCTGATAAGGCGTCCAGCTGCTTGGAAAACGTTGTTTAAGCCGGGAAGCTGGTAGGCGTATTCGAAGCCGTCTTTTTCCTGGTGGTCAAAGTAGGTACGTAAAGCATCATTTTCTGGACTAATACCTGGTAGGCCGACGCCAATAATCGCCACGCCGTTTAGGCAATCGCCTTTGAGGTCAATTCCTTCTGAAAAGATTCCGCCCAGGAGGGCAAAAGCAACGAGTGATTCCTTAGTTGGCTTGAAATTGGCTAGGAATTCGCTGCGTTCTTTAGCGGTCATTTCGGGCTGCTGAATAATGGTCCTAACCAAGGGGTAGCGCTGATTAAAGACGGTGACGACCTGGGTGAGGTAAGCGTAAGAGGGTAAAAAGACAAGGTAATTCCCACTTTTACTCTGGCTTAGGCTGGCAATGGTAGCGACGACAGCATCAAGGCTAGCCTGGCGCTGGCGGTAAGTCGTGGCGATATTAGCCGTAATTACGAGTCCAAGCCGTTCTTGATCAAAAGGTGATGGTAGTTGGTAGCAAAGACTATCTGTTCCTCCTAAAACTTCTTGATAGTAAGCAAGCGGTGAGAGGGTAGCTGAAAAGAGAATGCTACTTCCGCCTAGGGCCATACTTTTTGTTAGAAGCTTACTTGGGTTGAGGCAAAAGATTTTAACCAGCAAGTCATCAGCTTCAATGCTTAATTTAGTTCGAAAGCTAGGGTCGTAAAATTCACCTACCTTTAAATAGGAGTACAAGTCAAAAAAGACGGTAAGGATCTCTTCAGCTAAGGCTTCTTCTGGATGCTCACGCAACCAATTGCTGGTAAAATCACAGAATTTCCGGCAACTTTTAGCCAGCGCGATTAATTCATCTTCCATGACTAAATAAGGCTGGTGATGCTTTACTAAAGTTTGTTTAAGTTCCGTTAGGGTAGCAATAATAGGTTGAAGACGGTTAATTAAGCCCCGGTGACCGCTTGTTTGCTTAAGCTTGTCTTTGAGGGTAGTCAAGGTCTGTAAGCTAATTTCCTTAGTGTACATATCGCGTGAGCGGGCGACTAAATTATGAGCTTCGTCTATTAAAAAGCAATTACTATCATCTGGTTTACTGAAGAAGCGTTGGAGATAAACCATTGGGTCAAAGAGGTAGTTGTAATCACAGATGATTACGGAGCAAAAGAGACTGATGTCTAACGAGTACTCAAAGGGATCAACTTGGTGTTTACGTGCATATTTGCAAACTAATTCCTTAGTGATTAGCCATTCGTTTCTTAGAATGTCCATCAAGGCTGGCTTGATACGGTCGTAATAGCCAAGTAAGTAGGGGTTTTCTTCATCCGCCAAATCTTTTTCTTCTTCAAAGGTAATTTGATCCTTAGCAGTTAAGGTAATGGTTGTTACGAGCGGCTCGGATTGGGCGAGAAGATTCAATGTGTCTTGAGCTACTTGCCTAGTTGATTGTTTGGCCGTCAAGTAAAAGAGGCGGTTAATTTTTCCTTGGCCCATCGCTTTTAAGGCAGGAAAGATGGTTGAGATAGTTTTGCCCGTCCCGGTAGGAGCTTGGACGAAGAGTTTCTTTTGGTTAAGAATGGTTTTATAAACAACGGCGGCAAGCTCACGTTGGTTTTGGCGATAGTTTGGAAAAGGAAATTTGAGTTTAGTTAACATTTCTTGTTGCCGGTTAGCCAGGTCTTGTTTAAGTTGTAACCACTTAGCGTACTCGTTAGTAACCTGGTCAAAAAAGGTTTGTGCTTCTTTTCTAGTAATAGACTGTGTTTTTTGCCACTGATAGCCAGTGGTGACTTGAACATAGATGAGTGTTAGGTCTAATTTATTTAAACTTGGGTCTGCTTGCATTAAGAGCTGGGCGTAAATTTTGGCCTGAGCCCAGTATAGTGTTAACGTATTTTCTTTTAAATCAGCAAAACTAGGAGCCGAACTTTTAATTTCTAGAACTTCTGTATAGTGATTATCTGCTTTTTTAAGGCCGTCAGCCCGCCCGTGGATAAGAACAGATTGGTTAGCGAGATTAACCGTTTGTTTGAGGTCCACTTCGCATTCGGTCTCGCTTGGCCAAGTAGCCTGAATTGCTTGGTGAATTTTAGTTCCTTCGAGGGCACTGTTGGGGCTTTGAAGACCACCAGCTGACAAATCGCCGCTTTTTAAAATAAATTCGACTAATTCTCTTACCCCGACTGAATATGGCATAGTGCTTGTTCCCTTCGTAGATAGTTTCTTAACTAGCATAAAGCTTTGAACTTAGAATGGCAACTACTATTATAGTTCGGCTTTTCTTGATGATTAAGTTAAGTAAGAGTAGACTACGAAAGCCTTTATTAAAAACGGTTTCTTGTTAAGTCAGTTTCCGAATTAATGTTAAGTTTTTAAAGACGAACGTTAATCTTTTTGCTAAAAAACTATTTACATTGGGTGAAAGATAAGTTATAGTAATGGAGTGCTATTATTAAACTAAAAAACACGATTAATGTTCGTGAAAAAGGAGAAAAAATTAATGAATGCACTCAATTCATTTTTTAAGTTAGATAAATTAGGAACTAATCCTAAGCGTGAAATCTTAGCTGGTTTCACAACATTTATTTCTATGTGCTATATTTTGTTCGTGAACCCTACTGTTTTAAGCGCAGCAGGGATGGACAAGGGCGCAGTCTTCACGGCGACAGCACTTTCTAGTGCTATCGGTTGTGTATTGATGGGGGTAATTGCGAAGTATCCAATCGCAACTGCACCTAGTTTAGGGATTAACGCTTTTTTCGCTTACTCTGTATGTATCGGGATGAAAATTCCATGGCAAACAGCTTTAGCTGGGGCATTTGTGGCTGCTTTAATTTTCATCTTAATCACCGTCTTTAAATTACGTGAATTGATTATCGATTCAATTCCTCAAGACTTAAAGTATGCTATCTCTGCTGGGATTGGGATGTTTATCGCCTTTATCGGTCTTCAGGGTGGAGGCATCATCGTTAAAAACGAATCTACATTAGTAAGTTTAGGTAGTTTTCATGGTCAAGTTTGGGTAACTGTTTTTGGTTTAATCGCGATTGCAATCTTAATGGTACTTAAGGTGCCGGGAGCTATCTTTATCGGGATGGTCCTATCAACTATTTTTGGGATTGCAACTGACTTAATCAAGATGCCAACTGCGTTTGTTTCTGCAGCACCTAGCTTAAAGCCAACCTTCTTGGTGGCTGCTAAGCACATTACAGATATTAATAGTTTCCAATTGGTCGTAGTGGTCTTAACCTTCTTATTAGTTGCTTTCTTTGATACAGCCGGAACTTTAGTTGGTCTATGTACCCAAGCAGGCTTTGTTAAGGACAACAAGATTCCCCGGATTGGTCAAGCTTTGATGTCTGATTCAAGTGCAATGCTCGTTGGGACTTTACTAGGGACCTCACCAGTCGGTGCTTACGTTGAATCATCCGCTGGGATTGCTGTTGGTGGTCGCTCAGGGTTAACAGCCGTTACAACTGGGATTTTATTCATCTTCGGTTTGTTCTTTTCACCATTACTTGCGATTGTTACTACGCAAGTTACGGCTCCCGCTTTGATTATCGTTGGGGTACTTATGGCTCAAAATATGGCGCGGGTTGACTGGTCTAAATTAGAAATCGCAATTCCATCTTTCATCATTATTGCCACAATGCCATTAACATACAGCATTGCTGATGGTTTGGCTTTAGGGGTAATCCTTTACCCAATTACAATGTTAGCTGCTAAGCGTGGCAAGGAAGTACCTGCTTTGATGTACGTTTTATTCTTCGTCTTTATTGGGTTCTTCTGGGTGATTGGTCGCGGTTAAGCGCAACTTACCATTAAAAACAGCTGGGTTTTGGCCTGGCTGTTTTTTTGTGCTCTAGCCAAGTGGCCGGATACATTGTAAGATAAAATAAGAAATTGTTTAGAGATAGTGAGGAAGTTGGGATGGCAGCAAAAATAATCATCTCCTTATTGGTGACTATGGACGGCTTTATTGCTGAAGAAAATCGGAGCAGTAACCAGTTAGAAGAAGCGTTTTTTATCAGACAACCGGCAGGAGTTGAATTGCGGCGGCCCCAAGACTGCGATGTAATTTTAGTGGGACATAACACCTTCGAAAGTTACCGGCAGGAGTTAACGGTGGGCAGTTATAGTGACTTACCAGTGGTGGTTTTGGCTAGTGAGCCTTTGAAGTTAACCGCTGCCGAACAAAATGTCAGCTGCATTAAGGGGGAAATCAAGGCGGTGATTACCTACTTAGAGCGCATCGGCCAAGTTGTTTGGGTCATGGGAGGACATGAGTTAATTAACGAATTGACCAGTCAAAATTTAGCTGATGAAATTAGGTTAGTGACTTTGCCGCTAGAATTTGGGACGGGCATTTCCTTATTTAATACAAATTTACCGGCGCCGCAAGTAGAGTTGGCGTCTTTAAAGGAGTACGGAGATATGACTTACTCTATTTGGAGGAAAAAAGATGACGCCAACTGAAAGGAGACAAGCTTTAGGACATAAGGCTATGAATTTATACCAGGTACAAATGTATCAGCTTGAGCAGTCATCTGAGTTGGTGACGTTTGAACCAGATGAAATTCCGACAGATTATAATTACCAAACTAAAATCTACGTTAAGAATGAGAATTTATTGTACCGGCTGCACCAGTTCGATTCCCAGGTAAAGGTGGGCTGTATGAACTTTGCAGACCCGCTTATTCCCGGGGGAAACTTTATGTTGGGAGTCAATGCACAAGAAGAGGCAATCTGCCGTAATAGCTTCCTATACCCTGAATTGAAGAAGTATCGGCATACCTACTACCAGCAAAATAAACTATATCCCAATGATTTTTTCTATAGTCCCGCTTTAATCTACGCTAACCAAGTAAAAGTGATTAGGGATGAACGGGAGGATCGAATCGTTATGGGACGACTAGTCGATTTTGTGACGATTGCGGCCCCGAATGTGACTGCGATGAAAGCAGCGAAAATAAAGCTCAATACTAGTAGAATTTACACCGACTTGGAAAATAAAATTTTACGGACCTTACGCATGTTTAAAAACAATGCGGTTACTCACTTGGTATTGGGGGCTTTTGGTTGCGGGGTATTTGGCAACGACCCTAAAATGGTGGCACATGCCTTTAAACAGGTTTTAGCTCGCTTGGAGTTTCAAGGGGCCTTTGCTGAGATATATTTTGATATTTTGGAAAATCCGGTGGCTGAGCAAGCCTTTCGGACGACAATTTTATAGTGCTAAAGGAGTCTTATGGGATTAAGGCTCTTTTTTTCTTGACAGTCAGTTTGGAAAAGCGTAATATGACAATGTGTCATATGACAGATTGTCATATTAAATGATAGAGAAAGGATTGGGCTGATGGCAGTTTTAGAATTAAAGAACGTGACCAAGACCTATAAATTAGCCGGTGGTGGTAGCTTTCAGGCGCTCAAAGGAATTAGCGCTTCCTTTGAGGCGGGAGAATTAGTCGCAATTGTAGGTGAATCTGGTAGTGGGAAATCAACCTTAATGAATACGATTGGGGGCTTGGATTCCGATTTTGGCGGACAAATTATTTATGAAGGTAGGAATTTAGCCACTTATAGTAAGCAAGAGTTAGTGGACTATCACAAGAAAAGTATTGGTTTTATTTTCCAAAACTTTAATTTGATTCCACACTTAAGTCTATTAGATAACGTTGCTATGGCAATGACTTTGTCGAATGTCGATCAAAAAACGAGGGAAGCGCGGGCTAAAGAGCTTTTGAAGCAGGTTGGCCTCGAAGCACATATTTATAAGAAGCCGGACGCAATTTCTGGTGGGCAAAAGCAGCGGGTGGCAATTGCACGGGCTTTGATAAACGATCCTGACATGATAATTGCCGACGAACCGACTGGGGCCTTAGATGCAGAAACAACTGATACGGTGTTAGAGTTGATTAAAGACATTGCCAAAAGTGGCAAACTTGTTTTGATGGTTACCCACTCGGAAAGGGTAGCTTCGCATTGTAGCCGGGTTTTAAGAATTGATAACGGCCAGTTATTAGAAGATTTCAACCAAGAAGAGTTAGTAATTGAAGATAGTCAGAATAAAGAACAAGTTGCAGTTAAGAATATGAGCTGGTATAACGCCTTTAGGCTAGCTTTGCTCAACATGAAGGCTAAGTTTGGTCGCAACGCTTTAGTTGCTGTAGGTTCAAGCATTGGAATTATGTCGGTTGTTTTGATGCTTTCCTTAGGTAAGGGGGTTACTTCCTACGTGAAGTCGACCATGAACTCGTATACCAATCCTAGGGTAACAGAGGTTCATAAGAATGGAACTTCAAACCAAAAGCGGATGGCTACGCAAACTAATGGCAATTCGGCTGCGCAGGCCCAAGCTAACCAAGATATGTTGAAGGCGTTGACGGGTACCGGTAATGATAGTGGTTTTAGTCAAAAGGAGATTAAGAAACTGGCTTCCTTGAAGGATGTGACTAAGGCACAGAAAGGTTTTTCAACCATTTCGCTAGGAACTACGACGGTTAAGTATAAAAATAAAGAGGCAAGCATTGTCCAACTGCAAACAATGTCGTCAGCGGTAACTGATTCCAATATTCGGCAAGGCAAGCGTCCTGGTAAAAATGAAATCTTAATTGATGCTGGGACCGCGGATATCTTGGGGAAGAATATGATTGGCAAGAAGGTTACCCTTCATTTAACCGTAGACTCTAAGCAAATTGAAAAGACCTTTAAGGTAGCCGGCACTTACTCACTTTCAGCTAGTGGTTCATCAACGGCGACCATCTTAGCCCGTTATTCCGATTTGGCGAGCCTATATAAGGAAACGGGGACTAACCTAAAGCCTAACGTTATCTACTTAACAGCTAAGGATAAGGATGCAACTAGCCGGGTAAAAGATAAGGTAAAGGACTTGGGTTATAGTGGCTCGATGCAAGAAGCGATGACGGATATGTTTAGCGACATGTTGACCATCATCACCGACGTCTTGACGGGAATTGCGGCTATTTCCCTAATCGTCTCCGCGATTATGATTTTAGTTGTCCTTAACATTTCAGTAGTTGAAAGAACTAAGGAAATTGGGGTCTTAAAGGCATTAGGTGCGCGCCGGAAAGATATTCGCCGCATCTTTGTTTCGGAAGCCTTCTTGATTGGTTTAAGTGCCGGAGCGCTAGGTGACTTGGTAACCTGGATTCTAAGTTTAATTGCTAACCATTTCTCACAAGCGATGTTTGAGATTAACGTGGTGGCAATTACCCCCCAATATGTAATTAGTGGGTTAGTAATCAGTATCCTAATTAGTATGTTAGCCGGAATGATGCCAGCTAACCGTGCTTCTAAATTGGATCCGGTTGATTCATTACGAAAAGAATAGTAATTATAGAGAGCTTGTTTTAAGACGGGCTCTTAAATTTGGCATTCAAAGGAGGATTTTTTATGCCCAAGCAAACCTTTTTTAATCTGCCAGCCGAAAAACGGCAACGATTATTAGATGCAGCGCAGGTAGAATTTAGGACCTATAGTTTTAGCGAGGCTTCTATCAGTCACATTATCGAGCGGGCTAATATTTCACGGGGGAGTTTTTATCAGTACTTTGAGGATAAAGCAGATCTTTACGCCTACTATGGACAAATGATGAAAAAAGACTACGGGGCAAAGTTAGTCAAAATTTTGCAGGCTAACCAAGGAGATTACTTTGCTAGTTTTAGAAGCTATATTGACTTAATTGTTGATGAAGTGTTTCAAGGTGATGACGCCTTGTTTTACGCTAAGATGATGGAAGCGCGTAGTTTTGAAGTCTTTCATAAGTTTCACCAAAAGAAAGCGCCTAGGTTAGAAAATGAGCGCGATGCCCGCTTTATCTATCGGTTTGTGGATAAGTCTAAGTTGAACTTAAGCGACTTTGAAGATTTTAAAATGTTGAATAACCTTGTTGTGGGGGGGATATTCCACACGATTATGCAGGGCTTAGTTATGAAACAAGCCCAGGGTAAAGCTGATTTAGAACGCTTAAAGCAAAATTATAAGCGCATGCTCGATTTACTCCAGTATGGAGCGGGGAAAACGGAAGGGAAGTGTTAATGTGATTCGGTTGATGAAAAAATATCTAGATTGGTGGGCAGTTCTAGGAGCAGTAATCTTCTTGGGAGTCCAAGTAATGTGTGACCTGTATCTACCCAACCTAACCTCAAGGTTAATTGATAATGGGGTGGCTAAGGGTGATACAGCTTATATTTGGCATGTAGGTGGTCAAATGCTAGGAATTGCATTCGTCGGTTTGATTGCAGCCTTGTTTAACGTATACTTTGCGGCAACTCAAGCTCAAAAGATGGGGATGCGAATCCGGTCAAATATTTTCAAACGGATGTTATCCTTTAGTAACAAAGAAATTGATGATTTAGGAACCTCTTCATTAATCACGCGGACAACTAATGACGTTTTGCAAATTCAAAACGTAGTGATTATGATGTTGCGAATGATGATTCAAGCGCCCTTAATGTTACTTGGTGCCGGTTTTATGGCCTTTACTACCGAGCGACGCTTAACCAGCGTTTTTGCCGTTTCTATTCCCCTCTTACTAATTGCGATTGCATTGGTTATGGGTTCAGCGGTTCCGCTCTTTAAGAAACTGCAAAAACAAATTGATAAGATTAACTTGGTCTTTAGAGAGGGGCTGACGGGGGTTCGAGTTATTCGGGCTTTCAACCAAGATGAATTTGAACAAGAACGCTTTGATCAAGCTAACAAAGACTACACACTAACTGGGATTAAGGTTTTTAGCATCGTTTCCTTGATGTTTCCAATTATGACTTTAATCTTAAACGGGACCAACATGGGGATTGTTTGGTTTGGAGGCAAGCTAATCGGGTCAATGGATATGGAAGTTGGTAAATTAGTTTCCTTCATGACTTACGCAGCCATGGTCTTATTTAGTTTTATGATGCTGTCGATGATTTTTGTCTTTATCCCCCGAGCTCAAGCAGCAGCTAGTCGGATTAATGAAGTGCTACAAAAAGAAAATAGCATCGTTGATGCGCCTGTTTCAAAACAAGTTAAGCCGCAAGCACAAGCAAGCCTCGAATATGACCAGGTTTCCTTCCGTTACGCCGGGGCAGAAAAACGTGTCTTAGAAGATTTGAGCTTTAAAATGAAAGCTGGACAAACTTTAGCGGTGATTGGTGGTACCGGGGCGGGGAAATCGACCTTGATTAACCTAATTCCGCGTTTATTTGATGTAGAAACTGGGGCAGTTAAAGTTAACGGGCAAGATATCCGCCGCTTAAGCCAAGCAGACTTACATGCCCAAATTGCTTTTGTTCAGCAAAAGGCGGTGCTTTTTAAAGGGACGATTCGTTCGAATATGCAGTTTGGAAAAGCCGATGCTAGTGATGAAGAAATCTGGCAAGCCCTGGAGATTGCTCAAGCCAAAGATTTTGTTTCTAAATTAGACGGAGGGCTAGATGCCGTGGTCGAACAAAACGGGGATAACTTCTCTGGCGGACAAAAGCAACGGCTAGCTATTGCACGGGCGTTAATTAAGGACGCATCAATTTATGTCTTTGACGACTCATTTTCAGCGCTAGATTTTAAGACTGATGCTAAGTTACGGCAGGCTTTGAGCGCGGATGAACGAATTAGTCGTGGCATTGTTGTAATTGTAGCCCAAAGAATTTCAACCGTTACCCAAGCGGATAAGATTATTGTCTTAGACGAAGGTAAGGTAGCAGGGATGGGGACGCACGAAGAGTTGAAGCAAACCAACCCAGTCTACCAGGAAATTTTACATTCACAACTAAGAGAGGAGGAAATTTAGTGGGACCACATGGACATCAAATGGGTAAGAAACCCCAAGGGGCAAAAAACTTTTGGGGAACTGTTAAGAGGTTAGTTAACTTTATGGGCCCTTGGAAGTGGAGCTTTTTGGTAGTATTAATCTTTGCGGTGGGCTCAGTTATCTTCCAAATTAGAACGCCTAAAATTTTAGGGGAAGCGACTACCACGATTTTTGCCGGCATCATGAAGGGTTACCAGCAAATGAAGATGGGCCAGCAGCTTAGTGCTTATCCAATCGACTTTACCAAGATTAAGCATATTTTATTGGTGGTAGCGGTAATGTATTTGATTTCTGCGGCCTTGGCTTTTGCACAACAGGTAATTATGGCTAACGTTTCCCAAAAAATTGTGTATAAATTACGTAAAGATTTGAAGGAAAAAATGCAACGCTTACCGATTAATTATTATGACACCCACGAAAACGGGGATATTATGTCCCGGGCTGTTAATGATATGGATAATATCGCAGGGACGTTGCAACAAAGTTTGGCCCAATTAGTAACCAGTGTAGTTACCTTCGTCGGGGTTTTCTTCATGATGTTAAGCATCAGTTGGAAGTTAACCTTGATTGCTTGTATCACAATTCCGCTAGGCCTAATTGTGGTGGCTGTGGTGGCCCCGCGGTCACAAAAGTATTTTGCGGCCCAACAAAAAAGCTTGGGGTTAATTAATAACCAGGTGGAAGAAAATTACGCGGGGCATACGGTGGTTAAAACCTTTAATAAGGAAGCGGCCACGATTGCGGAATTTGAAAAGGAAAATGAAAATTATTACCGGAGTTCTTGGAAGGCGCAGTTTATCTCTGGCTTTATTATGCCGTTGATGAATCTAGTTAAAAATATCGGCTATGTACTAGTGGCAGTTGTCGGGGGGATTCAAGTTGCTAAAGGCCAGGTAACTTTAGGTAACGTTCAAGCCTTTCTACAATACGTTAACCAATTTACGCAGCCGATTACCCAAATAGCCAATATTGCTAATACCATCCAATCAACGGTCGCTTCGGCTGAACGAATTTTTGAACTGCTGGATGAAGAAGAAATGGCGCAAGTTCAAGCCCAAACAGACGAGCCAAAATTTGCGGCTAATAAGGTCACGTTTGATCACGTTAAATTTGGTTACAGTGATGATAAGATTTTGATGACTGATTTTAATTTAGCGGTTAAACCGGGTCAAATGGTGGCAATCGTTGGGCCAACCGGTGCAGGGAAGACGACCTTGATTAACCTGTTAGAACGGTTCTATGACATCAAAGGAGGAGCAATCCGCTTAGATGGTGTGGATACCAGAAAGTTAAGCCGGGCGGGCTTACGTAAACACTTCGCCATGGTGCTTCAGGATACCTGGTTATTTACGGGGACGATTTACGATAATATCAAATATGGGCGCGAGGATGCTAGTCATGAAGAAATTATTGCGGCTGCTAAGGCTGCCCACGTAGACACCTTTGTAAGGCAGCTACCGGACGGTTATGATACGGTCTTGAACGAGGAAGCAAGTAACATCTCCCAAGGGCAAAGACAGCTAATTACGATTGCGCGTGCTTTCTTGGCTAACCCAGAAATCTTGATTTTAGATGAAGCCACCAGTTCGGTCGATACCCGGACTGAAATCTTGATTCAAAAGGCGATGGAAAAATTATTAGCTGGGCGAACTAGTTTCGTGGTAGCCCACAGGTTATCGACTATTCGTGATGCTGATAACATTATCGTAATGCAGCACGGAAGTATTGTCGAAACTGGTAATCATAGTCAGTTGATGGCCCAGGATGGTTTTTATGCTGACTTATACAACAGTCAATTTGCTCATTAATCCTAACAAAAGAAACTGGAATTTTGCTAACAAAGTTCCAGTTTCTTTTACTTTATAAAGATTTTAGCCAAGTCTCAATTTGAGCTAGGGTGGTGTCGTTTGCGAAGCGACGTGCAGCTTGAATGTTTAGTTGCGGATAGGTCTTACTTAGTTTGCGGACACTTTTATTGATCGAACTGCTACCAGAGGTACAAAATAGGTAAAGCTTATAGCCGCTTAAATCGTAGGTGTCTAGAAAGGTGTTGATTGCTCTAGGGGCCTGTGACCACCAAAGTGGATAGCCTAAAAAGATTTTTGGTTTGCTGGTTAATTCTAGCTTGAGGGGCTTGAGGTCAGGCCGGGCTGCCGGATTTTCCATTTCTTGGTTAGCCCGACTATTTGGCAGCGTCCAATCTAAATCTTTAGAACTGTATGGCACTGTGACCTGAATAGGGTATGGGCTAGTCTTACAAGCTTGACCAATCAAGTTGGCGATTTTTTCAGTTCGTTTAGTTTGAGAAAAGTAAATAACTAATCCATCATTCATAAGAATCATCTCACTTTCGCCTTCAGTATAGCACTTAGAGTTAAGTCTAAGTAAAGGCTGTTAGTGAAAAACTTAATGGTATAATACGACCGTGTCGCTAGGTTCTATTACGGTGTTACCATCGGGAATTAGGTTTTCTTCGCCCCGAATAATTAAGGCAATCAACATATTATCGGGTAAATTAAGGGTTGCGATTTTTTGACCGGCCCAAGGGTGGTTAGCGTCGATGTTAATTTCGTTAAGGGTTTCGTTACCCTTAGTTTCATAAGCTGGCACGCTTAAGATGAGGATGTCACCACCTAAAATAATGGTATCCCCCTTGGTGATGATGGTTTTGCTATTACGTTTAATCATCAAAGCTAATGAACCGCTTGGGAGGTGAACGTCTTTGATGGGGCGGTTAACCCAGGGGTGGTCTTTAGGAACGAAGAGCCGCATGAGGGTGATGGCAGATTCGGCTTGGTAGTCGTTGAAAGTTTTACGGATATCGTCGCTTTCGTCAATCATGTCTAACTTGGTAGCAACCCAGGGGAGCAGGCTACCTTGGAGGGCAATTGAAAAGAGCGACACTAAAAAGACGATGTGAAAGAGGTCGTAATTAAGGCTGACTCCGTGGGCAAGTGCAAAGATAGCAAACACACTGGAAGCTGCCCCCCGTAAGCCGGCCCAAGCAACGAGTAAACACTGGTTGATTTTAGCCTTGAAAGGTAAAAGGAGGGTAAATACAGCTAGAGGCCGGGCGATGAAGGTGATAATGATTGCAATTATTAGGGCAGTCGGAATAATTTCTAACATGCGGTGCGGGAAAGTTAGTAAGCCCAATAAGAAAAAGATCAGAATCTGTGCGAGGCTAGTAATCCCGTGGAGGAAGGGAATAATAACCTGTTTATTAGCGATTTGGGCGTTACCGATAATGAGTCCTAGTAGGTAGATGCTCAAAAAAACGTTGCCGGCAGTAACTTCCGTAAGGGCGTAGCAAAGAAGCATCATCCCCATTAAGAAAATAGTTTCTAGCCCCTCTGCAATTAAGTTAGTCTGGGTAAGCAAGTAGACGGCTAACTTAGCGAGGATGAAGCCCCACCAAAGGCCCATGCTGACTTGTAACAGGATTTCCAAGGGGATATTAACCTGCTTGGCCCCGGTGATAAAGCCAATGATTAAGGCCGTAAGTAAATAAGCTACCGGATCATTACTACCACTTTCAAGTTCCAAAAGCGAGGCGGTATTATATTTTAGGTTAACTTTTTGCTGGTGCAAAATAGCAAAGACACTAGCCGCATCGGTTGATGACAACACCGCCCCAATTAGCAAAGCCTCAAGTAACTTAAAATGTAGCAGGTAAACGGCTAAGACGGTGGTAATTCCTGCGGTAATAATAACCCCTAAAGTTGAGAGGAGCAACGATTTAGGCGCACTTGACTTAGCGACTTTCCACTTGGTATTAAAGCCACCGTAAAACATAATGAAAACTAAGGCTAGAGAACAGATTTGATCTGCAAGCCGATAGTTTGAGAAGGGAATTTTAAATAAACCGTCACTTCCAAACAACATTCCAATAAACATGAATAAAATTAACGCCGGTAGTTTAAATTTACCGGCAAATTTCTCTGCCAAAACTGCTAGTAAAATAACTAACGCCCCGAAAAAAACACTGGTTGCCATAAAGTTCACCATCCCTAAAATAGATTCTCTTTTAAGCATAACATTATTATTAACCTTTTTTAAAGCGACTTGCTTAGGTTATAATTTAAGCGAAAAACTTTAGTAGGTGATGGGAATGGCTTTTTACGACGACTACTTGGCGGGCATTGATAACCTAGAACACCGGCAAAAATTTGCCCAAGTGTTAAAGTGGGTGGAAGCACACTACCCTAACTTGGAGGGGCGAATTGCCTGGAACCAGCCAATGTTTACCGACCACGAAACTTTTATTATTGGCTTTAGTGTAGCCAAAGCCCACTTTTCGTTTGCGGGGGAAGCTAAGATTATTACTGTTTTTGAAAAAGAAATTCAACAAGCTGGTCTTTCCTACGGCAAAAAGTTGGTTCGAGTAGGCTTTGATCAAGAGGTTCCTTATGAACTACTAGCCAAGGTAATTGAATTTAACTTAAACGATAAGAAGGATTGCCAAACATTTTGGCGTAAATACAGCTAGTTTTTATAATCAAAAAGCACGCCACCAAGCGTGCTTTTTGATTCTGCTTAATTTTGAATGTTAAAACGAATTTCAGGAAAATCACGTGCACCGTCTTTACCGGCCATAAAAGCTAGGGCTTCGCGGCGAATTTTAGAAAAGTCAATGCCTTGGTCCTTGGCGGCAAAGACGCACCCACAATAACACTGACGGTAAACGTCGTACTCATTACACATTTCAACAGAACGTTGATAGCCGCCGTTTTTCTTGAAGTCGCTTGGTAAATAGTGGGTGTCATAAAAGTTTTGAACTTCGATGCCAACCTTATTAATAACCTGTGAATTCTTATGGGGACTGATGGTTAGGGCGCTACCAAAGTAGTCAAAACCAAGTTCGACCGCCTTTTTAGCAACCTTATCAAGGCGGTAGTCAAAACAGGCTTCGCAGCGAGCACCGCCTTCTTTTTCCTTTTCTAGCCCCCGTACTTTTTGAAAGTATTCTTGGGGTTTATATGGAGCTGCTAAGAATGCGACCTGGTTGCCGGTTTTTTCGTTGAAATCGTGAATGAATTTTTGTTGCACGTATTCGCGGCGTTGGTACTCGGCCCGGGGGTGGATGTTAGAGTTAGCATAGTAGACGGTAATATCTGCGAATTGAGTTAGGTATTCCAAGGTATAGGTGCTGCAAGGTGCGCAGCAACTATGGAGTAAAATCTTGGGGCGGGTATTTTCCTTGGCCCAGCGTTGGGTCATTTTTTGCATTACTTTATCGTAGTTAATTTTTTGGTTGGGATTCATCCTGTCCAAAATTTCGTGTAAGTCAATCATAGTCATCATCCTTTAAGAGTGAGCTAGTAGTTAGTTTTCCTTAATTATAGCCTAAAAAGTTGACAAAAGAAAAAAGTTATTGGCTTAGTGACTAAACCAATAACCTTAATGACCGGGAAAAATTATTGTAAGGTAAACCTGTAAATTTGGTTATCCGCCTCATCATAAACGCTAACCGGGTGGGCATCGATGGCATCAATTCGTAAGTGGTAACCATAGTTATCTAAAAAGAGCAATTCACGTTCATCGATTTTCTCGACTGTCCCAGCGAGCTTGCGTCCGTCCAAAAGAATATCTAAGTCCATTGTTACCTCTAGCTTATGTTGGTGCTGGCTATTTTGGTCTGTAAAAAACCAAGTGCCTGCGTAAATTAAAGGAAGCGCAGTTGTTGTGATAGCTGCTTTCTTGCGGGTGTGGATGACTTTATTGACTCCCGCTAAAATTGATAGCCCTAAAACTGCGATGCCACTTTTGCGCTTCATTTGTACCCCTCTCTTTGTCTCTACCATAGTTTAAATTTCACTCTCTAATATACCACGAAAATTAGAGAAAAAACTGAAAGTCAAAAAATTTATTTTTCCTGAAATATTTGCCCTTTTTTGTCATAATTTTGTCATGCAAAGCCTTTTTGTATCCGCTTTATATGTAAGTTTGGTAAAATAGACTTAAATAATTATTACGAGGTGAAAAAATAATGTTAAGATTAGGAATTGTGGGAACAAACTGGATTACCAAACGCTTTGTTGATGCTGCCCATGAAAGTGGGTTATTTGAATTACGGGCTGTTTATTCACGTAGACTTGAAAAGGCCCAAGCATTTGCCAAAGATTACCCTAGTGTCCAAGATTTCCAAACGGACTTAGAACAATTCATGGCTAGCCCTAGTTTTGAGGTGGTTTACATTGCTTCGCCTAATAGCTTACACTTTAGTCAAGCTAAGGCGGCCATAAAAGCTGGCAAACATGTAATTGTTGAAAAACCAATTTGTCTAAACCCTGGGCAAATGCAGGAATTACGTGAGCTGTTGGCTGAGCATCAGGGGCAATTTTTATTTGAAGCAGCCCGCCATACACACGAACCTAATTACTTGGCGGTTAAGGAGGCGGTTGCTAAGCTTCCTGTAGTTCAAGGTGCTACTTTAACCTACATGAAGTATTCGTCTCGTTACGATGCTTATTTAGCCGGTGAAAATCCTAATATCTTTTCGCCTAAATTTGCGGGGGGAGCCTTACAGGATTTAGGGGTTTACATGGTTCATTGTGCGGTTGGTTGGTTTGGCAAGCCGCTTAATGCTCAATATTTTCCAACTAAACTAGCTAATGGAATTGATGCTAAGGGGGTAGCGATTTTGACTTACCAGGATTTCACTGTGACTTTAAATGTTGGCAAAACCGCTAATTCTTATTTACCAGGTGAAATCTATGGCTTAAAAGAGACAATTTGGATGGATAATGCAGCCGACTTAAAGCAAGTGGAGTTGCGCACACCAACCGCAACTCGCACCTTAAGCCAAACTCCAGATGAAAATGAACTATTAGCAGAAGCAGTAGCGTTTGGCAAGGTTTTAGCTAATCCAGATCTTCCAGAAAATAAAGCGCAAGCACAAGCTTGGTTAGAACAGACGGTAACTGTTAACGAAGTGATGTATCAGTTACGCCAAAGTAGTAACTTGTACTTTGAAGATGAGAACTAAGCAGAAAGGATTTTTATGAATCAAAAGTTTGAAGCACAGTTTAAAGAAGCGGGGTTTACAAAGTTAGCTCCGATTCAAGAGGCGGTTTACCCACTATTAGCTGCGGGTAAAGACGTTTTAGGGTTGGCCCCCACAGGGTCGGGGAAAACTTTGGCTTATAGCTGGCCACTGTTAGAAAGCCTTCTTCCAGGCGATGGGGTCCAATTACTAATTTTAGCGCCTTCCCAGGAATTGGCGGCCCAGTTGACTGACGTTATTAGACCGTGGGCAAAATTACTTAATTTGAATGTAACTTCTGTCATTGGGGGAGCTAACGTTAAACGGCAAGTAGAAAAATTGAAGAAACGACCCGAAGTAGTTGTTGGAACCCCAGGCCGCCTATTGAGTCTAGCCAACGACAAGAAGTTAAAGTTACACACCCTTACGAGCATTGTGATTGACGAGGCCGATGAACTTTTGGGCCAAGAACAAACCCTAACAACCTGCCGTGAACTGGTAAGCAAAGCCCCAGCCGAAACTCAGTTGGCCTTCTTTTCTGCCACTAAAAATCAGATTTTAGACGAACTTCATAAGTGGTTTGGGGTAGAAGTTACGGTGGTAGATGTTAGACAACAAGACCATACCCAAGGAGAGGTTACCCATTATCTGATTGAGACTCCGACTAGAAAGCGGGTAGAGGCCTTACGCAAACTGGCTAACGTTGATGGCTTTTATGGCCTGATCTTCTTTAAGCAGGCCGCCACGTTAAAGGACGTTGCCGAAAAATTAAGACATCATCATGTTCCTTTAGCCACCCTCAGTAGTGAACAACGACAAGTCGACCGGCAAGCAGCGCTACGAGCTTTGCGAAAACGGGAAATTAGGTTGCTATTAACAACTGATCTAGCTGCCCGGGGATTGGATATTAAGGAATTGCCTGCGGTGGTAAATTACGACCTTCCACACAGTCACAACACCTACGTTCACCGGGTTGGACGGACAGGGCGCATGGGAGCCAAGGGGATGGTAGTCAACCTAGGAAACGAGCACGATTTGCGTTTATTTAAGCAATTGATTCGTAAAGAAGCCTACCACTTCATGACTGCTTATCTGTACGAAGGGCAAATTGTAACGGAATTACCGGAAAAAAGTAGTCCTAAGGTAAGGAAACCAAAGAAAGCTTCTAAGTCTGTTCAAGCTGTGACTGAAAAGGTCCGTAAACATAAAAAGAAGCGCAAACGTGATCAAAAAAATAAGGGGAAGCGACGCACTAAGTAAAAATCTTCGCAATTACAATAAGATTGCGGTACACTAGAATAAAGATTTGGATTCAGAAAAGAGTTGATGATGATGAAGGTAAAGACCAAACTGAATGTGTCAGCCGAATTTTTATATCAACGGCTAATTCAAACAGCCCTGGATGATTTAAGTCAAGAATTGGGTTACCAGGCCGCAGCAAGTGAGTTAGCAGGAGCTAAGTATCAGGCTGGAAATGAAGAGCATAAGGCGGCAGTGACTGTTTTAGCTGCCGAGCAAAATCAAAGTTATCATTACATGGTTGAATTAGCCCAAGGCCAACTGATGCGAAGTTACGACTTAAAGAAATTAGGGGCCAATCAGGTTGAGTTAGTTTATCAAAGTCAGCTCGTTGCTAAAAATTGGTTAGCTAAGTTTGAGTTAGCGGTAAGTGACTTCTTTTTAGGGTGGCTTAAGAGCTATAATTATAAGAAGCTACTCAAACAGTTGGAACTAAGTTATAGCTTGTAATCAAAGATTAAATAAATAAGCGCCGGGTTCGTTTTCTAAAATGAACCCGGCGCTTATTTTCGATGTGCTTGATCGGAATTGAACCGATGACCTACCGCTTAGGAGGCGGTTGCTCTATCCTGCTGAGCTACAAGCACAAAACTTTCCACACTTAATAAGTATAGAAAGTTTTTTAAATTATGTCAATGACTTCTTAGGCCCAATCACCATTTCTGAAGACGGGAACAACGCTGCCATCGGCTTTGATGCCATCAATATTCATATCGCTAGATCCAACCATGAAATCAACGTGGGTTTGAGAAACGTTGACCCCATGAGCTAGGAGTTCTTCGTCTGTCATGTTCGTTCCTCCTTGAACGTTAGTGGGATAAGCTGCGCCTAAAGCTAGGTGGTCACTAGCGTTTTCGTCAAAGAGGGTGTTAAAGAAGGTGATACCTGACTGAGAGATTGGGGAAGGATCAGGTACCAAGGACACTTCTCCTAATGAGCGTGCCCCTGGAAGTTCTAGTAGGTGGTCGAGGACGGCTTGGCCTTTTTTAGCGGTGGCTTCAACGATTTGACCGTCCTTAAATGTGAATTTCATATCCTCCAAGATATTACCGGCATAACTCAGTGGCTTAGTAGAACAAATGTAGCCATCAATCCGGTGGCAATCAGCGGCGGTAAAGACTTCTTCGGTCGGCATGTTAGCCATGAAGGAAATTCCATCAGGAGTTAAGCTGCTAGCCGCTTCCCAAATATGGTTTTTAGGCAAACCAACGGTAAAATCGGTTAGAGGTGAAGTATAGTGAAGTGCTGAGAATTGTTCTTGATTCAACCACTCAGCTTTAGAACGCAGTTGTTGGTCATGGGTCTTCCAAGCTGCAATTGGGTCTGCTTCATTAATCCGGCAAGTCTTAAAGATTTCTTCCCACAGGCGGCTAACCGCATCTTGGCCAGCTAGGTCAGGGAAAACCTTTTTAGCCCAGGCTTCATCGGCCGCGCCAACCACTGTCCAACTGAGGTCGTTATTTTGGGTGGCCTTACGTACGGATAGTAAGGCTTGGCCCATAGTCTTTTGATTTTGCGCAATCCGCTTTTGGTCAATGCCAGCGTAAGCACCAGGATCTTCAGAAACTACGGAAATCCGGGCAGCCTTTTTGGCAACGATATACTCAGCTTCCTTAACGATATATTCAGGGGCGTTACTTAATCGTTCTGCGGAGGCGTATTTTAAGAATTGGCGGTTACTAAAAGTATCGCTCCATTTAACAATAACTTCGCTGGCTCCGGCTTGATAAGCCTTCTCGACTAGTAAGTGAGCCAATTTTTGTTGGGTTACGGAGATGTATAAGACAACCGCTTGGCCTTTTTGAACATTGACCCCAACTTCAATGATGAGTTGGGCGTACTTTGCAAGTTTTTCTTCGAAATTTGTCATAGTCATTAAATCACCTCAAAATTTTACTTAGCTTTAATTTACCATAAAAATTCAAAAAATGCTTAGTTAGACCTATGGTATAATGTAAAGGATTAAATTAAAAGGAGGGGCTTTTTTGGATAAAATTAAAGTAATGACGGTATTTGGTACCAGACCCGAGGCAATTAAGATGGCCCCCTTAGTGCTAGCTTTGCAGGCGGATGAACGGTTTGAAGTGGTAACGACTGTAACGGCCCAACATCGGGAAATGCTCGATCAAGTTTTGGAAATCTTTAAGATAGTACCTGATTATGATTTAAATATCATGCATAAAGAACAAACGTTGACTGAAATTACAGCCAATGTATTGACCAAGTTAGATCAAGTAATTAAAGTAGTTAAACCAGATATAATTTTGGTTCACGGGGATACAACAACGACCTTTGCTGCCAGTGTTGCTGCCTTTTATAACCAGGTGGCAATCGGACACGTCGAGGCAGGCTTGCGGACCTGGAACAAGTATTCTCCATTCCCAGAAGAAATGAACCGGCAAATGACAGACGACTTAGCCGATTTATACTTTGCACCAACAGAAGAGAGTAAGGCCAACCTGCTAAAGGAAAATCAGGCCGCTGCTAAAATTTTTGTAACTGGTAATACGGCTATCGATGCTTTGAAGCAAACGGTAAGCTCTGACTATCAACACGAACTGCTGGCTAAGCTTGATCCTGGGCACAAATTAATTTTGGTGACGATGCACCGGCGGGAAAACCAAGGCCAGCCGATGGCGAGAGTTTTTAGGACCTTACTAGAAGTGGTTGAGCAAAGACCAGAGGTTGAAGTAATCTACCCAGTGCATTTAAGTCCTAAGGTACAAAAATTGGCTCACGAAATTTTAGGTAAGCATGAGCGCATCCATTTGATTGCTCCCTTAGATGTGGTTGATTTTCATAACTTGGCTGCCAAAAGTTACTTTATCATGACAGATTCCGGTGGGGTCCAAGAAGAAGCACCATCGTTAGGTAAACCAGTCTTGGTCTTAAGGGATACCACTGAACGACCAGAGGGTGTCAGTGCGGGAACGTTGAAATTAGTGGGAACTGAACCTGCTAAGGTTAAAGCGTCGATGTTAGAGTTACTAGATGACCCTAATGTTTATCAACAAATGGCGCAAGCTCAGAATCCATATGGGGATGGGCAAGCTAGTCAACGGATTTTAGCCGCAATCGCCTATCATTTCGGGCTTAGTGAGCAACGACCAAAAGAATTTTAAAAAAATTGCCAAAAAAGTTTGCAATTAAATTAGTTATCTGATATATTATTTATATCAGGTTTTGCTGACTTAGCTCAGTTGGTAGAGCAACGCACTAGTAATGCGTAGGTCGAAGGTTCAAGTCCTTTAGTCAGCATCTGAAGTAACACGCTAGTTTTTGGGCTAGCGTGTTTTTTTTGTCGTTAATTTAACTAATTAAAAGTAAGTTAAATTAATAGACTTAACCTCAAAAGTATGTTACACTCACTAAAACGTTGAAAAAGTGAGGTGAGCTAATGGAGTTAATTTTATCAATCGCAGCTTTTGCGGGGTTATTGTTTTTAAGTGACTATAAGCGTAAGTAAATAAGCTGGGGGACTTTTTTATGACGGCAAATCAAAAAGACCAGTCAAGTGGAATAAGCTACTTGACTGGTTTCTTTAATTATCAGGTTATTTAACGGAAGCAACCTTTTCAGCGATGAAGTTGGCTGAAGAGGTAAGTTTGTCTTCTTCTTCTTTAGTTAAAGGAACATGGTTAACTGCTTCTACCCCGTTTGCACCAATAACTGCAGGATAGCCCACGTAACAACCATACTTTTCTACAAAGACTGAAGCTGGGCAAGCCAAGTGAGCATCAGCTAAGACAGCTTGGGCAAGTTTTACGGCACAGGTAGCAATTGCGTAGGAAGTAAACTTCTTACCGTGGAAGACTAGCCAGCCACCGCGCCGAGCCTGGTTATCAAGATCGGGTAAATCGAGTTGCTTTTCAGCTGCCACTTCGGCCATGGGATGATCTTTAACGCGAACAGTTGACCAAGCAGTGAATTGGGATTCACCGTGTTCACCTAAAACATAACCGGTAACGTTCTTAGGGTCTTCACCTAAAGCTTGACCGACAGCGCGTTGCATTCTAGCGGTATCAAGGAAAGTACCGGTTCCTACAACTTGATTGTGTGGTAGACCAGTATAACGAACAAGGAGAGTAGCGATAACATCACAAGGGTTAGTGACGTTGACAATCACGCCGTTAAAGCCACTTTCTTTAATTTTTTGCCCAACCTCTTTAACTTGAGCAACATTATGGTCGAATTCGCCAAAACGGTTACCACCATCAGAAAGAGCACGAATGTTACCAAAGGTGGTGATGATGACATCTGCATCCTTAAGACTAGCATAGTCTTGAATCTTAATCTTAGTGCTGGTATCGATACGAGCGAGCATATCGAGTAGGTCGTATTGTTCTGCGACCACCTTATCTTCATTCTTGTCGATTAAGACGAGCTCATCAACTAAGCCCTTAGTAACTAATGTGTAGGCTACGGTAGCACCGACGTGTCCGAGCCCGATAACAGCGAGTTTGCGCATATAAAAGCCTCCATTTCAAAACAAACTATGATTATATTATTGCACTAAAAATTAATTTTTCAAGTGAAAAATGAGATTTGGGTTAATTTAATTTTGAATAGGTAAAAACTTTAAAAGTTAAGGTACTTTTAGTAAGATAAAGGTGAGGTGACCGTTAATGAATGAACGCGTAGAAATTAGTAACTCTGAGTGGGAAGTAATGCGGATTTTATGGACTTTGCAGGCAGCGACCAGTCGGCAGATTATTGACTTACTGGCTGAAAAGTTAGGCTGGAAAGAAGCGACAACTAAGACTTATATTAGTAGGTTAGTTACTAAGAAGTATGTCAAAACAGAAAAAAGGGGGCGGGCTTACCTCTACTTACCGGCAGTAGAGGAAGAGGCGACAATCACGGAACAACTATTAGCCAGCTTTGCTAAGATTTGTCAGAAACATATCGGGCAAACCCTGGCAAATGTAGTAAGAGAGATTCCCCTTAGTCAAGCCGATATTGAAGAGGTTAGTCGAATTTTGGCGGCTAAGCAAAAGACCGCCCCGCTTGAGCTTGAGTGTGATTGTTTACCAAAGGGACATAAAGCTAAGCATTGCTAATTATTATATAGTAGGAAAGTTATGTTGGTTGTTGACAGAAACTGCCAAATTTTGGCTTGAATTGGCAAGAATTAGGGATTTTTTTAGCAGAAATAGTTGTCAGTGAAGTAGAGTTTTGTAGTCAATTTTTAGTGGTAATCAGATTAGGGTTTATGTTAGTATAGGAAAGTGAGTATTTTAGAGGGGAAGGAATGCTACATAATGAGTCAGTTGCAAGAAAAACGTAAGAATTCGTTAGCGCTAAGTTTTCAAGAATTATTACGCTCTGAACCGTTAGAAAAGATAACGGTTGAGCAGATTTGTCGAAAGGCAGACGTTCATAGAAGTACTTTCTACAGGTATTTTCAAGATAAGTATGACTTATTACGTTATGCATTCGAACATTTCTTAATTGCACGCATTGATGAAGAAGATTTGATTGGTTCAACTATTAGCATGATTAGTAAAGAAAAACAACTTTTTCGCAATATCTCAGTCAACAATGATAGTAGCTTCTTATTATGGCAGATGCTGGAGATGCTAAGTGAACGCCTTTTGGTCAGTGCTAAAAATGGAAAATTAGAAAGTACTCCCTGGCTTGCCCGTGAATTAAATAGTTCACAATATCCGCAACTAGCTGCTGATATGGTTGCGGGCGCTTTTTTAACCTTACTGTATAAATGGATTAACAGTAATTACCAAATGGAACCTGAACAGTTGGCAAATTTTTTAGGCCAACTTGGTAAAATAGAATAAAATATATAAGGTAAATAATTTTTTAAAAAAGAAAAAACACAAAATATTTTATGCTTTTTAATTTACTTTGGGGACAATCTACTTTAAAATAAGGGTAGTGGTATCGCTAACCTAAAGATTGTTAATGTTATACAAAAAAGCGCTAATGGCAGCGCAATTAATTTAGAGGAGGGCGTAATGGTGAGTTCATTACAGAAATCAATGATTAATTTGGCGCAGGTTTTGCGTTTACGTGAGCATCAAAAGAGTTTCAAGGAATTAGAGAAACTAGGCGCAATCGATGTTTATTATTTGGAGGCAATCTATCAACTTAAGGAACCAACGATTGGGACCATCTCTAAGTTGTTAGGACAATCCACACCTAACACTAATTACCACATTAAGAAGCTAATCAACTTAGGCTTGATTGAAAAGCGGATTGATGATGTGGATCGGCGCGTGACTCACTTATTAGTAACTGACAAGTATTCCGAATTAATTAATTCTGACGAAGATTTTTGGGCCCGGATGCAAGACCGGTTGGAAAGTGAAGTAGCTCCAACCGACTTGGCTATTTTCCAACGGGTTTTACGACAAACAATTGAAATTATTGGGGAAGAAAATCGTCAGGATTCAGTAATTGGATAATAGATGAAGAGATTTTAGTACTGCATTTGACGAAGAGGAGGTCAAGTGCAGTTTTTTTATTAAGCGAGGATTAAAGATGCAAACAAAAATTCAAACGGCAAATATTGATAGCTTAGAAAAAGAGTATGACTTGGTAATTGTTGGTTCTGGTGCAACTGGCTTAGTAAGTGCCCTTCAAGCTAAGCGCCTCGGCTTGAAGGTGGCCGTAATTGAGAAGATGGCATCCTTAGGTGGAAATACGATGCGGGCTTCTTCCGGTATGAATGCCGCCGAAACCGAGGTTCAATTAGCTAACGGAGTCATTGATGATTTTACAGCCTTTTATCAAGAAACCCTTCAAGGTGGGGGAAAACTAAACGACAAGGAGTTACTCGAATACTTTGTAACTCACGCTCCCTTGGCAATCGAGTGGCTAGCAAAGCAAGGAATTGTGCTTAGCGATTTAACCATCTCGGGAGGAATGAGTCAAAAGCGGATGCACCGGCCCCAGTCCATGGCTCCGATTGGTGCTTACTTAATCAAGGGTTTGTTAGCCCGTTGTGTTGCCGAAGCCATCCCACTTTTTACGGACACTAAACTGGTGGCGATAAATAAAGCAGCTGGAAAAATTACCGGTATTACGGTCGCTGATACTGACGGTAAAGAAGTAGAGGTCGGGGTTAAAGCGCTGCTTTTGGCCACCGGTGGTTTTGGGGCTAATGCCAACTTAATTGCACAATACCAACCACAATTGGCAAACTATAAAACAACTAACCACGCCGGGGCTAGTGGGGATGGTTTGTTATTAGCCCAAAAATTAGGGGCCCAGCTAGTGGATATGAATTTTATCCAGGTGCATCCCACCGTCCAACAAGACTTTGACCACACGTACTTAATTGGGGAAGCTGTTCGGGGAGAAGGGGCCATTTTGGTTAACAAAAATGGCGAACGGTTTGTAAACGAACTGGCAACTAGGAAGCGGGTGACCGCTGCGATTACGGCCCTAAATGAAAATGGCGCTTACCTAATTTTTGACCAAACCGTCAGACAGCGGGTAAAAGCAATCGAATTTTATGATAAGGTTGGCTTAGTAGTAACTGGAGCTAGTTTAGCGGAGTTAGCCACGAAACTGGCACTGCCTAAAGAAAACTTAAACCAGACCCTGTTAAACTGGAATCAAGCAGTAGCTACACGCACAGATTGCCAATTTGGCCGCAAGACAGGCTTAGTTACGTTAAACCAAGCTCCATACTACGCAATCCATATTGCACCAGGGATTCACTACACCATGGGGGGATTGCATATCAATGCTAAAACCCAGGTATTAGATGAAGACGGGCAGGTTATTTCTGGTCTGTATGCAGCTGGTGAAGTAGCTGGGGGCTTACATGGGAATAACCGGATTGGTGGTAATTCGATTGCCGAAACGGTTGTGTTTGGTTTGCAAGCCGGTAAGCAGGCGGCTAAGTACATTTTAGGAAAATAAGCACCTCAAAAAGCGAGTCATAATCCTGACTGGGGGATATGACTCGCTTTTTTTAATTAAAATTAAGTTTTAAATTAAACCACACCTTGGGCTTCCATTGATTCTGCAACCTTAAGGAAACCGGCAATGTTAGCGCCGGCCACGTAATCGCCATCAAGACCATACTTCTTAGCGGCAGCTGCAATGTTGTGGTAGATATTAACCATAATATCTTTAAGTTTGCCGTCAACTTCTTCAAAGCTCCAAGCTAGTCGTTCGGAATTTTGACTCATTTCTAGGGCAGAAACGGCTACCCCGCCGGCATTACTTGCTTTACCAGGGACAAAGAGGACCTTGTTTTCTTGGAGGTACTTAGTTGCTTCAAGGGTAGTTGGCATGTTAGCCCCTTCGCAAACAGCTACCACCCCGTTAGCTACTAATTGCTTAGCATCATCAAGGTTTAATTCATTTTGAGTTGCACATGGAAGGGCAACGTCTGTCTTAACGGTCCAAACCCCACGACCTTCATGGTAAACGGCACTAGGTCTATTAGCTGCGTATTCAGTTAAGCGGGCACGCTTAACTTCTTTAACTTCCTTAAGTAAGGCAACGTCGACCCCTTCAGGATCATAAACCCAACCGGTGGAGTCGGAGCAAGTTACGACCTTAGCCCCTAATTGTTGAGCCTTTTCAATAGCATAAATAGCAACATTGCCGGCCCCGGAAACAGTTACGGTTTTACCCTGCAAATCATGACCATGGTCTTTAAGTAAGGCATCTACAAGGTAGAGCAAACCATAACCAGTGGCTTCAGTTCTAGCAAGGGACCCACCAAATGTTAGGCCTTTACCAGTCAACACGCCTTCATAAGTTGACTTTAGGCGCTTATATTGGCCGAAGAGATAACCAATTTCACGACCGCCAGTTCCAATATCACCGGCAGGGACATCGATGTCTGCCCCAATGTATTTATAAAGTTCAGTCATAAAGCTTTGACAGAAGGCCATGATTTCACGGTCGGACTTACCTTTAGGGTCAAAGTCCGAGCCCCCTTTAGCCCCGCCGATTGGAAGGGAAGTAAGGGCGTTTTTAAAGACTTGTTCAAAGCCTAAGAACTTAATAATTCCGAGGTATACAGACGGATGGAGTCGTAAGCCGCCCTTGTAAGGACCGATAGCATTATTAAATTGCACCCGGTAACCATTGTTAACTTGAACTTGACCTTGGTCATCGACCCAACTTACTCTAAATAGCAGTTGGCGATCAGGAGTGGTGAGTCGTTCAAGGAGGGCTTCTTTGCGATACTTAGCCTCATCAGCTTCGATGACAGGGCGTAGAGATTCTAGCACTTCTTTAACTGCTTGGTGGAATTCTGGTTGGCTAGGGTTTTGGGCTACGACACGATTATAAACTTCATCAACATAGGACATAAGCATACCTCCAATTATGAAAAAACATAAGTGATTTTTTAACAGGTTAATTATACCTTAGAAATAAATTAAAAATCAACTAAAAAATAAAATTTTTCCTAGTTGATTTTTAATCTTATTATTGGTTATCCTGGAATACCTTGAAAACAGCTGCTTGTTGTTCGGTTAGAATATGATTAGTTCGTGATGCTAATGAAGTGATGAAGGTTGGTTGGCCTTCGTCAAGAATATCTAAGGCAACAAGTTCATCGCTAGGGAGAATGGCTAGGTCGGTCAAAAAGCCAATCCCAATATTTTGAGCAACGAGGGCCTTGATAATATGTAAATCGTTAGTTTGATAGATAATCTTGGTCCGAATGTTAGCCGCTTTAGCTAATTGTTTTAGGGCGGTCGTATGTACAAAGCCCTGGGAGAAGTCAATGAACTTTTCTTTCTTTAAATCGCTAAAAGCAACCGCGCCCTTGTTAGCGAGGGGGTGTTGTTTAGAGACAATGATTTTGAAAGGATTGCTAGCGAGTTGGACCACCTTCAATTTAGATTGCTTAATTGGTTCCAAGCTACCTAAAAGAGCGAGGTCAATATTACCGCGCAATAGGTGGGAAAGCATGTCAGTAGAGCCGCCCTCAAAGGTTTCTAATTGTTCCATAACCCCTGCTTTAAGAAGAGCGGGGGTAAATTTAGGAAAATAGTAGTTGCCGATAATTGGTGGGAGGCCAAAGAGAATTTTTTGTTCGCTGCCCCGTTTAATCTCTTTGGTAGCGATTTCTAATTCGTTTAAAATAGAAATAATGTGTTGGTCAAATTGATAGCCCATGTCAGTGACAACCAATTCTTTATGGGAACGGTCCCGAATAAAGAAGGTCGTTTGATACTCAGCTTCTAGGCGTTTGATTGCAAGTGTAATCGTTGGTTGACTAACATCGAAGTAGGCGGCAACCTTTGAGAAATTTTTTTCTTGGACTAATTTGTGATAGTACTCTAAACTTTTAATATTCATATGTATATCCTCTATATAAGTAGTAATTATTTTTATTATAGCATTTTATTCCTAAATAAGTAGAGCTACTTTATCAAGTTAGTTAAGTTCATGGTATAATAAAGGAAATTTTACCCAGGCTTAAAAGGTGAGGTGCAAAATGTGAACACTAAGCAAAAGTTAGTCAAGCGTGTAATAATTGCTTTATTTGCAGCGATTATTATTATTCAAAACTTTATTCCGTTTTTAGGTTACATTCCCTTAGGGCCCTTAAATTTAACGATTATTCACATTACGGTAATTGTGATAGCTTTAAGTATGGGACCTTTGTACGGCGGAATTGTTGGTGGTATTTGGGGTGTGATTACATGGATTAGGGCCTTTGTATGGCCGACCAGTCCCTTAGCAACGATTGTCTTTGTTAATCCATTAATTGCGATTTTACCCCGAATCTTGATTGGAATTGTAGCCGGAGGGAGTTTTAGCTGGCTAAAAAAACGGTTAGCCAAGCAGTCGAGTGCGATGGTGCTAGCGGCCATCTTGGGTTCGTTAACAAATACGCTCTTGGTCTTAGGGCAGATATACCTCTTTTACCGGGGCAAATCACAGGCAATGTATGCTTTAAATGTTAATGAGTTATTGCCTTACTTGTTGGGGGTAATTGCAACTAATGGATTACCTGAGGCAATTTTAGCCGGCTTGGTTAGTCCTTTGATTGCAGGCCCACTAAGGAAGAGGTTGAAAAATAATTAATGGTAAAAAGAAGGTCACGCCGTCAAGGTAATTTGGTTAACTACTTATTATTGTTGATTTTGCTGGGACTGCTTTTTTGTTTAGTGTTTCCTTTTTTTAGTAAACAGGAAGAAAGGGAGCCACAAACGGAGGTAAGAAAGGAGTTTATTGCCAGGATTGCCCCTTTGGCCCAAGCCGAGCAAAGAAAATATCGGATTAAGGCTAGTATCACGATTGCTCAAGCTGCCCTAGAGTCAGATTGGGGGCAGAGTCAATTGGCTAGTAAGTATAATAATTTATTTGGGGTTAAGGGAAATGAGCAAGATGGTACTTTACTAGCAACTAAAGAATATGTTAACGGCCAATGGATTACCGTTGAGGATTATTTTGTTGTTTACCCTAGTTGGAAGGCGGCGGTTGAAGCCCATAGCAAACTTTTTGTAGATGGTACGGGCTGGGATCACAACCATTACCAAGCCGTTTTGGAGGCTAGTGACTATAAGCAAGCAGCCCAGGCCTTGCAAGAGCGTGGTTATGCTACTGATCCAAATTACGCGGCCAAGTTAATCGAATTGATTGAACAATATCAACTTGATAGTTACGATTAAGCTAATCTTTATTAGAAAATGTGAAAGCGAGTTTTGATAATGGAAGACGAAATTTTATTTCCAGGAGCAACGATTGGAATTATCGGAGAAAGTCCGAACGGAATTATGTTAGAACAGGCGGCTCATAAATTAGGCTTTGATGTAATTGCTTATGGTCCCAACGAAGAGGCTCCCACTCTTAGGGGAGCTGATGTTAAAGTGGTTGGAACTTATACCGACCAAGCCAAGTTGCAAGATTTTGCTCAAAGATGCAGTTTAGTAACCTATGAATCAGAAACAATTTCGGCACAAACGATTGCCTATTTGAGCCGGTTTACAAAGTTGCCTCAGGGAAGTGAAACCTTAGAGATTGTGCAAGATCGTCTTTTGGAGCGCACTTTCTTTGAACAAAGCAATTTAAACATTGCTCCTTACGCGACGATTGTTAATTTAGATGATGTTTACCAGGCAATCAGTTCCATTGGTTACCCTGCTATTTTAAAGCCAATTCAAAAGGGCTTTAGCAAAAAAATTGTCATCAAAAAGCAAACAGATATCGCTAAGTGCGCCGATATTATTGATCAAGGGACCTTTATCTTGGAATCAATGATTCCTTACCAAAAGGAATTGGCCGTAACCATGAGCAAGGATAAGAATGGTGACATTAAGTTTTACCCCCTAGTGGAAGCCGAGTACCGTCAAGGCAAGTTGCACCAGGTATTGGCGCCAGCACAAGTTGATAGTGACGTGGCTAACGAGATTAGGCGTTTAAGTGAATTAGTGGTTAAGCAGGTTAAGTCAGTAGGGATTATGACCTTATCATTCTTTTTAACCGAAACAGGTGCTTTATATGTTAAACGGTTGGTAACTGGGGTTAACAGTTTGGGCTATGTTTTTAGTCGGGCTGCCAACGTTGATATTTTTGAACAGCATTTACGGGTGCTAGCCAATATGCCCCTGGCTCAACCGGAATTAATTCAAGCTACGGGGATGGTTATGATTGAGCAGGATAAGCGCGAGGCTCTACGAACCCAGTGGCTTTTAAAAACTAATTGGCACTACCAGTTTTACCGCTACCCTAAGTCGATGACCACCCTCAATTGGGGACATGTCTTAGTAACGGGTGAATCTAGTCAAGCCATTAAAGAACAAGTGGCTGCGACGGGGATTTGGGATAAGTTAGAAGAATAGTGTTCTTTTTAGTAAAGAAAATGAGAAATATTAGTAATGATTCATATTGTCTTGAAAAATGAGGACATTATGAATCATTTTTTATGGGTCAAGCTTTATTGCAACCTTTAATTTTGTCGCGTAGGTTTAGTTTGCTATAATAGGAAACAATGATACTTTTGGAAAGGAACTTACAATGGGAGCACGAGATTTACTAGCAAGTATGAATAAGGAACAGGCTCAAGCGGTCCAAACCACAGAGGGCCCCTTGCTAATTATGGCAGGGGCTGGTAGTGGTAAGACCCGGGTGTTAACCCACCGGGTAGCTTATTTGATTGAAAATTTAGGCGTTATGCCTTGGAATGTTTTAGCGATTACCTTTACTAATAAAGCCGCCCGTGAAATGCGAGAACGGATTAATACACTATTAGGTGATAGCAGTGGGCAAGAGGTGTGGGTCTTCACCTTCCACGCTTTATGCGTCAGAATCTTACGGCGCTATGCTGATAGGATTGGCTACCAACGAGCCTTTACAATCACAGGTAGTAGCGAACAACGAACTTTGATCAAGCATATTTTGAAGGATTTAAACATTGACCCTAAAAAATATGATGGCCGGGCCATCCTAGCCACTATTTCAAATGAAAAGAATAAAATGGTTACCCCAACAGACTACCAAGCTAAGGCGACCAGTCCGTATGAACAGATTGTCGCCAAAGTCTATGCTGAGTATCAACGGCGGTTACGGGCTAACCAGGCAATGGATTTTGACGATTTAATCATGGAAACTATTCGCCTCTTTAAAGAGGATGCTGAGGTCTTGGAGTATTACCAAAGAAAATTCAAGTATATTCACGTGGATGAATACCAAGATACAAATGAGGCTCAGTACCAGTTGGTCTCACTCTTGGCTCAAGGGTACCATAACCTTTGTGTAGTTGGGGATGCTGACCAAAGTATTTATGGCTGGCGGGGAGCAGATATGTCTAACATTCTCGATTTTGAAAAAGATTATCCTGATGCCACGGTTATTAAGTTGGAACAAAATTATCGCTCTACTAAAAATATCCTCGCAGCGGCTAATGCGGTGATTAAGAACAATGACAATCGGCGCGCTAAGACTTTGTGGACTGAAAATCCGACTGGAGCTAAGATTAATTATTACCGGGCTGACAGTGCCGCTAGTGAAGCCTTTTTTATAATTAAAACCATCAAAGAGCAACTAGCAAAGGGGCGGACTTACGGTGATTTTGCTGTTTTATACCGGACTAACGCCCAGTCTCGTAGCCTGGAAGAAGTATTTGTTAAGGCTAACATACCCTACAAATTAATTGGGGCCCACCGTTTCTATGACCGCAAAGAAATTATGGATATTTTAGCTTACTTAAGATTGGTTACTAACCCTAATGATTCGCTTAGTTTTGAACGAATTGTTAATGAACCTAAGCGTGGAATTGGGGCTACTAGTTTGGCCAAGTTACAGGATTTTGCAACCATGCATGATTTATCCTTGTTTGAAGCTTGTCAATCAATCGAGCTCGTAGGAATCAGGGGGAAGGCAAGCAAGGCCTTAAGTGAGTTTGCTAACCTAATCGAGAAGCTACATACCTACCAGGAAACTGCGACAATCACAGAGTTAACGGAAGAAATTTTGAAACGGACCGGCTATCAACAAATGTTAGCGGAAAACCAATCGGTTGAAAACGAAAGTCGCTTGGAAAACTTGAAGGAATTTCTAACGGTTACTAAGCAGTTTGATGATAATTGGCAACCAAGTGAAGAGGCTGATGATCCCTTTGTTGAATTCTTAGGCGATTTAGCCCTGGTTTCTGATCAAGACGGGGTCGAAGATGAGCCTAATGAAGTGACAATGATGACGCTACACGCTGCTAAAGGGTTGGAATTTCCGGTCGTATTCTTGGTCGGAATGGAAGAAGGAATTTTTCCGTTAGCACGTGCCAACGAAGACGAAAACGAACTAGAAGAAGAAAGACGGTTAGCATACGTAGGGATTACCCGCGCCCAAGAAGAACTTTACTTGACAAATGCCTCGTCACGGATGCTATACGGTCGCTTCCAATCAAACCCAGTTTCGCGGTTTATTGAAGAAATAGATGGGGATTTAATCAATTATGTGGGCTTAGCCACAAAACAAGGTAGTCCTAAACCACTTAGCTTTGCAGAGCGCATGAACCAACAAAGTCGTGGGGGGTTACGGACCGTTAAAAATACTAATCCCTTTAGACAAGCACGGCTAGCTAGTCCTCAATTCAGTCAAACGAAGTGCGAGGCAAATGTAGCGGCTAGTTGGAAGGTAGGCGCTAAGGTCAACCATAAGAAGTGGGGCTTGGGAACAATCGTTAAAGTGAGTGGTAGTGGCGATGAGACCGAATTAGATATTGCTTTTAAAGAGCAGGGAATCAAGCGACTTTTGGCGGCATATGCACCAATTAGCAAAGCTTAGGAAGGAAAGGTCATGGAAGAAAAACAAGCAAAAAGCAGGTTAGCAGCATTACGACAGCAACTTATGACTTGGAGTCAGGAATATTATGTCAATGATAATCCTAGTGTGGAAGATGCAGTTTATGACCAGGCTTACCGAGAATTATTGACGCTAGAACAACAATTTCCTAACTTAGTAACGGCTGATTCTCCCAGCCAACGGGTTGGGGGGCAAGTTTTAGCCGGCTTTACCAAGGTTGAACATGAGATTCCAATGTTATCATTGGGGGATGTTTTTTCAAAAGAAGAGTTAGCAGCATTTATCGACCGGTTGAATGAAGCCACTAAGGCGCCCTTTGCCTACAATTGTGAATTAAAAATAGATGGGCTAGCAATTTCCTTAACCTATGAAAATGGGATATTTGTCAAGGGGTCTACCCGTGGAAACGGAATTATTGGCGAAGATATTACCGCTAATTTAAAGACAATTAAAGCCATTCCGCTAACCTTAAAGGAACCTGTCAGCATTGAGGTGCGGGGAGAATGTTATATGCCCAAGGATTCATTTTTAGCCTTGAATAAGGAGCGCGAAGCCCAAGGACAAGCGGTGTTTGCTAATCCCCGTAATGCAGCCGCGGGTTCGCTTAGACAGTTAGATACTAAGATTACTGCGAAACGCAACCTCAGTGTGTTTATCTACTACTTAATGGAACCTGAAAAATTGGGGGTAACCAGTCAAAGCCAGGCACTAGCTAAGCTGGCTGAGCTCGGCTTTAAGGTTAACCCAGACTTCAGGTTGGCAACTGATATGGAAACTATCAATAACTATATTGATGAATTTCATGCCAAACGCGGTGAACTTGCTTACGAAATTGATGGGATTGTCATTAAGGCTGACGATTTTAAGGTACACGAATTAGTAGGGAATACGGTCAAGGTGCCACGTTGGGCTATTGCTTACAAGTTTCCACCGGATGAAAAGGAAACCGTGATTCACCAAATTGAGTGGACGGTTGGACGGACCGGGGTGGTTACTCCGACCGCGGTCATGGATCCAGTTGAAATCGCAGGTACGATGGTAGCAAGAGCCTCGCTGCATAACCCAGACTACCTAAGAGAAAAAGATGTCCGCTTAGGTGATACGGTTAAACTTCATAAGGCGGGGGACATTATCCCTGAAATTTCACAGGTCGTAGTCGCTAAGCGTCCTAAGGATTCAGTCCCGTATGAGATTCCAACTACCTGTCCGGAATGTGGTGCCAAGCTAGTCCACCTTGACGATGAAGTGGCACTCCGGTGTATTAACCCCAAGTGTCCGGCCTTAATCAAGGAAAGTCTAGCCCACTTTGCAAGCCGTGATGCCATGAATATTGATGGGCTGGGACCTAAAATTATCGAGCGCTTGTATGAGGCCCACTTAATTAGTGATGTTGCTGATTTATATAAGCTTAATTTAGAGGACCTATTAGCTTTAGATAAGTTTAAGGAAAAATCAGCTACTAAGCTATTGACAGCCATTGAAAATAGTCGGCATAATTCTAGTGAACGTCTAATTTTTGGCTTGGGAATTCGCCATGTCGGTGCCAAGGTAGCCCGGCTGTTAGCCGAACGTTTTAAGAGTGTGACGGCGTTAAGTCAGGCTCCAAGTGAAGAGATTGCTCAAATTGACAGTTTAGGGCAAGTAATTGCTGATAGTGTGGTAACGTATTTTGAACGTCCAGAGGTCAAGCAATTATTGGCTGAACTTGAAGAGGTTGCAGTCAACTTCGACTTTTTAGGTCAAAGTGCAAGTGAGATTGCTCAGGCTAACGAAGACAGCTTCTTTAACGAAAAGAAGGTAGTCTTAACGGGAACATTGGACCAGTTAAAGCGGTCGCAGGCCAAGCAATGGTTAGAAGCTCATGGGGCCAAGGTGACGGGCTCTGTTTCTAAGAAGACAGACCTTCTGATTGCGGGTCATGACGCGGGTAGTAAGTTGACCAAAGCCCAAGAATTAGGCATTGAAATTATGGATGAACAACAATTCATTGCACAAATGGAGGCAATTGATGGTGAATAAGAAGTTAAATCTCATGGTAACGCTGGGGCTTAGTACGCTCTTATTGACGGCCTGTGGCAACCTAGGATCAAGTAGTGGAACCACGACCAATACTAACGAGGAGAGTACTTCAAGTGGTTATCAAACTACCGGGCAGACTAACGATAGCGAGTATACCGGGGTAATTATCAATGGACGTTACCGGACCAATAAGTCGCGTGGGGTTGGCGTTAGTCAAAATTCAGAAAACCTCCTCAACCTTAAGAGCTTTGAATCTGGTTTGACTGATATTTCTAAAGAGTATTTTTCAACTAAGGACTACGTTTTCCAAGAAGGGCAAACTTTATCAAAGTCAACTGTCGAAGACTGGTTAGCGCGGAAATCCAGTAAGAATCCGGACGGGTTAAATCCTGAGGATAATGGGAAAAATGGTGAAAATGAGCGGAACCCAATGTATGTCCAACAAATTGAAGAACAAGACTACATGAAAGAAGATTCTAAGGGGAATCTATCTTTAGCCGGAATTACCGTGGGGATTGGAATGAACCGCAAGGATTATTACCAAAAAGAAGAATATGGTGCTACCTACGTAACCAATATTTCTAAAGAAGAAATGGAGAAGCAAGGCAAGATTGCGGCTGCTAAGGTGGTGGCACGGTTACGGGCGAAAGTCGGAAACGATGTCCCAATTGTGGTGGCCGAAATGGATAGTCTAGTTGGCGGGTCATTTTATGCTTACACTGAGGTGAAGGCAGGTTCTAGTGAAATTACTGACTGGACGGATACTGATATTTCTAGTTACGTCTTTCCGGCAACATCAACCAAATCAGTTCCAAACGATAATGACGAGGCAGCCTTTGAGTCGTTTAAGAATAAAATTCAAAACTTCTTCCCTAACCTAGCCGGGGTTACGGCGCAAGCAAAGTATAAAGGTAAGAATCTCCAAGGGTTGAAGGTAACGATCACAACCCAATTTTATTCAGAAACTGAGATTACCAGTTTTACCCAGTATGTAGCTAAAGCAGCCAAGACATACTTACCGTCAGGCATCCCAGTTGATATTCAAGTTAAGGGCTCTGATGGGACGGTGCAAAGTTTCTTAGCGAAGACGGCTAAGGATAGTTCCTACTATACCCATGTGTTTACTAGTTATTAAACTTTTTTTTAAGATATGCTAGAATAATTGTTATATACGAAGAAAGAAGGATGAATGATGGCAATTACTGCAAGCGAAGTAGCACACGTTGCTGGTTTGGCTAAGCTTTCATTTAATGAAACAGAGTTAGAGAAATTTACCGGTCAAATGGATGAAATCATCAAGATGGTGCAAGAACTCAGCGAAGTTGATACAGAGGGAGTACCTGTAACAACCCACGTAACTGATGCCTTTAACGTAATGCGTGAAGATGTGGCAGTTAAGGGCCTAGACCGAGACTTACTAATGAAAAACGTACCTGAAAGCCAAGATGGTTATATTAAGGTGCCTGCTATTATTGACGAAAGTGAGGAAGGTTAAGCATGGTAGATTACTTTAAGACAGACTTAGAAAACTTACACCAAGCTTTGGTTAATAAGGATTTAAGCTCAGCCGAATTGGTTAAGGAAACATTTGCCAAGATTGAAACTATTGATCCTAAGATTGAGGCTTTCTTAGCTTTAAATAAAGAGCAAGCCCTAGCTAAGGCGGAAGAACTAGATCAAAAGGGGATTCCAGCCGATAGCTTACTAGCAGGGATTCCGGTTGGGATTAAGGACAACATTGTAACTAAGGATTTAACTACGACTGCCGCAAGTAAGATGTTAGCTAACTTTAAGCCAATCTATAACGCAACTGTAATGGATAAGTTAGATCAAGCAGGTATGATTAACGTTGGTAAACTCAACATGGACGAATTTGCCATGGGGGGGTCAACGGAAACTTCAGCCTTTAAGTTGACTAAGAATGCCTGGGACCAAACTAAGGTACCTGGTGGTTCTTCTGGTGGTTCGGCAGCAGCAGTAGCTTCGGGGCAAATTTTAGCCTCACTAGGTTCTGATACAGGTGGTTCCATCCGCCAACCAGCTGCTTATAACGGTATTGTTGGTATGAAACCAACCTATGGTCGGGTTTCACGGTATGGCTTGATTGCCTTTGCCTCAAGCTTGGACCAAATTGGACCGTTGACAAGAACGGTTAAGGATAACGCCTTAATCCTAAATGCAATTGCTGGTCATGATAAGCGCGACTTTACTAGTTCAGCTAAGGAAGTGCCTAACTTTGCTGAGGGCTTAGACGGCAATATCAAGGGCTTAAAGATTGCCTTACCTAAGGAATACCTTGGCCAAGGGGTTGCTTCCGAAGTTAAGGAAGCAATCTTGAAGGCAGCTAAGACCTTTGAAAGTTTGGGAGCAACTGTTGAAGAAGTATCCCTTCCTTACAGCAAATATGGGGTACCTGTTTACTACATTATTGCTTCTTCCGAAGCTTCCTCTAACTTACAACGCTTTGATGGAATTCGTTATGGCTTTAGAGCAAGTGACGTTAAGAACCTTGAAGATGTCTACGTTCGTTCACGCTCTGAAGGTTTCGGCGACGAAGTTAAGCGTAGAATTATGTTGGGGACCTTCTCCCTTTCAGCAGGGACTTACGATGCCTTCTTCAAGAAGGCTGCTCAAGTTCGGACCTTGATTTGCCAAGACTTTGCTAAGGTCTTTAGCCAATACGACTTAATTATGGGACCAACTGCGCCAACACCAGCCTTTGGTTTAGGTGAAGATATCGATGATCCTGTCACAATGTATATGAATGATATTTTAACTATTCCAGTTAACTTAGCTGGTTTACCAGGGATGTCACTACCAGCAGGATTTGCCAATGGCCTACCAGTGGGCTTACAGTTAATTGGACCACAATTTGCTGAAAATACGATTTACAAAGCTGGTTATGCCTTTGAACAAGCGACTGACTTTCATAAGGCAGTGCCAACGATTGGAGGTCAAAATTAATGAATTTTGAAACAACGATTGGGCTTGAAGTCCACGTAGAAATGAAAACCAAGTCCAAGGCTTTCTCACCAGCGCCAGTTCAATATGGGGCAGAACAAAACACCAATACTAACGTAATCGATTGGGGATATCCTGGGGTCTTACCTGAAGTTAATAAGGGGGCCCTAGAGTTTGGGATGCGAGCAGCTTTAGCCTTAAACTGTGAGATTACTAAGGATATTCACTTCGACCGTAAGAACTACTTCTACCCTGACAATCCTAAGGCTTACCAAATTACGCAAGCCCAAACGCCAATTGGAACCAACGGGTGGCTGGAAATTGAATTGGAAGACGGTAGTAAAAAGAAAATTGGGATTGAAGAAATGCACGTCGAAGAAGATGCGGGGAAAAATACCCACAATCCTGATGGTTACTCTTACGTTGACCTAAACCGGCAAGGAACTCCGTTGATTGAAATTGTTTCTAAGCCAGACATTGCCTCTCCAGCCGAGGCCTACGCTTACTTGACACGATTACGTCAAATCATCCAATTTACGGGTGTATCTGATGTGAAGATGGAAGAAGGTTCTATGCGGGCAGACGTTAACATTTCTGTTCGCCCAATTGGTTCTGATAAATTCGGGACTAAGACGGAAATGAAGAACTTGAACTCCTTTGAACACGTTAGAAAGGGGCTTGAATACGAAGCAAAGCGCCAACAACAGGTGCTCTTAGCCGGTGGTAAGGTTCAACAAGAAACACGCCGTTTCGATGAAAATACCGGTGAAACAATTTTGATGCGGGTTAAGGAAGGGGCAAGCGATTACCGCTACTTCCCAGAACCAGACCTACCTCCAATTCATATCAGTGACGACTGGATTAGCGAAGTTAAGGCTTCTATTCCAGAAATGCCTGATAAACGGCGCGAACGTTATGTAAATGACTGGGGCTTGTCTGACTACGATGCTTCTGTTTTAACGCAAACCTTGGAAATGTCAGATTTCTATAACGAGACAGTTGCTAACGGAGCAGATCCTAAGTTAGCTGCTAACTGGTTGATGGTGGAAGTTAACGCCTACCTAAATGCCAATAAGTTAGAATTAGGCCAAACCGCTTTAACTCCAGCTCACCTTGCAGGAATGATTAAGTTGATTCAAGATGAAACTATTTCATCTAAGATTGCCAAGAAAGTCTTTAAAGAAATTATTGCTAATGATACCGACCCTAAAGCTTTCGTAGAAGCTAAGGGGATGGTGCAATTATCTGATCCTGCTAAGTTGCAACCAATCATTGATGAGGTCTTAGACAACAATGAACAATCAATCGAAGACTTCAAGAATGGTAAGGACCGGGCAGTTGGGTTCTTAGTTGGTCAAATTATGCAAAAGACACGGGGTAAAGCTAATCCGAAAGTGGTTAACAAGTTACTCATGGCAAGTTTAAAAGAAAGATAAGGCTTTAGGCGAGGAAAGATTATGGAAAAAAGATGTCGGATTATCTACAATCCAACTTCCGGACGCGAGGCTATGAAAAACGACCTAGTCGAAATTTTAAATGTCCTCGAGAATGCTGGCTATGAAACAAGTGCGTATGCGACCACGCCCGAACCTAAGTCAGCTCAAAATGAAGCTAAACGTGCAGCGTTAGCTGGTTTTGACTTGGTGATTGCCGCGGGGGGAGACGGAACCATTAACGAGGTGGTTAATGGGATTGCCCCGCTAGAAAAACGCCCTAAGTTAGGAATTATTCCGGCCGGAACAACCAATGATTATGCCCGGGCTTTAAAGATCCCCCGCGAGAGTCCGTTAGAAGCGGCTAAGGTGATTGCTAAGGGCCAAACCGTTAAGATGGACATCGGCCAGGCTGGCGACCAATACTTTGTTAATATCGCCGCCGGGGGCTTGCTATCTGAATTGACCTATAGTGTACCTTCACAACTCAAGTCACTATTTGGCTACCTGGCTTACCTGGTGAAGGGGGCTGAACTCTTACCAAGAATTAGGCCGGTTAACATGCGGATTGAATATGATGACGGGGTTTTTGATGGTCAAGCTTCGATGTTTTTCTTAGCCCTTACCAATTCAATTGGGGGCTTTGAACAAATTGTGCCGGATGCTTCCTTGGATGATGGTAAGTTTACCTTAATTGTGGTCAAAACCAGCAACCTGCTAGAAATCTTACAGTTGATTACCATGGTTTTAAATGGTGGTAAGCACGTTAATGATCCACGGGTCTTATATGTTAAGACGAAAAAGGTTAAGGCCGAAGCGCCCGATAGTAAGATGATGATTAATATTGATGGTGAATACGGTGGCGATGCCCCAATGACCTTCAGGAATTTAAAGCAACATCTAGAAATCTTTGCTAACACCGACAAGATTCCTAATGATGCCATCACTAATCGGGAAGAAGAAAATGAAAAGGATGCCCGTGAACTCTTTGTTAAGGGTGTCGAAGACTATTCAAAGGATAAAAATGAATAAGTAAAAACAAGCGCTACTCTTGGCGCTTGTTTTTCTTTTGGCTTGTAACTTATAATAAGACTTATGTAATTAATGATTATGTGCGGAAGAAAGGACAATTATGGCGAAGTTAAAGTTACCAGTTTATAAAAAAGAAGAGTTGACCGTAAGAATTGAAGATTTAACCTACCAAGGGTTAGGCGTTGCTAAAGTAGCAGGCTACCCGTTATTCATTAAAGAGGCCTTACCAGGTGAGAAAGTTGTAGTTAAGGTTGAAAAGTTAGGCAAACATTTTGGTTACGCCAAGGCCTTAAAATGGTTAAGTACTTCAGCCGACCGGGTCAAAACGAAGGCCAAGTACCTCCAAACAGGGATTGCACCGCTGATGCATTTAAGCTACCCTGCTCAACTAGCCTTCAAGCAAAAATTAATCAAGGATTTACTAGCTAAAGCGCACCTGGATCAACTTGAAGTGGCTCAAACTTTAGGAATGGCCCAACCTTATGCCTACCGAAATAAAGCACAGGTTCCTGTTCGCCAGGTTAGAGGCCAACTAGAAATTGGCTTTTTTAAGCAAGGTAGTCATGACTTTGTTTCCTTAGAAGATTTCTACATTCAAGACAAACGCATTGACCAAGTGCTAGTCACGGTTAGGGATATTTTAAGAAAATATCAGCTAAGTGCTTATGATGAAAAAAGTCACACGGGCGTAGTGCGCCATCTAATGGTACGCCGAGGCTACTACTCGAAGCAGGTGATGGTGGTAATTGTTACCCGGACTAAGAAGTTACCGCACGCATCTGAAATTGCACGTGACATCATGGCTGCTTGCCCGGACGTGGTTAGCCTCTTACACAATGTGAACGAAGCTAAAACCAACGTCATTTTAGGAAGCAAGACCAAGCTTTTAGCCGGCCAAGCCGAAATCGAGGATCAACTTGATGGGTTGACTTTCAAGATTTCGGCCCAGTCCTTCTACCAAATCAATCCCACCCAAACGGAACGACTTTACCAAACCGCTATTAAGCAAGCCGGTCTAACTGGTAAGGAAACAGTTATTGATGCTTATTGTGGAATCGGGACCATTTCCCTAAGTATGGCCCGCCATGCTAACAAGGTCTATGGGGTTGAAATTGTCCCCCAAGCCATTGCCGACGCTAAGCGCAACGCTGAAGTCAATAAGCTAACCAACCTAACCTTTGAGGTTGGTGAAGCCGAAAGTTGGATGGCTACCTGGCAAGCCCAGGGCATCAAGCCGGATGTCATCATGGTTGACCCGCCAAGAAAGGGCCTAACGGAAAGCCTAATCACTAGCGCCACCGCCATGGCCCCTAAAAAGATTGTCTACGTTTCCTGCAATCCCGCCACGCTAGTTCGCGACCTACAGTCCTTTATCGCTAAGGGCTACCATGTCGCAGCTCCAATCCAGCCCGTGGATCAGTTCCCACAGACAACACATGTTGAGACCGTGGCTCTACTAATTCGGCGGAACTAAAAAAGAGCCGGGAAAGCCTGTGGTTAAGCCATTTCTGCGGCACCAGTCTTTCTGAAAAAGAGAGGCCGGTGCCGCTTTTTCTGTCTGAGAAAATGTGAATATCGCTCTGGCGTGACTGTGGGAAGGCTATTTTGATGAATTTTTACCGGGCGAAACTGTGGCTTTGCTATTTCAGGGGTCGAGACTGTAGGAAGGCTATTTTTCGGAAGTCGAGCCGGCGGGAAAGCAATTTGAGGTTGCGGAGGATTGATGCATCTGATATTTTATATTTTATACTGGAAAGAATACAGCTGAGCTTGCTGAGGAGATTCAGCAGCTCAGAGAAAGAAAAAACGAAATAAAAACCGCAAAGAGTGGGTCGGTAGTGAAAATCGGAATTGACCGAGCACTTTAGAGCGAGAGATGCTTCTTGTCTGAAGGACAAGAAAATGAAGTCGCTAAAAAGTTTAACAAATCAGAAGTTGTGGGGGTAATTATCAATGAGAAATATTTACGATAATA
>SAMEA104315421__coassemble_619_pt1 | contig 45060 bp, 35 predicted proteins | sample SAMEA104315421__metabat2_low_PE_055 | metagenome-assembled genome bin SAMEA104315421 (sample SAMEA104315421) | gut metagenome | biome: Monkey gut; feature: monkey-associated habitat; material: faeces | place: China | collected 2013
GGACTCGCTTGCGCTTGTTGATGCTGATTCACTTGCACTTGTTGATGCACTTTCGATTGCGCTTGTTGAAGCAGATTCACTTGCGCTTGTCGATGCTGACTCACTTGCGCTTGTCGATGTTGATTCACTTGCACTTGTTGATGCTGACTCGCTTGCGCTCGTAGATGCTGATTCACTTGCGCTTGTTGAAGCAGATTCACTTGCACTCGTGGATGCGGACTCGCTTGCGCTTGTTGATGCTGATTCACTTGCACTTGTTGATGCACTTTCGCTTGCACTCGTTGAAGCAGATTCACTTGCACTCGTGGATGCGGACTCGCTTGCGCTGGTTGAAGCTGATTCACTTGCACTCGTGGATGCGGACTCGCTTGCGCTTGTTGATGCTGATTCACTTGCACTTGTTGATGCACTTTCGATTGCGCTTGTTGAAGCAGATTCACTTGCGCTTGTCGATGCTGACTCACTTGCGCTTGTCGATGTTGATTCGCTTGCACTTGTTGAGGCAGATTCGCTTGCACTCGTGGATGCACTTTCGCTTGCACTCGTGGATGCTGATTCACTCGCACTTGTTGAGGCTGACTCACTTGCGCTTGTTGATACCGATTCGCTTGCGCTCGTGGATGCAGATTCGCTTGCACTTGTTGAGGCAGATTCGCTTGCACTCGTGGATGCACTCTCACTTGCACTTGTTGAAGCTGACTCGCTTGCGCTCGTGGATGCTGATTCACTTGCGCTGGTTGAAGCTGACTCACTTGCTGATTCTGAAGCCGACTCGCTTGCTGTATCAGTAACTCCCGATAACCCGCTAACCTTGACTCCTGAAATAAATGTTGTTCCTCCGGATTCACTCACAACGTAAGTATTCCCGCCAGTTATGTTAGTGACTGATCCAGTTTCAAATATCTGAGAATTGGCAAACTTAGAAGATCCTATTATCCTTACGGGAAGATTATTAATATCCGACACTGGACCCGTATATATGGTATCAAAAGTTAATATTACGTCTTGCGTTGTAGATTTAGTATTTGTAGTGTACTCAATCCCATCAGCTCCGCTAATATTATTGGGCGCAAAACCACCATTTTTTGCTTGATCATAGGTATAACTATTTATAGAAGATGAGCCATTTATCATGACATTTGTAGGGCTTTTCAAGTAGTTAGAATTATTATAGTCAATGTAGAAACCTGTATAGGTGGCATATTTACTAGATTCAGACTTATTATAGGTCACAGTCCATGAAATAGTATGTGTAGATTCATTATATGTTGCACCTACCGTGACATACTGATGTAATCCAGTATGTGTATTAGTACCTGCAGACCAATAAACGTTGTCACCATTTACTGTCGCAGTCTGATTCTCTAACCCAATATTAGATACAGCTAAGTTCATAAAAACATTATCAAAAGAAGAAGAATTTACTATATCACCTTTCACTGATTCAGAAGCCGATTCGCTTGCTGTACTATTTTCTGCCGATTCACTTGCACTTGTTGAGACACTTTCACTTGCACTTGTGGATGCTGATTCACTCTCAGTTACAGTATTTGCTTCACTTGCTACTGTTGAAGCTTCAGACCCACTAGTAGTCTCGCTACTAGCACTAGCTGTAGTCTCAGATGTAGAATGCGCCTCTGAATTAGATTGTGAAGTACTTGTAGAATCAGATTGAGAAGCACTCACAGAGCTAGATTGAGAAACACTCACGGAAGTACTTACTGATGTAGAGTTAACTTGTGAACTACTATCAGACTCAGTATTTAATTCGGAAGTACTAGCTACAACAGACTTTTCAGAGATAGTACTTGTGGTACTACCTTGGCTAACACTTGTAGAAGCTTGACTATCACTCGTAGATTGGGCTGTTACATTTTGTTCGGTTGCCTGTGTAGTATCCGCATGAGCAACTTGCGTACTGACTACCGCACCACCTAAAACTGTTCCAGCCGTAACTGCCGTTCGCAAGGCTTTCTTCTTAGCATCATTTTCTTTATCAATGCTATCCTTCGTAGCAGCTCTCTTCAACTCGATATTGTTTACTTGAACAGACTTATCTGCTACATCATCACTTGCAACCCGCAATAAGCCAATCCTTGATAGTAAGGCTTGAACCCAATGCTTACCAGCCTTATACATCTTGACACGAGTCTTGCGGTCTGTTTCTTTATAAAGCTTATTATATTTCCTTCTTTTCATAGATTACTCGCCACCCCCGCTGACATAAATTAAACAAACAAATAAGTATAGAAAGTTAATTCTAGCTTTATTCTATACCTAAAATTTTAGAAAGTAAATTAAAATTATCCCCTCTATATCAGTCTTTTTTCGCCTCTCCCTCAATAATGATAGCGCTTCATTTTTTAGTGGGTTTTGCAAACTTGTATATACTTATTGGTGAACAAGTTAAAATCATGTGTGAGTTTACGCTTTTTCTTCCTTAAGTTTTTCACAACTTTTTATTTTTAATAGCTTTTTCCGTTAAGCTATTGCTCTTTCTTAGATTTTGTTATATTTAAATTCGTTAAATGTTATATATACAGTTGTATATTCAATTTTGAACTATTTTTTCGAATATAAGCATTTACTGACTTTAAACGCCGATAAATGTTTAAAATAACTATCAAACACTTTTTTAACAAATTTGTTACAAAAAATAGCTTTTTTCAGATAGAACTTAGAAAATAGCAACAAAAAAGCGCTGAAATCAACGTTTTTAAAACATTGATTCCAGCACTCTTTAAAACTTACTAATTATCCTTAACTTGTTTGAGACGTGCGACACCAACTGCAGCTGTCATTACTGCACCAGTTACACCCATACTAGCAGAACTTAGGTGGTCTTTAGCTTGGCTAGCTGAATGGGAGTATACCGGGTGGCTCGGATGTTCCAATTGATTAATTACTCGCTGAAAATTATCTAGGGCACTAGTGTCATCAGTTTGGTTTGTTGCCAACTGAGCCTTAGCTTGACTTAAAGCTGTTTTGTATAGACTTTGATCTGCTGGAGTTGCATTTTGATAAGCAGAACTAGCCATAAAACTATTCGCCTGGTTTACCAAGGTTTGTAAATCTTCTTTACCGGATTGAAGTTGTTGCGTAGCGTTAACATTATTATTTTCTTCTTCACTAGCTACATGTGAGAATTGAACTACCTACGATTAAAATCGCAGGAATCAATCTTAGTATACAATTGCGTTCAAAAAATAATTTAGAACGAGGGAACAAAAATGGATCATCTAGAAATTTATGTTAGTAATCTAAAAACTAGCTATGTTTTCTACAACTGGCTGTTACCACAACTAGGCTTTGAGGCTTACCAAAATTAGGCGGCTGGATTTTCCTTTCGAAAAAAGGACTTTTACCTGGTTTTCGTCCAAACTCAAGCTAAATATCTAGCAAACGGTTATAATAGGTGTAACGTTGGTCTAAACCACTTGGCTTTTTCAGTAAGTAGTCGCGCCAAAGTGGACTTTTTCAAAAAGCAACTTGAACATCGGCAGGTTACCTTGCTTTACCCCGAGCGCTACCCTTACGCCGGGGGCAAGGACCATTATGCTTGCTTTTTTGAAGACCCCGACCGCATCAAATTAGAAATCGTCGCTAGAAGGAAGGATTAGTATGTCCAATCGCTATCTCAAACCTAAAAATGTCAAGGAAGCCATGGAGACCATCCAAAAACTCTTCAATCAATACCGGCACGCAGCTTTGACCAAAGAGTTACTTGATTATCACACCAACTTGGCCAACCGGTTACAGACAGATATTTACCGCGAAGCCGTCCGCGAAAATGACAAAAAACAGTTAGCTGACCTGGCTAATATGATTGTGGCTATGCAGACTTGGACTAAGTTGCGTTTAAGTAACCAACCATTTAACGGTAAGATGAAGACCTTTAAACTGGTTAGCCAAAATCAGCCCAAATTCAAGCAGCACGTCCATAAGATAAAAGGTAATCACAATTACCGGGCCAGTCGTCACTAAAATAAGCTCGCCAAGCCATTATTTTTGACTTTGCGAGCTTATTTTCTCATTTCGGCCCTTGCAAATATCCGTATAAGCCATAGCAAGAACCAATAATCATTAGACAGTTCGTCAGATTCGCTAACCAATTAGTCCAGTTTAAATAGTTCACCAGTAGTAAAAAATAACAGCAGACTAGAAAAGCTGGCAGTGGTGCAAACCTCCATTTCTTGGGGACCGGCACTACTAATACCAACACCACTAACATTTCTAACGTAACGCTAGTCAGCATTTCTAGTACGTTAGCGGATGGCAAGTACCCAATCCCCAAGGTATCTATAAAAATAACTAACACATACTCCAAGTAACTCTTTTTCATTTGCCATCACCTAACTGTGTCAAAAAAATATCCGCTCACCGCTACCACCTAAAGTTTAACATAACGCTCAGATTATAAAATGTTCGAACTAGTCGGCGCTTCTTTAGTCTTTTGCCTACTAAGTTGTGCTATTTACTTAGGCAGTGCAAGCTTTCTAAAAGCAAACTAAATAAAAGCCTCGCAAAGTCAGTTTCGGCTTTGCGAGGCTTATTTGGTAGACAATTTATTTTTGTAGATTTTGCTTAAAATATTTTTTGATTTGCTGTTAAATTCAGGCGCACCGACTAAGTTCAGCTAACTTAGTCGCCAACTAAACCCACATAGTGGGCGAAGCGCATGAAGCCTGCCTGACCAGCTTTCGTACGCTTATATACACCAGCATCCTCAAGCACCCGCTTGAAGACTTGCCCCACCTCTGCCTTGACAATTTCACTAGCATTAGCAGGCGTTAGTTCAGGATGCTTAGCCTTAATTTCATCGGCCCAGGCTTGGTGGTAGGCCTTGATTTCATTAGGTTGCCCTAACAGGTACTTGGCCACTTCAGCTAGTTCTGCTTTCAAGCGCGGCGGCAAGATTGCCAAGCCCATGACTTCAATAAGCCCAATGTTTTCCTTCTTAATGTGTTGGACGTCTTGGTGAGGATGGTAGATTCCATCGGGGTACTTGGCTGAAGTTTGGTTATCCCGTAAAACCAGGTCTAACTCAAACTTGCCATCCCGCTTACGAGCAATCGGTGTGATTGTATGGTGCAACTCTCCCTCCGATTCGGCCACGATTTGTAAATCCTCATCAGAGTAGGCGCGCCACTTAGCCAAAATCTTGCTTGCCAGTGCCACTAACTCTTCCTTACTGTCTGAACTCAAGCGGATGACAGACATTGGCCACTTAACAATCCCGGCTGCGACGTTAGGATAACCAGCGAATTGTAACTGTTTTTCAACTGGGGCCTTTTCCATGGCGAACACGTGTCGCCCACCTTGATAATGTTCGTGGGTTAAAATTGATCCCCCAACGATTGGTAAATCGGCGTTACTCCCTACAAAGTAGCCGTCAAACTGATTGACAATACTCAACAGGCGTTCAAAGGTTGCCTGGTTAATTTCCATCGGATCGTGTTGGCTATCTAAGAAGATGCAGTGCTCGTTAAAGTAAGCGTAAGGTGAATACTGGAAGCCCCAGGTTTCTTGGCCGAGCTTAAAGCGGATAATCCGGTGGTTAGCCCGCGCAGGGTAGTTAACCCGCCCTTGATACCCCTCATTTTCTAAGCACAGTTGGCACTTAGGATAGCCAGCTTGCTTCATCTTTTTAGCAAGTGCGATGGCCTTGGGGTCCTTTTCTGGCTTAGAGAGGTTGATGGTAATTTCAATCTCACCATACTCAGTTGGCACTTGGTAGTAGATATTCTTGGCGATGGCCTTCACCTTAACATAGTCATTTTGCTTACTTAAGGCATAAAAATCACTGATGGCTTGACTTGGATTCTGATGATAAGTTTCCCAGAAACGTTGGTTAACCACACTCGGTCTAGGGGTAATGAAGTTCATTAACTCTGCCCCTAACGTATCGCCTTCGTTAAAACTTACTCCCACCTTGCCGTTTGCTTGTGCAAGGGCTACCAACTCATCTTTCAAATCAATGATTGCTTCTTTAGTGGTAGTGCGGTCAGCACCAGCTTCACCAACTAGGGCTAGCACCCGGTTCTTCAAATAAACTGCGTCTAGGTCAGTGTAATCACTATTAGCAATTACCTGCGCTACAAATTCATCTACTAATTTACCTGCCATCTCAATCCCGTCCTTAATTAAAAATTACAATACCTTGGTGCCATCAGCGATTTCTGCAATGTAGAAGGCTGGGGCGTAACCAATTTTAGCTGTATAAACCTTACCCACTTCTTCTGTAAAGGCTGCTACCTTGTCTTTAGCGACGATTGCGATTCCGCAACCACCAAATCCAGCCCCGGTCATGCGGGCACCAAGGACACCAGCTTGCTTCCAAGCTGTGTGTGCCAAGGTATCTAACTCAACCCCAGTTACTTCGTAGTCATGCTCTAATGAAACGTGGGAAGCGTTGACTAGGCGACCAAACTTGTCCAAATCACCTGCTTGTAAAGCTTCTTGAGCTTGGAGAGTCCGTTGATTTTCCCAAACGGCGTGACGAGCGCGCTTCAAACGGTTTTCGTCAGCGATTAAGTAGCTATATTCGTCAAAGGTTTGGGCATCTAATTGACCCAAGCTTTGAACATCTAACTTAGTTTGGAGTTCGGCCAAAGCTTGTTCACATTCACCCCGCCGTTCATTGTACTTGGAATCAGCCAATTCCCGGCGCTTGTTAGTGTTCATGATGACAATCACATTATCCTTTAAGTCAAGGGGAACTAATTCATAGTCTAGGGTGTTAGTATCTAACAGGATGGCCCGGTTGGCTGCCCCCATCCCGACTGCGAATTGATCCATAATCCCTGAGTTAACCCCGATAAAGTCGTTTTCAGTCTTCATCCCGATTTTGACAATTTCAAGGCGTTCAATGTCTAGGTCGAATAACTCTTGGGCGATAACCCCCATCAACATTTCGATTGAGGCTGAAGATGAAAGCCCCGAACCGTTAGGAATGTTACCATTTAGGTAAATATCCATCCCCTTGTCGATTGTGTAACCAGCTTCCTTTAAGAAGTGAATCATCCCCTTGAGATAGTTAGTCCAACCATCAGCCTTATCAAAATGTAAGTCGGCCAAAGGCACTTCCACAATCCCTTGGTCTGCAAAGTTAGCTGAGTAGAAACGGAGTGTTTGGTCGTCACGCTTCCGCGCAGCCCCGTATGTACCTAGGGTAATCGCACATGGGAATACGTGGCCCCCGTTATAGTCGGTATGTTCACCAATTAAATTAATCCGTCCAGGTGAGAAGAAAGTTGCATCTGCTTCTTGTTGAAAAATTTTACTAAATTCTGCTTTTAAATCTGCTTTATTCATAATTAATTTACCCCTTTAAGTCGTATTATCAGAAAGCGTTTTTATTTACAAGCTTATTCTATCCTTAACTGAGTAAAATTTCAAGCATTATTTAGTTAATTTTTACTAACTTAACCAAATTTATTTACCAAATGATTTTGGCCAGTAAAAAAACGAGCCTCTTTTTACAAAGAGAGCTCGTTTAAACTTTATGCCTAAATTCCTTCCAAACTAAAGGTGACGGTTAACGGCTTGGCTGCATCCAGCCAGTAGCGCTTATGCACTGGCGCGCCCCAAGAGTCATCGCCCCCAACTCCCATTTGGGCCGCTAAAATCCGGACCCAAACAAAGTGAGCAGCTGGTAATTCTTCCTGGTGACTGGCAGTTTCTAATTCGTAAACCGAGTTAGGTAAGACACTGCCTTCAAAAGCCTGGTCGCCAGCACTAAACCGTAGGCCGTGTCCTAATTCATCGGTAACTTCCAACCAGCGTAGGCCAGTGCGGTTCCCTGTTTCTTGGGGAACCAGGTAAGGCGCCTTATTTTCCTTAGCGGTGGTCTCAAAAATTCCTAAGCGGGCACCAGCTTTCCGGTCGCAATAATTTTCAGATGGACCGTAACCATAGTAGCGCACGTTTTGATAAGGGGCCTTTAGCTTAAAGTCCATCCCGTATGCGGGAATTGATGGTAAATTTTCATAGCCTGGATAGCTCAACTTAATCGTAACCTTACCGTGACTATCAATGGTATAAGCCACCGTGTGGTAGTATTCACCAGCTAGTGCTAGTTGGTGTTTAAAGGTAACCATGACGCAATCTGCCTGTTCTTCAACCTTAGCGTCAACGTGTTTTTGGTAAAGGCCAGCTGCCAGCCACATTCCCCGGTCAAAACCATGTTTAACCCCGCGGTCATTATCGGTTTGGGCCCGCCAAAAGCTCGTCTTCGGCGTCCGGGTAATGTATTCTTTGCCGGCGTAGACGTAGGAAACCAAACCTCCTTCGGCTAAGGAGAGTAGCACGCTAAAGTTTTGCCCGTGCACGCCGATGTTAACGTCGCCGTGAACAACCTTAAGCGCGGCTTGCTTCGCAGGCTTAGGTTGGCCTGCAACCTGCTTAATAAATTGACCAAAGGTTAGTTCATAACCAGCTTTAGCCCAGTTTGTAGCCTGCATCAACTTTTGACTAACTTCATAAGTATACTCACCTGGTGCAAGTTCTTCTGGAAAGTTCACCTCGAAACTAGCAGTTTGGCCAGCTGGAACTACCCACTGGTAATCCTTGTGCCAAATTGATTGCCCGGCTTTTTTCAAGCTAACTTCAAAGTAACTGTCACTGGTATCAACAAATAAGTTAGTATTTCTAACGGTGACTTCCTTGTCAGTTAGACTCAGCTTAACGTTAGCATATAGTTGCTTTACTTCTTGGGCCTTAGGCGAGGGAGTCCGGTCGGCAAAGACAATCCCGTCCCCACAAAATTCATAGTCGGTAGCCCGGTCATCCCAATCACCACCGTAGGTTAAGACCTCCTGGCCAAATTCATTGTGCTTGAGGAGGGCTTGGTCAATGTAATCCCAGATGAACCCACCTTGATATTGTTGGTACTTGTCTTCCAAGTCAGTATACAGGCTCATCCCGCCCAAGGAATTCCCCATCGCGTGCATGTATTCACAGGAAAGGTAAGGCTTTTTCGGCTTGGTTTCTAGGTAGGCTGCAATTTCTTGTGGCTTAGCATACATCCGACTTTCCATATCGGAAATTTCATCGTAATCCCGGTTCCAAAAGACCCCTTCATAGTGAACTAGCCGGCTGTCGTCTACCCGGTGGAAGAACTTGGTCATCGCTAAAATATCGCTTCCGGCGTAAGATTCATTTCCACAAGACCAAATCAAAACGGCCGCGTGGTTCTTATCCCGCTGAAAGAGGCTATTAGCTCGATCTAAAACGTTGGCCTGCCACTCAGGTTTATTGCCCGGTACATTCCAACTTGGTTCACATTGACCTAGCTTTTGCCAAGAGCCGTGACTTTCTAGGTTCGTTTCGTCAATCATGTACAGGCCGTATTCATCACAAAGCTCATACCAGCGACTCTGGTTAGGATAATGGGAAGTCCTAACCGCGTTAATGTTGTGGGCCTTCATAAACTTAATGTCCCACAGCATCTCCTCTTCCCCAATGGCCCGGCCCTTCTTATAGGAGAACTCGTGGCGGTTAATTCCTTTAAAAATGAGGCGTTGGCCATTCAAGAGCATTAAGCCGTCTTTGAGTTCAAAGGTCCTAAACCCTACTGGTTGTTGGACAACTTCAACTAACTGAGAGTCTTTTAAGATTGCTAGTTCCAACGTGTATAAGGTAGGACTTTCTGCGCTCCAAGCAGTCACAGCAAGGTCTGTCAGTTTAAAACCAATCTCTGGTTGACCATCCACAAAGCCCTCTGTGATTAAATGGTTTTCTTGATCTCTCAAAGCGTAAGAAACCGTCACTTCAGCCAAATCACCAGTCAACTTGCCTGCTAGCTCCAACTGCCCCTTTTGATAATCGGTCCCCATAGTCGCTTTGACAAAGACATCTTCCAAGTGGGTCTTAGGAACTGCGTAAAGGTAGACATCCCGGAAGATGCCGGAAAAACGCCAAAAGTCTTGGTCCTCAATCCAACTAGCAGCCGAGCGCTTGTAGACTTCCACCGCCAGCTTGTTTTCCCCAGCTACCAGGTAGTCGCTCAGTCTAAATTCGGTTGGACTAAAAGCATCTTCCCCGTAACCAACAAAGTGACCGTTTAACCAGACGTAAAAAGCCGTTTCTACCCCCTGAAATGAGATAAAGACCTCTTTTTGCCGTAAGACTTCATCAAGTTCAAAGGTTTTGACATAAGATCCAACCGGGTTATAGTCTTTAGAAATCTTAGGTGGTCGTAGCTCATCTAAGCCATCCCACGGATACATCGTATTAATATATTGGTTTTTATCATAACCTTGCATCTGAATGTGCCCTGGAACTTGAATTTTGTCAAAACCAGTCGTATCAAAATCAAGTCGATAAAAATCCTTGACCCGTAAACTGGGGTTTTGAGCGTAACTAAATTGCCAGGTGCCATTTAACGACTGGCGCAACTTCATCTGCTTAGTCGCCGCTTCTTCATAAGATTGATAGTACTTATGGTCTGAATGGGCGGGAATTTTATTAACCGCAAAAACTTCCGGATCTTCTAACCATGCTAAACTTGCTTCCATTAAATGTACCCCCTAATCTAGTACCTTGAAATAATAACTTTTTGACGTGTAATCTTGGTGGACCACCGGGTCATAGAGACCAAGCTTCATTAACTCGGCCCCACTATATACTTGCCCCGTGGCTTCTTCACGATAGAGCAAGTCTGGCTTTAAACCAGCTAAGTGCGTCTTAGTTAGTGCCCCTTGAGCAAAGGCTTGCTCCTGGAAGGTAAAGAGCATTGCTTCTCTTTGGTCCGGACTGACAAACATCCAGGCCGTTTGGTTTCCTTCGTGTGGGCCCTTCAAGCGGTAGAACTTACCATACTGGATTAAGGACCGAATCTGCTTGTAGCTAGCAACCTGCTTTTTGACGGCGGTCTGCTCTGCTTGACTCAGCTTCGTTAAGTCTAGTTCATAACCAAAGACCCCGCTCATCGCGACGTCCCCCCTGGTTTTCAGTGGTGTCTGCCGCCCCGTTTGGTGGTTAGGCACGGCTGAAACGTGGGCTGTCATCGTTGAAATTGGGTAGGCCAGCGAAGTCCCGTATTGGATGGTTAAGCGGGCAATCGCGTCGGTATTATCACTTGCCCATGATTGTGGCATGTAATAAGCCCAGCCGGCATCAAAGCGGCCCCCACCACCAGAGCAGCCTTCAAATAAGACGTCCGGGTAGTTCGTGGTTAGTTTCTCTAAGAGGGCGTACACTCCCAAAATGTAGCGGTGATAAACTTCCCCCTGCCTATTTGCCGGTAGGCCCACCGAGTAAACATCAGAGATATTGCGGTTCATGTCCCACTTAATGTAGTCAATTCCTTGGTCTAAAACCTGGCTTAATTGTTGGTAGACATTTTCTTGCACCTCAGGCCGACCCATATCTAAAACAAATTGGCTCCGTGACGGACTAGGGGTACGACCTGGAACTTGCATTAGGTAGTCTGGGTGTTGCCGGTACAAGTCCGAATCAAGCGAAATCATTTCAGGTTCAACCCAGATTCCAAATTTCAAGCCCTGTTCATGCACATAGTCGCTAAAATGCTTGATTCCTTGAGGGAACTTCTTTTTATAAACGGACCAATCACCTAATGAACTGGTGTCGTCATCCCGGTGGCCAAACCAACCATCATCCAAGACAAACATTTCAATCCCTAACTTCTTAGCGTCAGCCACAATTGGTTTGAGCTTCTCTTCGTCGAAGTCAAAGTAAGTTGCCTCCCAATTGTTCACTAAAATTGGGCGCGCTTGGTGCTTAAACTTACTTCTAACCACCCGCTCTTGAATAATCTGGTGGAAGGCTTGACTCATTTGATTTAAACCGGCCTCCGAGTAAGTCATTAGCACTTCCGGCGTCGTAAAACTTGCCTGGGGCTGTAGGTCCCAACTAAAGTTATAATCGTTAATTCCAATCAATAAGCGGGTTTGATCAATTTGATCTTGTTCCAGTTCAAATTTGTGGTTACCGGAATAAACCAAGGCAAAACCATAGGCTTCCCCGCTAAATTCATCCGTCTTCGGTTCAACCAAGGCCAAAAACGGGTTCATGTGGTGACTGGAACTGCCCCGGCGGCTTTCAAAACTCTTCACCCCCGCCGTCACCTTAGCCCGCGTTAAGTGGCGTTCGTTAGCGTGCGCGCCCGGTAGGCAAATTGATTCAAAGTCCTTGGCAACAAAGTCTATCTGCAGTGAGGCTAACTTTTTAATCGTAACCGCCTGGCGCCCCAAGTTAGTCAGCTTGCTAGACCGGGTAATAATGGCCTGATCTCGGTAAATCGTATAGCTCAACGCTAGCTCTAAGTGGCTGACTTCATCGACTAAGTTAATAATTAAGGTTTGAGCCTCCGCCTTATCTTCCACAAAGGCTTGGGGTAAGTCAGCCAATTCTGGCTTACCGTCTACAATTTGGTAGTCTTTAAAAATCCACCTAGCCGCCCGGCTCCCATCAGCATGTTCAATGATAGCTGCTGGCAAGCGGTAATCACTATCCCCGCTGGCACTATACTCTTGTGGTAAGGTATCTAGCGAATAAGTCCGGTCAGTGTGTCCAGGTAGATTCCCTGAAAAACCCCGATCAACCCGCGGATACCTCAGCTGACCATGGTAGCTATCAATAGCGCTTCCAAAGTATAGGTGGCTCAAAATACCCCCTTCTTCCAGCGCCAATAAATAGGATATTTTTCGGTTATGTAGGTGAAAAACGCCTTGCTGTTCATCAAAAGTAATTAATGCGGTCATCAAAAAACCTCCTCCAACTGTCGGTTTCGTTCTTTTTAAGAAAACGCTTACTAGTAAATTTTACTATATTTTACTTAATGTTTCAATTAATTTAGTTAACGATTTTATTTTTAACTTATCTATGCTACAATATTTTTAATTAAGAACTGTTCTAAGGGGGTTTTCTCATGGCTACAATTAAAGACATTGCTGAGCGCGCCCAGGTTTCGACCGCAACCGTTTCCCGGGTCCTCAATAATGACAAGTCCATGTCAGTTAGCGCTGAAACTAAACAACGTATTTTTGAAGTTGCCGATGAATTAGACTACACCAAGCATAAAAAGCAACATCCAAGCAAAACGGTAACTAATAAGCTAGCAATTGTTCAATGGTATACCAAAGAAGAAGAATTAGATGATTTATACTACTACTCCATTCGGGTTGGACTCGAAAAACATGCCCAGGAGCTAGGCTTTGACCTCGTCCGAATCTTCAACAACGATCCGTTAACCGAGGCTCAAAATGTGGACGGCATCATCGCCATCGGTAAATTTTCCGCCAGCCAAATCAAGAGCCTAGCCAAACTCAATAGCAACCTGGTTTTTGTCGATAGCGACACCTTAAACGCAGGTTACAGTTGCATTTGCACCGACTTCCAAAATTCGGTCACCAACGTTTTGGACCACTTCATTAACCAAGGGCAAACCAAAATTGGGATGTTAGCCGGTGAAGAAGCCACCTCTGACCGCAAGCTATCCTTGATTGACCCACGTTTTTCCACCTTTAAACACTATCTCAGTGAAAATGGCCTCTATAATTCTAAGTACGTCTACGTAGGTTCTTTCACTACCGATGCCGGCTATCAAATGATGAAGGCCGCTATCAGTGAACTAGGAGCCGAACTACCCCAAGCTTTCTTCGCTGCTAACGATGCCTTAGCAATTGGGGCTCTACGTGCTTTGCAAGAAGCCAACCTTAACGTCCCCGACCGTGTCAGCCTCATTTCCTTTAACGATACCTCTGCAGCTAAGTTCGTCTACCCCCCTTTATCTGCAGTCACGGTCTACACTAAGGAAATGGGCCAAGCGGCCGTCGATTTACTCAAGCGTAAACTAGATCAAAAGGACCTAGGCGTACCGCGGATGATTAAAATTGCTACCAAGTTGACCTTACGTGGCAGCAGTCTTAACTAGGGAGGAATTTTATGCTAACCTATAATGTTGATTCCGAAATCAAACTAGCCTTACCCCGCCCAGAAATCGACGGCCCTAAGCTCTTTGCGCTAATCCAGGCCAGTCCCAACCTAGGCGACTTTCTTCCCTGGGTTAAACTTACTAAAGTGGCGGCTGATGAAGAGAGTTTTCTACGCCAATGTAATGAACACTGGGCCAAGGGGCGCTCTTTAAACCTAGTCATCCACTACCGAAACCAAGTCGTCGGCACGCTTAGCCTAAATAGCATCCATGATTGCCACGCCGACATTGGTTACTGGCTTGGGCAAGAGTTTGAAGGTTACGGCATCATGAGTCGGTCAGTCGCTGGCCTCATCTCCTTAGTCAAAGAAGATTATCCCCACATTAAACGCTTGGAGTTACTAGCAGACGTAGCCAACACCCGCAGTAATAACGTTGCCAAGCGACTCAACTTCACTTTGGAAGCCTGCCTCAAGCACCGCCTCAAACACTACGACGGCACAATTCATTCGGCTAACCTCTATGCTTTTTACCTAGACTAGCCCAACAAAAAAAGGTTGAAATCAGCTTACCTCCAAGTTGATTTCAACCTTTTTCTATTGAAAAATTGAATTTAGTAGATTTTCTAAATAGCCAGCACTACTCCTAGCAAAAACAACCACAGTGCTAACCATAAACTCAAATGAGCTATCTTTTTTTGAAGTAGGCCATATTCTGTTAACCCATCTTTTACATAGTAGAGAAAATATTCTTTATACTCCTCGTATTCTTTACTTCTCTCAATTTCTTTACGCTCCTCAAGTTTAGCAAAATACTCTTTCAGTATTCCCGGTGTTTTATCATTTATAGTTACCGTTATAGAAGCTTGGCAGCTAATAAGCACAAAAAGTACGCTTAGTATCCATAGACTATATTCTGACATTTTATTTGAAATAATACCGCTTATATTTCCAATCATTAAGATGACGACACAACCAAGGCTTATCAGAATCACTATTCGTAATCCTCTATGTAAATACCAATAAAACGTATTTTCTTTTTTGATTTGTTGGCGGACATCTTTTCGGATTTGCTTCTTCTTTTTAATTCTCTGCTTGCCAACCCTCCATGTCTCTGTCACTTCTTTTTTAGCATCTTGCCAATATTTTTTCGCATCTTCCCACCACTTTTTTAAATTACTCTTACGCTGAGCCATAGTAGCCCGCTGGAAAAGTATTCTTCTCAACGAAATAATCTCAACTTTTGTCGCTTTTCTTTCTTCTGATTTTGCATTCGCTTTATCCGACGTAACTTTTTTCTTGCTTATTCCTTGTCTAATAACTCTAGTTCTTAATTTCCTAATTTTTATAATACATACTGCAATCCTTGTTAAAAAAATCGTACTCAAAATTAGTAATGCTAAAAATAGTATCAACATAAAAAATGCATTTAATCGCAAAGCTTGGATTAATTTAGGTAAAGCAGCAATTAGTGTAAGCAGTACTAGACTTATCAAATCAAGCGCTAATTTTAAATTTTTTAACAACTCCGTAACCTCCTCAGTTGCTTAACACTCCTAGTTTCCAAAAAAGTATCCGTATGTAGCTTACCTTCACGGAAACTTTTTCAATTTTATAACCTTCAGTAAGCACTTCAGCTAGATAAAGCACCCTACCTAACTCATTTTTTCATATTGCTAAATCAAGTAAATAATACATAAACTAGTTGCCCTTTTAGTGCTTTCCAAACAACAATAACTAAACTAATGAAAAATAGAACTATAGGTCATAGTATAAACCCATAGTTCTACTTTGTCATATCATATAATGATTTTATGCCACTATCATTCTGGGAAGAAATTGCACAATTACTTTCGCAATTGCTGCTGCCACTGCACCAACTGCTGCCGCTGCCTCAGCTGGTAATTCAGCAATTATAACACCTAGTGCAATGATTGCCGCTGCAAATGCAAGAATTTCCATTGATACCGAACTTACCTTTTCAGCAATACTATCCCAACCATCCATTTTTATTAAATTGAATTCAAACTTAAGAGTAATAGTTAGCGCTTGTTCTAATGGACCCGTTTTAGTTTCAAAAGCTATAAAGGATACTTCATAGGCATAGTTGCCATTAGTAGTAATATAACTCTTAACAGCTACTTGCCCTGCTTCAATTCCACTAACAAACGATAGCTCATTTGCTTTACCTAGGATTAAGTCAGTAATCGGTTTCGTGTGCACGCCTAAGGAATCAAGCAATTTATCCATATCAATTTCATCAATCTGACCATTTTTTACTCCAATAGCACCGCTACCATTTGGTTTAGTGTACGAATCGGAAAGTTCAACGCTTGCTTTTATCCAAGGCGTATTTAGAAGTGGATACTCTTTTCCAAAACTATATTCTGCGTCTGGCCATAAATCCTGTAAAGCTTGCTTATTGGAAGCAGTAGCTACTTTAGCAAAGTTAGCTACCCCTAAGTCCCTGCCCGATGAAGCATCCTGGTCAATATCAATTCCGGTAGAACCCGCAACGTATTCAGTAAATTGATCAAACGCCCAATTTTTAGGCATCCTGAAACCCAGATTACCGCTCCAACCGTAAGACATATCCGCAACAAAACTGTACTTTACTCCTTTTACACCTGCAGCGTGGAGGCAGACATTTCTTGTCCCATAGACACCTACGCTGTATCCCGAACCAGAAAGCGCATTAACCACATTTTTCAAGTATGGAATAACGGTACCATCGATATTTCCTTCTTGAATATCAACGTCAACCGCAAAATAAATGGTTGTTTCTTTAGGAAAACCTAACTTACGGGCAGCATTTACCGCAATAAAACCATCTTCTAGCCCTTGTGTCGCCGTAAAGTAACTTTCTTCATAACCGCCATCTTCATAAATTGGGAAGATTCTCAATCCACCAGCGGTAATTAACTTAATTTCTTCAACTGTTAGGTGCTTGGCACGTTTATTACTTCCAACGCCCACTGTCCCGGTAAGATAGCGCCCAACGATTTCAAAACCTGCGTTTTTGAATTTAGTGATAGCACTAGCCGTTAGTGGAGTAGCTGTATCAAAAGCGTTGGAATCCCGGTTGGTGTTCCCATTACTGGTCAATAATCCTTTGATAACAGTTAAGTCAGCTACCCCCGTATAAGGTGGCAATTTCATGAATTTTCGGAACGCAATAATCTCATCGCTAACCTCACTGTCAAAAATTCCATCAAAGACACCCTTATAGAAGCCGTTAACGTATAACCCATACTGAATAATTCTGACAAGTTCACCCGTTGCTCCTTGTGAAACAGTTGGGGTTCTGGCAATTGTACCTGGTCCATAATTACCATTGGTGGTCGCCGCATCCATCCCCTCTAATCGTTGCAATGCGTAGATCAAAGCTGTATTAGTGCTTCTTTGATAAATACCATCGCAGGGCATAATCCCTAAATCAGCACTGTACTTACTATTTAGGTGTTGTTGCATTTCCCGGATATTAGGGTCCCCATCTCCAACTAAAACAAATGCACTCATATCAAATAGCGCTGCCATCAGATTAACTGTTAAGATGCCATCGCCTTTAATCCCCGCATTGGTCTGCAATACAGTAATTGCTGCAGTTAAATCCGCATCAAATTCAGTATTCAACTCCCCTGATGAGATACCTTTACACCAAAAGGCACCCTTAGTTAACTTAACGATGTTATTTTTTACACCTTCTCTAAGGGTACCGATAACTTTTGCTAAAGCCGCTTTAGTTTGTTCACCAAAACCTTCCCCTAAGGTTGTTAGGCCAAGTTCGTGTTGTAACCCTTCACGTAGCCCATAAATTGTAACCCAACCTGTTTGGCCGTTTTCGGGCACTTTAGAGAACTCCGAGACACTTCCGTAAGTTTTATTTAGCCACTTTTGTGTGGCAAGAACCATTTCATCCATGAAATAAACATCCCTTCTATGAAATTTAATATTTTTTCGTTCTTTTTAGAGAACAAAATTATAATATACCCATCGTTCTTTATTGTCAACCGTTTTTGTTCTTAAAAAGAAACAATGTTATAATAAAGCCAGTTAAAAACCTATAAGGAGGTTTCAGTTATGCGTAGCAACACGGAAGTAATTGACCAAATTATCGAACTCACAAAGCAACAAGGTCTATCAATTAGTGAATTAGCCCGAAGAACAGATATGGCTAAGTCAGCCGTTTCTAAATATTTTAATAAAAGTAGAGAATTTCCTTTAAACCGCTTGGAAAAATTTGCCCAGGCACTAAACGTTTCTGCAGATGAATTATTAGGTTTACCTCAAAACTTTCATCCAGTTACAGATACCGTCAAAATTCCAGTATTAGGCGTTATCGCTTGCGGTGAGCCAATCACAGCCCAAGAAAATATTATTGGTTATATCGATGAAATAAAAGATGAACTACCAAATGGTAATCTTTTTTACTTAGAGGCCAAAGGAAAGTCCATGACCCCAACCATTCCAGATGGTGCTAAAGTTCTCATTAGGCAACAGCCAGACGTAGAGGATGGTGAAATTGCTGCTGTTTTACTGACTAATGAAAACGAAGCTACACTAAAAAGAATCAAACATTCGCATGATTTAATCATACTATCACCTGACAATCCCGAATTTCAGCCGATTATCTCAAGCAAAGAAAATCCTATTCAAATTCTAGGAAAAGCTATTCGCTATACATCGCAACTATAAAAATTTTTACTCATGCTCTGCCACAAAAACTACATTTGTTGCAGAGTTTTTTCTATGTAAAAAAGCAACTCCTATATCATATAGAAATTACTCGTAATTTTTGTAATCATGTAACTTACTCCTGTTTACAGTTATACTAAGAACAGTATTTTGGAACTAAAATGAACAGTTATAGCCAAAAAAAGTAACAGTTATTTTTTTTTGCTTCTTACGACTATTTATAAACTATAATATTCAGTGTAGGAGTTAACTCTTACAAAATCTAAAGTTAATAGGAGGCTTTTTCATGAGAAAATTTATTAGTAAAAGAAGAATTTATCTATTATTACTGGGAGTCGTTACACTTACAGTGTTGCTCCCCACCACGCTAGACAGCTCTTATTTAGCTGCACAATTTGGCATATCTACATATGCATCAAAAAAGATAATTGATATAGCCGCCGGAGCTGGATCAGTATGGGCCGTTATTGCAGTAGTAGGTGGTAGTGCTGGTTGGGGAACTGTAATTTTAGCAGCTGCTAAAGCGTTAATAAAGCGTTACGGTAGAGCAGCAGCAGCAAGTTGGTAATAGGGTGTCTCGTATATATATTAAGAAGCTTATACAGCTTCTTTTTGTCTTTTTTTGGTGATGATATGTTGATAATAAATTCCTGGCTACATAGATTTAATGAAAGCCTCCCAATGAAAATAGATATTTTTTTATTATATATTTACCTAATATTCCTTGGAATACTTGGGATTGGTTGTTCACTTTTAATATCTATTCTATCAGCAAAAATTTGCTCTCTTTTCATAATTCTTGTTTGTTATATACTATTAGGTAACAATTTACAAACTATTTTCAATTTACTAGATTCCGCACCGCCTATATATAGGACTAGTATGTGGAAATATCTAAAATACAAACTATTCTTAGTATGTATCTATAATTCGCTAATAATTACATTTTTATTTTTTATAGCAACAATGCTCTTTTTCTTAGAGTTTTTGGTAGCATTGCAGCTATTATCAATAGCTATTATATTTAGTATGTTATTAACTACAAATACTGTTACATTAAAAAATCAACTACTTAAATACATTACGTTTATTCTAATATTAGGGTACACCTCAAAAGGGTATGTACCCTCATTTAAGCACTATATCTATATATTTATGTTATTTATCATAATTCTATTAATAGTGTATTTATTAATCCAAGAGAAAAACATACCTAAAACAATCGACGTAGCATACTTAAGAAATAATGACTCCAAAAATGTTTTATCTTCATTTTTCATTAGTTCTATAAGGTCTAATCTTAAAAATGGCTTAATAAATTTATTAATCGTAGGAGCGTATCTTTATTTTGCACAAAGGTTTGATTTGCTTTACTCCGTGCTGCCTTTTAATCTAGGATTAGTCATCTTTGATAATTTAATTTATACAGAATTAACTATGTTAAAAAATAGCTCTATCAGTTCACGAGCGTTATTCTTAAAAAGTGCGCATATTAAAAAAGAAAAATTTCTATATGGTAATATTTTTTATAAAAACATTCTCAATGTATCATTGTTAATAGCTACTATAACCTATTTAACAATTATTGACTACTTAAAAGGGTGGCAAATACTTTTTTCTATAGTAATTATTTGCTCTTTTTTTATTTATTTTTATTATATTGAAGGAGTCGTATCAACGGATAAACATAAACGTCCAAATATCATAGAAGAATATGTAATAATGCTAATAATTATTCTATTAGGGGGAATTTTATGAAGATTAAACTAAGTGAGTTAATCAAACTTGAATTAGCAAGTATCATCATTTTACTTTTTCTAACGTTTAGTTTCTATTGTCTCTTTTTCAAGAATATAGAAACTACTAGTATTATTCCTCAAAGGCCTACTTTGGGCATTGCGTATACACTAAAATTAGTGTTTCAAAACATGAGAGTATATTTTGTTACGTTTTTATTGTTTATGATATCACCAGTTCCTATATTGTATAATTGGTTTATATTACTTTGCAATATTGGTTATAATATTAAAATTGTTGGTATAAATACCACTCTCCACCAATTACTCCCACACGGATTGTTAGAAGTTCCTACAATAATATTATATCAATATCTTTCTTATAAAATGATGATGATAGCGTATAAATACAAAAACTCAAATGCATTACTTATGTTCATAAAAGAAAACAAATCTTACTTTATATTAATACCATTATTAGTAGTAACAAGTTCCTTTATTGAGGGGTTGATTGGATGATTAAATTAAAAAATATAACGAAGCATTTCCAAAGTTTCAGTATTCAAAGTCTAAATTATACTTTCGAAAATAAATTATACCAACTACAGGGAGATAACGGCAGTGGCAAATCAGTCTTATTAAAAATAATTGCTGGTCTAGACAGAAACATTAAAGGGGAGGTAGTTAATACCAAAAAAAAATATCCAATTTTGTTCTTAACAGATACTGGTATAGGACTTCCTTATGTTACAATTAATGATAATATAAAAATCAGTGCAAAAATACTTGGCGTAGACTGCCCTAAAAATATAACTAATTTTTTTTCTAGCAAAGAACAACTAAGAACGGCATACCATCTTGCGTCAGTAGGAATGCAACACAAGGTTGGTTTATCTTTATTATTTTCTGAAACTGATTATGGACTGATTGTGCTTGATGAAGCATTAAATGGTATAGACTCTAGGAGTAGCGAACTTATTGTTGAGCAATTAAATTTTTTAACTACTAAACATAGTTGTCCTATTCTATTTGTGTCTCATTACTTAGATTTACCTAACGCAACCAAAATTAATATTAAAGATTTTCTGGAGGTTAACAAATGAAAGAGACTGATAAATTAAATGTTTTCAACAAATTAATTTTATTCTCACTAGTTCCTATTTCTCAATTAACCCTATATTTTTCTGTTTCTGAAAAATATACGCATAAAGAACTATTGAACCTAAAACAAAGCCTAAACCTAACAGCAAACCAACTAACTATCTTTCAAGCCATAACAGTATTATTGTTTTCAATACTGCTATTTGGGCTAATGTATTTAGTCGGAAATGCGCTGTTATTCTTCTCATCCCAAAAAGATTCTGAAGCTCTATTCTTAGCATTAATAGCAGCACTTGGTTTCTCAAACATACTGATGTTAATAGTCCAAATACTATTCAATTTGTACTATCCATTGCTAGCAACTATCTCGCAAACTCTTATACTTCCGCTTAGCTATTACTACTTATCTAAGCAAGATTTGAAAGGCTCTATACTACTACTGCTATCAATGATTATTACTAATTCATTGACTATTTTATTTTAATTTATTACGAGGTGATATTATTATGATATTTTTAGTAAGTTATTGGCTACCGCAAAATTCTTGGTTTAATAAATGGCTTCACGGTTAATTGTATGATAGTTATCTTTAGTAAAATAGCAATAATCAGCGCCTACCTTTTTGATTTTATGGAATTTTTGGTGATTTACTGCTTTTTAAAACATGATTTGCGAATACATAAGATAGTACTATCAATTATAACTTCGTGTATATTAACATTAGCATCATATTCTTTAGGACTTGAATTAATAGTTTTGCTGTTGTTTATATATACTTATCTAGGATATTCTTTTATCACTGATAAAAATTCACCACTTGAAAGAATATTTTTAACATTATCAGGAATTTTTATAATTATAATAGGTGATTTAACTATCCTTATTACCATTAATACAAAAAAAATCTTGCATTTTAGTAACAACCAAATGGTCATTGTTAGCATAGCTATTTCAATAATCCTAACTTTGCTTTTTTTAATTATAATAGCTAAATCTGGATTAAAAAATTCATCTCAGTTCATACTAGACTATGATTTGACAAAATATGCAGCTAGGTATAGCTTATTAACGTTTACAGTTATTGTAATCACCAAAATATTATTTATAATCTTATTTCCCAATATGGAATATGTTGAAATAATAATTTTATTAATACTTTTCTTTTTAAGTATGATAGGTTATTTGTTTTATCAGGCTATTCAAACAGTGAAGCTAAAAACTGAACTAAACAATCAGAAACAACAAGAATTAATTTTTAAAGATTATTTAAGTGAAATAAACGAGAACCAACAAAATATTCTAGATTTTAAGCACGATTATCAAAACATGCTGTCAACTTTAGGAAGTAGAATTAATATTCTAAATGACCAAGAATTACTAGCTGCTTACAATCAAATAATAGATTACATGCACCCTGTTGTCGAGTTAATCAATTTAGATAAAACATTACGTACCCTTGAGTTACTGCCTGGTAATTTAGTAAAAAGCTTAATTATTTCAAAAATATATAAAGCTAATCAAGCAGCAATTGCTTTGGAAGTTGATATTCTCGGAAGAATAGAACAATTTCCTATTTCTGAAATTACTTTAGCTAGAATGATTGGAATCCTATTAGATAATGCTATCGATAGTTGTAAGGAGTACCATAATCAACAAATTGCACTCGGCTTTGTTGATTATGGCAATAAAGGCATTGACATTATTATAGAAAACTATATCAATAGTAGTAGTACTACTGATATTAACCATTGGTTTTCTCAAGGTTTTACCACTAAAAAATCACATCAAGGTCGTGGTTTAGCAATTATTAAACAAATAGTATCTGAAAATGATACAATCGATATTGAGATTGACCACTGTAAGGATAAAGTTCAAGTTACTTTAATGCTAGGAGTTTAACTAATGCTAAAAATTATTTTAATTGATGATGATACTACACTATTAAGAAATTTACAAATTAATACTGAGAACTTTCTGAATTTTGAGAAGTTAGATGCCTGCGTAGCCTTAGTAACTTCTAAGAGTGATAAAGTAATTGAATATATAAGTAGTTATCCAAATGACAACTATTTATTTTTTATAGATATTAATATTTCAGGAAATAAACAAGCAGGGATTGAACTATCTAAAAAACTTAGAGAATTGTTACCATTTGAAAATATAGTTTTTATAACCTCATATCCCGAATTGTCTTTAGTAGCATTAAGAAGCCGTATAAAACCCACGGATTATATCGTTAAAACTTCTGAATTTAATGATATTATGGAGGCAGTACGTCATAATATTGGGGTAACTCTCAAAGATTTAGAATCTCAAAACAATAAGCGTAATGACTATTTTTTATATAAACTTCGTGGAATTTATCAAAAAGTAAATTATAAAGAGATTCTTTTTTTTGAGACTTCTCTATCAGACTCAAAAAAAATAATTCTACATTCAAAGAATAAAATCGTTCCGATTACGGGGAGTTTAAAAAAAATAGAGAGTTATCACAAAAAATCTTTTTTCAGATGTCATCACAGTTTTCTAGTCAATTTGGATAATGTTTATGCCTTTAATCGCCAACAACTTCAAATTTATTTTGATACTTCATGTAAATTTAGTTGTCCTGTCTCAGTTAGAAAAGCACGTGAATTGACTAAAATACTTAAATCCAAAACACCATGAACTGCATAGAGATATCTAAATTTTTTAATTCTCTAAAAATGGCTCTGTCTCAAACTCTGAGTGCACCAATTTCCAAGGATTCTAAGAAACCAATGTGGTTCTCTTAGAGTCTTTTTTCTAGACATTGATTCAGAAGTCTTCTATCATAATTTATTTTTTAGAAACTCTCTCTCAAAAAATGAAATATCTCCAAGTGTAAAACAGTTCATACCCTGAGTTTTACAGGAACCCAAAAATAGGCTACCAACTTCTGCAGTGGTAGCCTATTTCAGTGACGTTGGTTCAAGGTTTGCTTAAACCAACTTGCTATTTACTTTGTAAACTTAGTACTTCATCTTTGGCGCTAACCATGGTGCCACTAGCTAGCTTGAGGTCAATATCTTTGAAAGCATCGGAGTTAGTAACCGTCACAATCACGGTGTCATCTAAACCGGCTTTCTTAATGGTTGGATCCCAAAACTCTAGAATTTCTTGGCCGGCCTTAACGCGCTGCCCTTCTGTCACGTAGGAAACAAAGCCCGTGCCCTTTAGCTTAACTGTTCCTAACCCAACGTGAATCAAAAGGACGACCCCATCATCTGACACTAAGCCCACGGCGTGGCGGGTAGTGAAGGCTTGGCGAACGGTAGCGTCAAATGGGGCAAAGACGCGACCGTCACTAGGCTTAATTGCAAAACCTTGGCCTAATTTGCCGCTAGCAAAGGTTGCATCATTAACTTCTGCTAGGGAAATTAATTGGCCTGCGATTGGAGCCTTGACACTCAATGCTTGGCTAGAAACGGCTTCCGTTTCGCCTTCACCTAAGTATTCATCCCAAGTCTTTTCAAGTTCAGCCACAATTTCGGCGTGCTTTTCTTCGGTTAACTTAACCTTGAAGAAGAAGACTAGGGCCCCTAAGATGATTAAAACAAATGGAATCCCAAATACATACAACTTGAAGGACATGATGCCATGAGCGGTCATGGTCTTAGCAGTTGCCCCGGTAGTCATTCCGGCAGCTACGGCCGCAATCCCAATAACTGAGTTAGAAACCGCACCCCCGAATTTATCAAGTAAAGGACGAACTGATAAGGTAAGTGATTCGTCACGGTGACCTAACTTAAGTTGTCCGTATTCAACGCAGTCAGTAATTGTCATTAAAACTACCAAGAATACTAATGGTTGTGGGATGAAGAAGAGTTCGGCTGCAACTAAGACCATTGCCAATGAAGTACCGGCAATCGTGAAGACCCCAATCCCACAAAGCATGATGAAGATACAGATGAAGAAGAGGTTCCTTCTGTTAATCTTGTCTGCTAGTTTAGGGAAAAGCGAAACTGATAACAACCCGACTAAGGTGTTGATGGTCCCTAGTAATGTGAATTGAGCCGCGTGACCTAATACGTAGGTAAAGTAGTAAAGCTCGGAAGCATTTAAGATACTTACCCCAGTTGTATATAAAACGTAAGACAAGGCAATTGCCATTAACTGATCATTTTTCACTAACACTTTCAAAACGTCTTTAAACCCAGTCTTTTCAGTGTTTTTCCGCAAGTCTGAATCAATTTCATGGGTACCAAGTCCAACTCCGACGGCAGTTAAAAAGGAGATAGTAGCCACGATAAAGGCAAACCAGAACCAGCCCCGGTTATCACCGGCCCCACCATTTCTACTCATTGAGAAGAAGAGGACGATTGGCATGATAACCACACTGACAATGTTACCACCGATGGTAGAACCAATCCGGGCGAAGGTCGCTGTCTTTTCCCGTTCCTGTGATGAGAAGGATAAGGCGGGAATCATGGACCAAAAACCAATATCTTTAAAGGAATAAAAGATATCCATGGTGATGTAAATAATTGCAAATAAGATTAGGTATAAGCCTGGATTAGTCTTGTTTAAACCACCCATGTCGGTAAATAAAATTAACAACGAAACAGAACTGATTAATCCACCAATTACAACCCAAGGCTTAAATTTACCCCAGCGGGTCTTAGTGTTGTCGATAGCGTTTCCAATAAATGGGTCAATTACTAATTCGACAATTCGTAAGGCCGCGATAATGTTGGTAATGTATAAAACCATCCGGTCATTTTGGGCTTCGTTCCCCGTGTTAAATAGGTGCGAAGTAACAAAAGTAATGAAGAATGTTGATAAGGTCGCATAAAAAATATCATGACCAAATGCCCCAAATGAGTACGCAATCCGTGATTTAGCGTTACCGCTTGTTTGAGGTACAGCTTGACTAGTACTTTCCATAGGAGTCTATCCCCTTTTCTACTATAATTTCTTTACAAGCATTATAGTAAACGATTTCAAGAAAATTTTCAATACTTTTTAGTAAATTTTTAGTGAAATATTTATTGTTTTTTTACCACACAAAAATAGTAGTTGCTTCACCGCTGTCTCACTGGTAACTACTTTCTACTATATATAAGATGTACTTTCTAACCATAACAAAAAGTCCTTGGATGATTTCCTCGGACTTTTTAACTAATATTTACTACAAAAATTACCGAAGAAATTAAACCATAAACACTGGGAATTAAATAAAATGGAAACCTATTTAAAAAGCAATGTTTTCTAACACTCAAAAAAAGGATTAAAATATTCAGCCTCAGATAGTTACGCACCTAGTGCCTCACGTAGCCTCTTTAAATTTTTGTTGTGCCAACCAATCATACTCAGCTTAGGAAAATCAACAAACAACTTGACCCCTTCACCATCCCTAGCCTGCTCAGTTAGTTCTAGCACTAAGCTAGTGGCCAGTTCTCGTTCATAAATTGACGCCTTTGCAATCTTTTCAGCGGGTATATATAGTCCATCATGAAACGTCCCTTGCTTGCTTTCATATTCCGCGGTGAAAAAGCCCCCTAAACGCGAAATGTGAACATAACTAGTTTCAACCTTATCCTTACGCAGGGCGTTAACGGAAAGCAAAACTGCTTCAGGTTGATATGTTACCTCGGGAATTACCGACTGCATGTAATCCCGGAATTTTTCACGATGCGAAAATCTAAACTCCATTCCACACCTCCATTCTGCCAACACTACTTACCCTAAAACTATCATTTTGTGTAACTTTTTGCAATTCTTTTTTAGTTAAATTGCACCAAATATACCACTTTTTTAATTAAAATCTTAAAACCTTTAAATGAGCTACCGGCATTGTTACAACGGTATATACTAATGTAACATTATCTACTTGTAAGTGTTTGAGTTACCTGCGATATTAAAAGTTACTTATACTCATTTGATAATCAATGTTCAAATTCAAACTTATAAATAATAGTAAAAAAATCCTTCGCAATGAGCCTGTCATTACGAAGGATTTTTTCTTATTATCAACTAAAGTTTTAGTATTGATTTAGCCTAAGAAACCTAACCATTTACCTAAGATACCAAGGGCAAAGATTGCCACGATAATTAGCATTGGGTTTACACCCTTCTTAAGTAACCAGGAAACAAAGAGGGTTAACAGTAAGGCTAACATCCCAGGCATCACAGAATCCAAGATGTCTTGCACCGTTTGGGTCTTGCCGTTAATCTTAGTTGCCACAATCGGAATGTTAATCGTGGTCCACTTAGATACCAGCGCCCCCATAACGAATAACCCTACAATTGAAGCACCTTCAGTTAGTTTCTTAATTCGGTTACCAGCCATGTCTTGGATGATTTCGCTTCCCTTAACGTAACCGTAACGGAGGAAGTACCATTTCATGGTCAAGCGAATGGCATTAATTAAGACGAAGAATAATAATGGTCCCAGGATGCTACCAGTCATGGCAATCCCAGCCCCTAAGGCAGCTAACACGGGCCGAGCAGTCCCCCAGAATAGTGGGTCACCAACCCCGGCAAGGGGCCCCATCAACCCAATCTTCATGGCAGCAATGGCAGTCCCGTCAATGTTACCACCGTTGGCCTTTTCTTCTTCCATAGCGGCTGTTACCCCAAAGATTGGAGCGGTTAACCATGGGTGGGTGTTGAACCATTCCATGTGCCGAACCAAAGCTTCGTTTCTTTCCTTACCTGGCTTGTATAAGCGTTTGATGGCTGGAATCATGGTGAAGCAGTAACCCATGTTTTGGGCCCGTTCAAAGTTAAATGACCCTAGCAAGAACCAAGACCGGATATACATATTGCGAATATCGCCTTTAGTTAATTTTACTTGTTTGTTGTTTAAGTCTGCTGGTGTTTGCATCAAAATCCCTCCTAGTCATCCAAGTCGTCGTCTAGATCATCGTCTAAGTCATCATCGCTAGCACTGGTATTACTTACAGTTGCTACCCTAGGAGCCTTATTTTCATTGCGGTATTCTAATTGTAAGTAAAGCAAGGCCATGATTAAACCTAACCCACCAAAACCAACTAAGTTGAAGTTAGTGAAGGCGGCAAACAGGAAGCCCATGTAGAAGAATGGTTTTAATTGCGGAACATCCATCATATTAATAACCATCGCATAACCTACAACCACGATGATACCCCCACCAATTTGGAGCCCCTTGGTAATCACGGTTGGAATCGCAGCTAACATGTGTTGCACAGCTGCGGTACTCAAAGTCATGATAATTGCGGTTGGAATCATTACCCGTAAGGCTTGCAAGGCTAAGGCAATCCCGTGCATCCATTCAATAGCCCGGTAGTTCCCCTTAGCAGCGAAGTCATCCCCTTTGTGAACAAAGAAAACAACAATTGTCCGCACAAAGATGGTTAAAGCTTGACCGGCTGCGGCCAATGGTACGGCAATGGCAATCCCTTCACCAACACTGGTATGAGTATTAATAACGATTAAAGTAGAAATTGCTGAAGCTAAGGCAGTATCAGGTGCCATTGCTAACCCAACGTTCATCCAACCAAGGGCCATCATTTCTAGGGTCCCACCTAAGATAATCCCCATCTTGAGATCCCCTAAAATCAAACCGATTAAGGTACAAACCACTAAGGGTCTGTGTGTTTGGGCTTCGTCTAAAACGGATCCCATCCCGGCAATCCCGGCAACAATTAAGATTAATACAATTTGTAGAGCATTCACTAAAATCTCCTCCTTTGAGGCCTAGCCTAATTTTGTATCTAAGATTTTCATAAAGTCTTGCTTGCTATCTCCTGGTAATTGACGTAGTTCCAATTCAACCCCTAATTCATGCAATTTCTTGAAGGCAGCTACATCTTCTGGCGTAACACTAACGGCTTCCGTTACTTGCTTCTTGCTTGGATCAAAACGCATTCCCCCGACATTAACAACCTTAATATCAACTCCTGCTTCCACCGCAGTTACAATTTCGCTTGGATTGCCAAACAATAGCATGGCCGTAGTATCAGCATACTTAGGGTTCTTGAAGACCCGGCCCATCTTTTCAGGGGTTACGGCGCTGGCCTTAACGTTAGAAGGGGCAACCGATAAAACTAAGGTCTTTCTCATTGGGTCGTTAGCTACTTCATTACTTACGACAATAATTCTTTCGGCTGGTAATAACTTAATCCACTTAGTCAAAACTTGACCATGAATGTAACGATCATCAATTCTTGCAACGGTAATTTTCATTATAATTCGTCCTCCTCTTCGTCTTCTTGGGCTTGAGCTAGCTTGGCTGCTTCAAGTGAGAAGACTTTAAAACTGTCTTGATTTACGGTTTGTAGGTGACTGGTCAATTCTTTTAAGCTCATCATTGGCGCATTGGCTAACGCTTCTAAGACCATTGGTAAGCTAACACCTGTCACTACGTCCAAATTATCCTTCCCATAGGCTAAGGAAACTGCCGCATTATAAGGGCTGCCCCCAAACAGGTCTATTAAAAATAGCACTTCGCTGTTAGGTTCAAAGCTTTGGAGCGCTTCTTCAAAGTGCGCCTTGAGGTCCTCTAGCCCTTCTTCTTTTTTAAATGGTATGGCCTTAATCGTATCGTTGGTGCCAAAAATCATCTCGGCTGCGCTTAGCAACCCGGGCGCCAACTGGCCGTGACCAGAAACAATTAACGAAACCATTTTTGAAACTCCCTTCTTTCAACTTAGCTACACTTTTTATATAGCAATTTACGTGCCAATTTTAGAAAACGCTTTTAAATCAACAACAAGGCTGGACCCGTTTTTAACTAATCAAAACAGGTCCAGCCTTAATTTACTCTTAAGTATTTTAAAATAAAACAGGTTTGTCTTTGCTTGAAACAGGTTAGCGTTGATTATCAATAACCGTCTCGGCAATAAAGTAGTATTCATCTTGTGGGAGCGTTAATTTCAAGGACGAAACCGCGTGATCTAAGGTTTGCTTAACAACCGGTAATAGTTCTAACAGCTCCGGACTAGGTGTTTCATCGTAATTGAGACTAGGTTGTTGATGTGATGCCCGTTCCAAGGCAAAGGCCGTATGCACAATGCAGGCAATCTGCTGACTATTGGACATCTCTATCTTAAGCCTTCTCCTAAGATCTTCTAACCAGTTTTGTAACATCTGGTTAACCGGGCGGGGATTGAGATAGACTAAGTGTTCATTTAAAACATCTTCACACATTTGCGAAACAACTACGTTACTTTGCGACTGTTTTTCTTTCGCAGGCGGCGTCTGCTGGCGAATAATCGCTTCTAGGCGGGCCTCGCCGTTGCTAGCAATTAAATCTTCTAGGGAAATAAAGGGCACCGCCACACTTGGTTCCTTGGTGCCCACGGTGGCGATTAATTTATACTCCTTGGCCAAGGGCGGAATGGATTCGCTCATCTTTAGCGCTGAAACAGTTTTTACCTCGATATTTTCGGTGGTGGTCTTTCTAATAATGCCCTCGATTAATTTTTTCAATTTAAGGGCCGTCCCACTCCCGGTCATACAGATTGACACAATCGCCCGCTTTTTACCCGTGCTTTTTTCTTGGACTGTGAAGTTTTTAATGAAGTCGCGGCGCAACTGGTTAGCCAAACTATTAAGGTCCATATCAATATAGTTGACTTTACGTAAGGCCTCCAAAATAATGGAGGTCGTTACATTTTGGACTGCCCGCACGGGAATGCCCGTTTCGGTGGCTAACTTTTGGGTAAACATCCCTAACGACCCCATGTCCACCAGTAATAAGACCCCTTTTCCTTGGTCGAGCTCCCTTACCTTGGCTTTCATCTGTTCATAAATGGTGGAAGGCGAAACGGTTAGGGGCATGTCTAAGGCGTCAATATTGCCTTTACCTAACAGCTCTGTCGCCACGTTCACCATGGAAGTCGCGGTCGAATTGCCGTGAGCCACCACTAGTAAGCCAATCTTTTTAGTCGCCGACATCGATTCAATCGAGGTTAAAAGCATCGTTAGGTAAATAACTTCAATATCCGGGATAGCGGTCCCAGTCTCCTTGAGGATTTCCGTTTGAAACCGCTTGGCTACCTGATACTCTAACCCATGTTCGTGCTTGATATTTTCAATCTCGGCAGACATCAGCAGGTCATTTTTACTCCCCCGTTTAAAGAAAGCATCCAGGTGGAGGCTGAAATAATGGATAAAGCTAGCGTCAAAGCGGAGGTCCATTTCTTCTTCCGCAATCAACTTTAGCTTTTCGGCTAACTTAATTGCCGCCGGGTCTACAAACTTACTAAAGTTTTCCTCGTTAATTTCCTGTTTAAAGAAGTTCTTAATGTGCAAATGCAGGTCGGTCATAATGTACTGGTGAATTTCTTTTTCATTAATCCCTTCAGCGCGGAGCTTATGAACCTTAGTTTCAATCGTACTGTAGATGTTTTCCTCATTGTCTAACTTATCAAGGCTAGGTTGCCCCACCTCGATTAAAATCTGACTTTTTAGGTAACGGGACAGGTCGCTTTGCTTGCGTTCGGCCCTACTAACCGCCAACCAGCTTTGCCGTAGTTTTTCCGGTAGGTCGTTATCGGTGACACTAATCGTTGTCTTTTCCCCCATGCTATTCAAAAAGGCCTGGGCACAGGTAAGTTGGATCTGCGATTTTAACTGGCCGACATTGCCATAGTTATCCTCATTTAGGATAATCTCAAAGACGCTACGCTTAATGCTTAACGCCCGTTTAATACGTTTGGTTTCGGTTTGAAAGAGGAAGTGGGCTAACTCAATCCGCTCGGTAATTGGCCGCTCATCTAAAGCCGGAATGGTAATTGACATTGGAATACGCCGTAAGAAGGTAGCCAGCATAGCAGAATCTGGATTTTCGGTTGTTGCACAAATAATCAAGACCTGGGCGTGCCGCTTCTTTTGGCTCTCACCCAAGCGATTAAAGACCCCGTTATCAATAAAATAAAAGAGCATCTCCTGGCCTTCAGGCGGGAGGCGGTGGACTTCGTCTAAGAGCAAAATCCCCCCGTTAGCCTGTTCGACTAAGCCGGCTTTTTCTTGATCAGCCCCGGTGTAAGCTCCCTTAGCGTGACCAAAAAGCGTAGCCATCAACAGTTGCGGATTATTGTAATAATCGGCGCAGTTAAAGGAGACAAAGGGGGCATCTTCCTTAAGAATCTGGGCAAACTTTGCGTAAGCGTAAATCTTATTGGCAAAGTAGGTCTTCCCTACTCCAGTTTGGCCCAAAAGCATCATATGTAAGCCGTGTGGGGGGTACATTAAGGCTGCCTTAGCTTGGGAAACAGCGTTATGGAGGCTGCCCCGGTAACCTATCATTGACTCAAGTGGATCTGCCTGGTTAACCTGCTCAGAAGCAGCTTCCTTGATAGCCTGCTCTGGTTTGGCAGTCGGTTTGACTAGCTTTTTAGTTAGGGCCTTTAAGGAGGCCACTTCATAGTAATCTAGTTGCTTTAAGCCAAAATGCTGTTCAATCACTATCATCGGCAAATAGCGTACCGGAAAGGTCTTGATTTTAACAACCTGGGCCTGTCTGACTAGCTTATTTAATTCTAAGGACGTATTAGCCCGGGTTAAGCCTAACTCCGCCGCCAATTCTTTAGCCGCGCTGCCCTGCTTGGCTAAGACTTCTTCCTTAGTGGCCGCCTGCCATTTGGTCACTAGTCCTTGGTAAACCTTATCAATTCGTTTCATGTGGAACACCCCTTATTTTGCTACCGGAACCTGGGCTTGGAGGCGTTTTAAATTCTTAATGTGCCAAGGAGTGCGGTTTAATTTAGGCAAGTTGAGCTTAAGCTTCATCAACTGGCCGTTGACCTCTTGAGTTGTTTCAATGTAGAGGTAGGTTGAAAGTAGCTGCTCCTTGCGGTAAACCTTCTTAATCTTAGCAGCCGGGATATAAAAGCCATCCCCAAAGATATCCCACATACTTTCATATTGAGCTGCATACAAGCCCGCTTCCTTAGAGAAGTGAATACAGTTGGTAACCGCCTTGCCCCGAACCGTGTTCAACGACAAGAGTACTGCATTTTCATCATACTTAATGTCTGGTTGGTCATCCAACATATACTCTTTAAATTTTTCCCGTTTAATAAATAATCCCATCTGACTCACCTTCTGAAAACGTTATTACAGTTTCAACTATACCCAGTTTTTAAAACACTTTCAACATCTTTTTGAGACAAGTGTTTTAAGTGTTTCAACTCAGTTAGTAAAATAATTAATTTTTTCTGCATTTTGTTATTGATTTTTAATTTATTTCATGCTAAATTAATAACCAACAAGATGAACGAGGTAATTGATTATGAAAAAGACTAACTTCAACAACATTATTATTGCAAGCATTCGGGTCATTATTAGTTAATGATGCGGCTTGCATGGTTGTGCCCGCATCGCTTGCAAGAAGATGCGGGTAGGAGTTAGCCAAGCGCTGGTGACTATCCACAGTCACCGGCGCTTTTTTGTTTGTTTTGTTGAAATTTTTTTAGAATGGATGTGACGTCTATGGAATCAGTAGAAAGTACCAACTTTAAAGTAGAAAAAGACCCGGTGAAAACTGTTATTGCCGCTTCGATGGTGGGCACCGCCATTGAATTCTTTGATTTTTACGCCTACGGGACCGCAGCAGCCGCTTATTTCCCTAAAATTTTCTTCCCAGCAATGACCCCCTTAATCGCAACCATGCTCTCATTATTAACATTCGGGGTTGCCTTTGTTGCCCGCCCAGTCGGTTCCTTTGTCTTCGGTCACTTTGGCGATAAGATGGGTCGTAAGAAGACCCTAGTCGTTTCCCTCTTATTGATGGGGCTATCCACCGTTTTAATCGGTTTTCTGCCCGGTTACCGCACTTTAGGGGTAGCAGCCGTCTTACTACTTTGCTTACTCCGCTTCGTTCAAGGGGTAGGTCTTGGGGGTGAATGGTCTGGGGCCGTTTTAGTCGCCACAGAAAATGCTCCTAAGGAAAAACGCGCCCTCTACGGTTCTTTCCCCGAACTAGGGGCTCCTATCGGTTTCTTCCTTTGCAACGGGCTCTTCTTCGTCTTAGAAAGTTTCTTAAGTCCTGCCCAAATGATGAGCTTTGGCTGGCGGATTCCTTTCTGGGCTTCAGCTGTCCTCGTGGTGGTTGGCCTTTACGTCCGGCATAAACTTCAAGAAACACCACTCTTTAGGTTAGCCCAAGAAAAGGCCGAAGTTAACCACTCCCCATTAAAGGTTGTCTTAAAGCACCACTGGAAGCAAATCCTTCAAGGAACTTTCATCATGGGCTCAACTTACGCTTTCTTCTTCACCCTAACAACCTGGTCACTTTCTTATGCCACGACTGCCCTTGGCTTCGGTCACCAAGAATTTCTCTTCTTGTTGATGATGGCCATCGTCATCTTTGCAGCCATGATCTTATTGTCATGCCTTTACGCTGATAAAGTTGGTCGTAAATCCGTCCTCTTATGGACAACGGTTGCCCTACTGGTCTTCTCCTTTGTCTTTCCAGTCTTACTGAAGGGCCAACACAACATGGCTGGGATGCTCACCTTCCTAGGGGTTGGGTTCGTCATCATGGGTACCCTTTACGGTCCCGTTGGTGCCTTACTTCCAGAACTCTTCCCAACCAACGTTCGTTATTCTGGAGCCGGTATTGCTTATAACATGGCGGCGGTAGTTGGAGCAGCCTTGGCTCCTTCCATCACCACTTGGTGCATCAGCAAGTTTGGCTTAATGTCAGCAGGATACTACATGGGTGCCTTAGCCGTCTTGGCAGTCGTTGCCCTTGCTTTAACCAAGGAAACCAAGGACATGGATTTCAGTAAATAAACGCTACACTCAGTTGTTTTTGTTACAACAACATGTCAACTAACATGATATAATATACATGTTTTAACCAACATGTACCCACCCTAAACTTTCCTATTTGTACACTTACATAAGTTAGGGTGGGTATTTTTTAGACATTAAAAAGGTCGGAAACTATCGTTTCCGACCTTTTGATATATGGCTAGCGACTAGAATTGGTCAATCAACATTTGTCTGATTTCTGACAAGTATGGTTGCCGTGGGTTAGCTGGTGTACATTGGTCGTTGTAAACAAGGTCAACCAACTTATCAAGTGACTTGTCAAATTGTTCCTTAGTAACACCATTAGCTGATAACTTAGGTTCTACGTCTAAGGCCTTCATTAATTCGGCAATCTTAGCGCAAAGTGCTTCAACTAATTCAGCGTCGTCCTTACCCTTCAAACCAAGGTAACGAGCGATGTCGGCGTAGTCCTTTTGACCACGGTATACTTCGTAACGAGGGAATGGTGTCCGTTTAACGTTACCAGAAGCACCGTTGAAGCGGATAACGTGTTGCATTGCGATTGAAATTGCTAACCCGTGTGGTAACCCGAATTCCCCACCAGTCTTGTGAGCTAATGAGTGGTTAATTCCTAAGAAGGCATTAGCAAATGACATCCCGGCTAAGGTTGCAGCGTAGTGCATGTTTTCACGGGCTGTTTCCCCTTCAAGGGTTGGGTGCTTAGGATCGTACTTGTAAGATGTTTCCAAGTTTTCAAAGACTAACTTGATGGCTTGTAAGGCCCATGGACGGGTAAAGTCTGAAGCCATTACGGATACGTATGATTCCAAAGCGTGTGACAATGAGTCTAACCCTGAAAGTGCAACGGTTCTCTTAGGCACAGTCATAACAAATTCTGGGTCAACGATTGCAACTTGTGGTGTCAATTCGTAGTCAGCAAGTGGGTATTTTACGTGAGTATGGTCGTCAGTGATAACCGCAAATGGAGTTACTTCTGAACCTGTCCCTGAAGTAGTTGGGATTGCGAAGAGCTTCGTGTTAGTTGAGTGGTGGAACTTAACAATTCTCTTCCGGATATCCAAGTACTTTTGTTGTAAGCGGGTAAAGAGTTCACTTACTGCTTCGTAGCTTTCCAAGAAGCCTGGTTCTTGGTCTAGTGAGTATTCGTAGATGTAGCGTGCAATCTTAGCTGCATCAAGGGCTGACCCACCACCGATAGCAATAACTGTATCTGGCTTAAATTGAGCCATTTGCTTAGCAATTTCGATTGTTTGTCCTAAGGTTGGGTCAGGACGAACTGTCCCGTAAATAGCAGTCTTAACTTCGTTATTTCTTACTTCGAGTTGAGCGTATACCTTATCAACAAAGCCGAATTGAACCATTCCTGGGTCGGCTACGATGAAGGCACGGTTGATGTCTTCATATTCATCTTGTAAGTAAGAGATAGCATTCTTTTCGTAGTAAATCTTTTCTGGTAGGCGGACCCATTGTGGACGGTTACGCCGTTTTGCAACAGTTTTAACGTTCAAGAGGTCTGCAGTTGATAAGTTGTGTGACAATGAATTCTTCCCCCATGATCCTGTTCCAAGAGTTAAACTTGCACGTAATGCGTCTGTGTAAACATCACCAATACCACCGATGGAGTCTGGTTGGTTAACCAAGATCCGGGCAGCCTTAGTTCTGTCACCGAATTCTGTTACGAATGGGTCCACTTGAGAACCAATTTGGATAGCGGCGTTGTGACCTGCCCCTTGGTAGTCAAGTAACTTAGCTACGATTTGAACCCCATTTTCACGGTCCTTAGCCTTGTAAACTGACAATAATGGGGATAATTTTTCAGAGGAAAGTTTTTCGCCAATGTTCTTTTCATCAAGTTCAAAGAGCATGACATCCTTACCGGCTGGAAGGTCTACCCCGGCATGTTCTGCAATCCACTTAGCTGGCATCCCGGCAACTGGACCATTAACCCCGTGGCGGTCGTTGAAGACAAAGTCCGCAATCTTTTGGTAGTCCTTCTTAGGTACTAAGTAAGCACCCTTTTCTTGCATCTTCTTTAACCATTCGTCATAGATTGGAGCTTCAACAACGGCTGAGTTTTCAGTTGCACAAATCATCCCGTTATCAAAGCGCTTGGAAAGAAGTAAATCTTCTACCGCCCGGTCAAGGTGAGCTGTGTGGTCAACGTAGATAGCCCCGTTACCAGCACCAACCCCAAGTGATGGGTTCCCTGATTTAAGGGCAGCGTTAACCATTCCGGGACCCCCAGTTGCTAAGATAGAAGCAATCTTAGGATTTTGAATTAATGCGGTGGTATTGGCCAATGATGGGGTTTCAATCCATTGGATGATGTCCTTAGGAGCCCCAGCTGCTACGGCTGCATCGTAAACAATCTTAGCAGCGTGTGCAGAACATTTTTGAGCTTGTGGGTGGAAAGCAAAGACAATCGCATTTCTAGTCTTCAAAGTAATGATTGACTTAAACATTGCGGTTGAAGTTGGGTTAGTCGTAGGAACAATCCCTGCTAACACCCCTAGTGGAGCGGCAATCTTAACTTCACCTTTGGTTTTATCTTCTTCAATGATTCCAACTGTCTTATCATTCTTGATAGCGTGGTAAACATTTTCTGTCGCAAAGCGGTTCTTAGTATCCTTATCTTCAACGACCCCACGGCCCGTTTCATCAACGGCTTCGTGCGCTAACATTAAAGCGGCTTCTGAACCGGCTAACGCAGCAGCAGCCACAATCTTATCTACTTGTTCTTGAGTGAAGGTTGCAAATTCTGCTTCCGCCTTCAATGCTTTTTGAACTAAACTATCTGTGTAGGCACGTGCCTTTTCCATTTCAGCAGCCTTTTCTTCAGCTGTAGGAACTTTCTTTTCTTTTGCAGCCATATATCAATTACCTCCAATAATTTAAAAAAGCATAATGTGAATTTCTTCACTAACAATATAACGCAAAAAGAATTGCTTTTCAACGGTAATTTTTTAAAAATAATTACAGTTTGTGACTTATCACGCTTGTTACATTGAGAAAAACTTAATTTTTTTGGAATGATTTTCTTTCATAAAGCTTAAGCGTTTTCGTTATAAAACTTTATCTAATAACATTTCTCAAATACTCATTTTAGTTTTTAGTTTAAATTTTTTATGGTTTTCAAATTTAAAAATTCCTGCAAAAAAATTTTTATTTTTTTGTTTTCAAATCTTTTTTCAAGCAAATTACGCTCAAATCCGTGGAATATCCTTAAAAAAGATTACATAAAGTGATTTTTATTATATTTAAATATTTTGGTCAAACCTTTGACTTCCTTATTTTAAAGGGATTTGTTCCCACAGGGACGCTTAATTTCCCACTAAAATTGTGAGCTTTTTAACTATCATCCCTTAAATATCCCTTATTTTTCCTGCCTAAGCCGCCTTACCTTTTTCCAGCTTAACCTGTATAATAAAGTTATTAGCATAAAAATGATTAGTTAGAAAGAATCAAAAAGAAGGGATCAATATGACATTAAAATACAAATTAGTTGCTAAGGACATTGCGCAAAAAATCGACGACCAAGTTTATACAGATAAACTGCCGAGTGAACAAGAACTGATTAACCACTACCAAGTTAGTCGTAACACCATCAGAAACGCTTTAAACCTCCTTTATAACCAAGGCATGGTGCGTTCAATCCAAGGAAGCGGCTACTTCGTTAACACTAGTGCTCAACCAGGGGAATTAATCGTTAACGGTGGGTCTAAAAAAGGCCTCTATGACTTGGAAAAGGCCGACCCCATCTCTTCTAAGGTTCTGAGTCTGGAAGTAATTCCCGCCGACCAAGAAATTGCCACGCGCTTGCAATGCCCACTTGCAACAGATATTTACCACGTTAAACGTCTGCGTTCAAATAGCAAGGAAGTTGTCAGCCTGGAAGATGCTTACTACCTCAAAAGCGTTGTCCCTTACTTGACCGAAGAAGTCTGTCGTGAATCCATCTTTAATTTCATCACTAAAACCTACGGGGTGGAAATTAAAAATGGGGATGAATTCATTAAGCTAGCCCGTCTGACTAAAGCGGAAGCAGACTTAACCGGCCTAGAAGTAGCCACCCCGGCTTTACACCTAACGGAGGTCAACTACCTTAAAAACGAACAGCCTTTTAACTACTCCAAGACGCTCTACCTTCAAAGCGACTTAACCCTTTACTACCACGTAAGTAACTACCTTAACTAATTAAAAACCAGCCCGGAAGCAATTTACTTCTGAGCTGGTCTTTTTTATTAATTATTCTAGGTAACCCTTAAGGACTTGTAATACGCCTGCTTCGTTGTTAGCAGGAGCAATGTAGTCCGCAATGGCTTTAACCTTAGGGTCACCGTTTTCCATGGCGTAACCATACTTGGCGTGGGTTAACATTTCAATGTCATTGCCCCCGTCCCCAAAGGCGATTAGGTCATCATGGTCTAAGTTCCAGCGCTTAAGCATTAAATCTAAGCCTTGGGCCTTATTAACCCCTTTTTTCATGAGGTCGATGCTACCAAAGCCTGACGAGGTAATCTTTAAGACCTGCCCAAATTCGGCTTGCAAGGCTGCTAATAGTGGCTTAGTGTCTTCAGCCCTCATGCCCGCTGTCAACTTTAGGTAGGCATCAACCGGTAGCTTCTCCAAACTCTCAATCAATTCGTGTTTGGGACAATAGTACTTCATCCCTTCCACAAAATCCGTTTCTTCGTCATGGGGAATATAAGCTGCCTTGACCCCACAAGCTGCTAGGTGCAATTCTGGGTAGGCCTGCTTAAAGGTTACTACCTGCTTAATCACATCTAAATCTAGCGCTTGCGTTAACACCGCTTGTGTCCGGTCAATCAGATAGGCACCATTTTCGGCTACGAAGGCCAAGTCTTGGTAGTGTTCCACAAAGTCCAAGCGCAAGCGCTCGTACTGGTTACCGCTAGCCACAATGAAATGGATGCCCTGCTCGTTCATCTTGGTTAACAGATAAGCGAAAAGTTCCTTATCGTAGTTTTTTTGATCATCCAAAAAAGTCCCATCCATATCAACTGCAATCGCTTTAAATGGTGCCATCAAAATTCCTCCTTAAACAAAACGGGCCGGTAACAATCCCAGCCCGTTATTTTTAATTTTTACTTAGGCAAGTTAACCTTAACATCGTGTGAATCTGTGACCACGCAGATGACAGTCGTATCATAACCTGCTTTTTCAATTTGAGCTTTATCAAATTCTACCAAAACATCCCCGGCTTTGACAAATTGCCCTTGCTTAACCTTAACGTCAAATCCTTGCCCTTTTAGCATGACAGTGTCTAAACCAATGTGTAAGAGGACTTCTGCCCCGGCAGTGGTAGTCAAGCCAATCGCATGACCCGTTTCATAAGCAACTGTTACTTCTGCATCCGCTGGTGCTGTCAACACGCCTTTACTTGGAATCACTCCGAAACCTTGACCCATCATCCCAGTTGAGAAGACCTGATCTTTTACTTCGGCTAAAGGAATGATTTGCCCTTCAACGGGGGCAACCAATGTTTCTTCTGAAGCCTTAGCATCTAAGTTAGCTGCTGGCTTAGGAGTTGAGCCTGGCCGTTGCTTCTTTTCAACCTTTTTACCCATTTCCATCTTGTCGTTGTAACCCCAAACCCAGGCAATTACAAAGGAAACGACTAAAGCAGCTGCAGATGAAAGTAAGAAGGCATAGAAACTATTTAAGTCACTTGGGTTCTTAGGGTTGAAGAAGGAGGAAAAACCGATTAATGACCCAGTGAAACCATACATTGTCCCGTGCATTAAGCCGGTAATGAAGCCCCCGACTGCTGACCCAATTAAACCAGAGATAAATACCCGGCGGAAGCGCAAGTTAATCCCGTAAATAGCTGGTTCAGTTACCCCACAGAAAGCGGAGATGGTAGCAGCAAAACCTAATTCCTTAATATCATCTTTTCTTGACTTGATAGCAACAGCTAAAACAGCGGCACCTTGGGAAACCATCGTTGTGGAAATAATTGCGTTTAGGGCGCTTTCCCCACTACCGGTAATTTGTTGAGCCACCAAAGGTACAACTCCCCAGTGTAAGCCGAAGATAACAAGTAATTGGTAGAAACCACCAATTAGAAGCCCACCTAACCAACCGGATACATGCACCATCCAGTTAATCAAGTCCGCAATTCCGTTGGCGAACCCTTGGATAACTGGTCCAGTTACAACTAAAGTAATCGTAGAAACAACTAAAATCGTAATCAGTGGATTGAAAATCATTTGTAGATAGCTTGGGAGGTGATCTTTAAGCCAGTCACCAACCTTTTTAGCTAACCAAGCTGCTAAAATCATTGGGAAAATTGAGTAAGTATAGTTTAGGAATTGGAACTTAAAGCCCCCAACTTCAAACATTAACTTAAAGGCCTTCCCAAAGGTTACTAGTTGTGGGTAAGTTAAAACCCCACCGATAACAGCGGCGACAATTGGGTCACTCCCCAAGCGTTTAGCGGCTGCAAACCCTACCAAAATTGGTAAGAAGAAAAAGGCCGAGTCAGCCATCGCGCTAACAGAGATATAAACTAAACTAGTAGGACTAAGTAATGAGCCTAGTTGAGGTAAAGTTAATAATGCTAAAATCCCTTTAATAATACCAGAAGCTGCGATTACCCCAACAACCGGACTCATTGACCCAGTAATAAACCCAATTAGGTTCCCCATTGCACGACTAACCGGGTTTTTGCCATCGTCTTCAGCGGGAGCTGGTGTTGCTTCCCCGCTAAAGCCAGGTCCTAATTGACTAACAACGGCATCAAACACGTTAGTAACTTCGTTTCCGATTACGACTTGGTATTGGCCAGAAGCGTGAATTACATCTAACACCCCAGTCGTATTCTTCAAAACATCATCGTTAGCCTTACCTTCATCCTTTAGATAAAAACGTAAGCGAGTGATACAATGAATAACGTTGGCGATATTCTCTTGCCCACCGACGTTTTCAATAATGGTTTGAGCTAACTTAGTGTAGTCCTTTTTCGCCATAAGCTTTTCCTCCATTTTTTAAAAACGTTTTCTCAACTCTTCGAATTTATCTTACAACTTGTGCGCACATGTGTCAATATGTTTCTTAAAAAAGTTATAAAAACAAGGATGTAAACTTTTTCTCAACTCTTACCTTGCTTGTGCGCACATCTGATAATATAATAAACATAGAATTACTTTTAAAGGATGATTGATGATGGTTAAAAGTAAACAAGAAATTATTACCCAAGATATTGCTTTAAAAATTAAGCATCAACTTTATAAACCCGGTGACTACCTTCCCAGCGAAAACCAGCTAGCGGAACTTTACGGCGCGGCCAGAAATACCGTCCGTAAATCGCTCGGGGACTTAACCGACCTGGGCTTAATTCAAAAAATCAAAGGAAAGGGCTCATTAGTCTTAGATAGCAGTCGCTACGCCTTTCCAGTTGCTGGGATCACTTCTTTTAAGGAATTAAACGAAACCTTAGGGATGAAGGCTAAAACAGAGGTCTTACGTCTAGAAGAAATTGAACAGTTACCTGCAAACATCAAAGTCGAACAGGTTGACGCAGACAAGTTCATCTTCTTGGAAAGACTGCGGTTAATCAATGATCAACCAAAAGTTTTGGACCGTGACTACCTCTTAAGTCCCCCGGTTAATTTCCTACCTATGGAGGAAGCCCAAAATTCGATTTACGCTTACCTGGAAGATAAGTTAGGCTTTGTAATTTCTTACGCAACAAAAGAAATCACCGTCTGTAAGGTTGATGACTATATCGCTAGTAAGCTCAAGTTAGAAGCAGACCGGCGTGCGGTCTTAGTTTCAAGTAAAACTTACTTAGAAGACACTAGGCTCTTTGAAATCACCGAATCTTATCACCATCCCGATGATTTCAGCTTTTTTGATTTTGCCCGTAGACGCAAAATATAAAGGAGGTCACTATGCAAACACTCGGTCAAAAAGTAATTTATCAAATTTACCCTAAGTCATTTTATGATAGTAACAACGATGGCATTGGCGATTTACGGGGAATCATTGCCAAAATCCCTTACATTGCTAAGTTAAACATCGACATGATTTGGTTTAACCCCTTCTTTGTCTCGCCCCAAAACGATAATGGTTATGACATCGCCGATTACTACCAAATCGACCCTCGGTTTGGAACCATGGCTGATTTTGAAGAACTAGTAGCTAAACTCAAGGAAATCAACGTGGGCGTGATGCTCGATATGGTGTTAAACCACTGCTCCACCGAACACGAATGGTTTAAGAAGGCTTTAGCCGGCGACAAGTACTACCAAGACTTCTTCTATTTAAGACCGGCCAAGGCTGATGGCAGTCTCCCTAATAACTGGTCTTCCAAGTTTGGTGGTCCGGCCTGGGAGAAATTTGGCGACACTAACCTCTACTACCTCCACCTCTACGATAAGACCCAAGCCGACCTTGACTGGCACAACGAAAACGTCAGAAAAGAAGCAAGTAAAATTATCAACTTTTGGAGAAGTAAGGGCGTAGCTGGTTTCCGGTTTGACGTAATCAACGTTACTGGTAAAGACACCGTCCTAGTTGATTCAACCGATATTAATGAAGAAAAAGCCCTCTACACCGATACGCCCGTCGTGCATGATTACCTTAAAGAGCTGAATCGGACTAGCTTTGGTCAAGATGAAGATGCTATCACCGTAGGGGAAATGTCATCGGCAACTATCCCTAACTCAATCGAATACTCCAATCCAGCCGAGCATGAACTCTCAATGGTTTTCACCTTCCACCACCTCAAGGTCGATTATAAAGACGGCGAAAAGTGGAGCGACTATCCCTTTGACTTCATGAAGTTAAAGCAACTTTTCACCGACTGGCAAGAAAAAATGGACCAAGGTGGCGGCTGGAACGCCCTCTTCTGGAATAACCACGACCAACCTTGGGCCCTCAACCGCTTTGGCGACCCCGTTAACTTCCGGGTGGAATCAGCTCAAATGCTGGCTTCTGCCCTCCACTTGATGCGGGGGACCCCTTACATCTATCAGGGTGAAGAATTAGGGATGATGGACCCTAGCTACACGGATATCTCCGAATACGTTGACGTTGAAGCTTTGAATGCCTACCAAGCCCTCATCGAAGCTGGTAAGTCACCTGCAGAGGCCTTCCACCTCGTAAGCCTCAAGGCCCGCGATAATTCTCGGGTCCCAATGCACTGGAATGCCGATAAATACGCTGGTTTTTCTACCGTAACTCCGTGGTTAAAGCCAACTGACCAAGCAGAAATCAACGTTGAAAAAGAGCTAGCTAGTGGTCAAATCTTCACTTACTACCAACAGCTAATCAAGCTCCGAAAAGAAATGCCCCTCATTTCCGCAGGACACTTCCAAACCGTCTTCAAAGACCACCCACAGGTTTTTGCCTACCGGCGCTACCTTGATAACCAAGCTAAAGAACTTTTGGTTATCAATAACTTCTACGGCCAAGAAACAGAACTTGATTTAGGTACTTACGCTGACAAAGCTTGCCGCCTCGTCATCAGCAACTACGACCAAGACCTAACCAAGTTGCCAGCCAAGTTAACCCTGCGTCCATACGAAACTATTGCCTGGGAAATCTAAACAACTTAGCCCGAATTCCTCAAAATTCGGGCTTTTTTTGCGCCAAAAAGAAAACGCTCACTATAAAATCTGTTATGATATTAATAGAATTAAATTTTCTTTGTGGAGGGATTCATATGGACTTCGATCAAATTATCACTAGTCGCCGGTCAATCCGTTTCTTTAGCTCTAAGCCGGTGGCACCCGACCTACTAACCGAAATTTTAACCTTAGCTAACTACGCCCCCTCTTGGTCTGACTCTCAACCTTGGCAGGTCTACCTGGCTCAAGGCGAGACCTTAGCTAAAATTAAAGCCGCCCACCAAAAGGCAACC
>SAMEA104315421__coassemble_634_pt1 | contig 43147 bp, 41 predicted proteins | sample SAMEA104315421__metabat2_low_PE_055 | metagenome-assembled genome bin SAMEA104315421 (sample SAMEA104315421) | gut metagenome | biome: Monkey gut; feature: monkey-associated habitat; material: faeces | place: China | collected 2013
CCTGACTGGTTTGCAATCGAACCCGAAAAACTGTATATCACTGTTTACCCTAAGGATACTGAGGCTAAGCGGGTTTGGCACGAAGTCGTAGGGGTTGCCAGCGACCACATTTACGAAGCCGAAGATAACTTCTGGGATATTGGGGAAGGCCCATCTGGTCCCGATTCAGAAATTTTTTATGATCGTGGGCAAGAATTCTCCGACTTAGCCGAAGATGACCCTGAAAACTATCCTGGGGGCGAAAACGAACGCTACTTGGAAATTTGGAACATCGTCTTTTCCGAATTTAACCACAAGCCAGATGGAACTTACGAACCACTACCACATAAAAACATTGATACGGGGATGGGGCTAGAACGGGTTGTGTCTGTCTTCCAACACGCTCGGACTAACTTTGAAACCGACTTGTTCTTACCAATTATTGAAAAGACCGCGGAATTATCTGCCGGCAAGAAGTATGGCCAGGATAAGGAAGCAGACGTGTCCTTCAAGGTTATTGCAGACCATGCGCGGGCCGTTACGTTTGCGATTGGTGACGGGGCCTTACCTTCAAATGAAGGTCGGGGTTACGTTATCCGCCGCTTAATTAGACGGGCGGTTATGCACGGGCAAAAATTAGGAATTAAGGGGAGTTTCTTATACCAATTAGTTCCCGTGGTGGGTAAAATTATGGAAGCTGCTTACCCTGAAGTTTTACAAGAAGCCGACTACATTGAAAAAGTTATCAGACTAGAAGAAGAACGGTTCCAAGTAACCTTAAAAGACGGGATGAATCTTTTAGATGATTTGATTGCTAAGGTTAAAGCAGAACAAGGGACTGTTTTACCTGGTAAGCCTGCTTTCAAGCTTTATGATACCTATGGTTTCCCATTAGAATTGACGGAAGAATACGCAGCCGACGCAGGGTTAACGGTTGCTAAGGCCGAATTTGACCAAGAAATGGCTGAACAAAAGGAACGGGCTCGAAACGCACGGTCCAACGCTAAGTCAATGGGAGTTCAAAATGCCCTCTTAACAGATATTAAGACTGAATCGAAGTACGTAGGTTACGAACAGCTCACTGCTAACGGAGTCTTAAAGGATATCATTGTTGCCGACCAGTTGGTTGACCAAGTTACAACTGGCAAGGCCCAAGTAATTTTTGATCAAACGCCATTTTACGCAGAAATGGGGGGGCAAGTAGCTGACCAAGGTGTGATTGAAGACAAAGCTGGGCAAGTAGTTGCCAAGGTGGTTGACGTGCAACACGCGCCTAATGGGCAAAATATGCACACACTTGAAGTCTTACAACCAATGCAAGTCGAAACCAGCTACCGCTTAGTAGTTGACCAAACCTTCCACGATAAGGTTAAGAAGAATCATACGGCGACCCACTTATTAGACCAAGCCTTGCGTGACGTTTTAGGTGAACATACACACCAAGCAGGTTCTTTGGTTGAACCTACTTACCTACGTTTTGACTTCACTAACCTTGGGGCTGTTACCGCCGAGGATTTAGCTAAAGTTGAAGCCATCGTTAACGACAAGATTTGGGCTAACCTTAAGGTTGAAACAATCGTGACTGACTTAGAAAGTGCTAAGAAGATGGGTGCAATTGCCCTCTTCGATGATAAGTACGGTGAAAAAGTCCGGGTTGTAAAAGCGGGCGATTACTCCATGGAATTTTGTGGGGGGAACCACGTTGCTAATACCAATGAAATTGGCCTCTTCAAGATTGTTTCTGAATCAGGGGTCGGGGCTGGTGTACGCCGGATTGAAGCCGTAACTTCACGTGAAGCCTTTGAATTTTTAGCTAACCGGGACCGCCTCTTACAAGAAACTGCAGCGGAATTGAAGATTGTGCAAGTTAAAGACGTACCCGCTAAGGTTAAGCAAGTGCAAGCTAACCTAAAGGAACTTGAACAACAAAAGCAAGCCTTGGAAGCTAAGTTTGCTAGCCAGCAAGCACAAAGTGTCTTTGAAAAGGTACAAACAATCAACGGCAAGACCTTGATTGCCGGGCAAGTTCAAGTTGCCGGGATGAACCAATTACGCCAGTTGGCAGACCAATGGAAGGCTAAACAACTTTCCGACGTATTAGTTTTAGCAACAGCAACTGCTGAGGGTAAGGTTAACTTAATTACCGCCGTTTGCCCAGACCAAGTTAAGGCTGGCTTAAAGGCCGGTGACTTAATTAAGGCAATCGCGCCACTTGTTGGTGGTGGCGGTGGGGGTCGTCCTGATATGGCCCAAGCCGGTGGTAAGAAACCTGAAGGAATTCAAGCTGCCTTAAGTCAAGCTGCTAAGTGGTTAGAAACGAAATAATTAACAAGCACCGAATCGTCACTGGTTCGGTGTTTTTATATAATAGGCTAGATTATTAGGAATTAACTTTAGTGACTAGATAACATGAAATTTATATATAACAATTAGATTACGAATAAATTACATTGAGGTGTTTTAATTGTTACTAAGGCCTGGCTCGGGTACAATAAGGTGAAGGAAACTATAATTTGGGGGTGTTTAGTATGAGTTCGTTAGATAAAACAATGTACTTTGACTTTGGCAACAGCCGTCAAAAAGACGTTAAAGAAACGTTAGCGACTGTTTACAATGCTTTAGAAGAAAAGGGGTACAATCCAATTAATCAAATTGTCGGTTACCTCTTATCAGGTGACCCAGCTTATATTCCCCGCCTCAACGATGCACGTAATTTAATTAGAAAGTATGAACGAGATGAAATTATCGAAGAATTAGTTCGTTCCTACCTAGATAAGGGGGAGAAATAGTGGGACGATTAATGGGCTTAGATGTTGGCTCTAAAACTGTGGGGGTGGCCGTCAGCGACCTGTTGGGCTGGACTGCTCAGGGAGTCGAAATTATCCCCATCGATGAAGAGGCCGGGGTGTTTGGCTTAGACCGGGTGCAAGAGTTAGTGGCAGAACATGAAGTGGTTGGCTTTGTGTTAGGACTGCCTAAAAATATGAATAACACCTTAGGGCCCCGGGCAGAGGCGGCCCAAGCTTACGGCCAAATGTTGGCGACCAAGTTTAACTTGCCAATTGATTTTCAAGACGAGCGTTTGACGACGGTGGAAGCCGAGCGGATGTTGGTGGAACAAGCGGATGCGTCAAGGAAAAAGCGCAAGCAGGTAATTGATAAATTGGCCGCTAGTTTGATTTTGCAAAATTATTTAGACGCTAAGGGCAAGTTGCTCAGCGAAATTTAGAAAAGAGGTAGTAACATGGCAGCAGATGCAAACAACCAAGAAGAATTAATCACGCTAGTAGATGATCAAGGAAATGAAACTTTATACCAGGTATTATTTACCTTTGAATCGGAAGACTATGGAAAATCTTACATCTTGCTTGTTCCTGCAGGGTCAGAACCAGAAGAACAAGTAGATGTCTTAGCCTTTGCCTTCAACCCAGATGAAAATGGCGATGCTAAGGACGCAGAGTTATTTGATATCGAAAGTGACGAAGAATGGGACATGGTTGAAGGAGTTTTAGACACCTTCTTAAATGACGAAAATATGCGCTAAGCAAGTGGTTAAAGAGTAAAGGATAGGAGTGTGTATCCCGTTAGCGGGGTACATGCTTTTTTTATAGCGGGTTTTTGGGATAAAATCATCGTGAAAGTTTGGCCGCTATGTTAGAATAGAAGACAGTTAGCATAATTAAAGGTGGTTCTAAAATGAGCGAACAAGTTCGACGCTTTAAAGTAGAAATTGATGGACAAACATACACAGTGATTGGTAAACATAGTCCAGAACATATGAAGGCGGTAGTTGACACCGTTGAAGAACAATTAAATCAGATTAAAGAAATGATGCCGTCTTTATCTAAGGAAAAAGCGGCCATTTTAATTGCCTTAAATGCGGTTTCTGACCAATTAGAAAAACAAGCGCAGTTAAACCAACTGAATGATAAGTTACCTAAATAAATATAAGGTGAAAGTATGATTCTCTCGTTAATAATAGTAATCTTATTAATCCTGGCCTTTCGTTACGGTTTAAGGCGGGGCTTGGTGTTGGCAATGCTAAACTTCGTTGCCTACGCAATAGTTTTAGCCCTCTCGTTATTACTAGCTGGTGGGCTGGGAGATTTTTTAGCAACCCTGTTGCCTAGTTTAAATAGCGAATCGACTAGCTTTTTGCTTTGGACAAACGTTAACCTCAGTCAGGTCTTTTACCGCATCTTAGCCTTTTGGATAATCGCTATCAGTTTAGGTTTAGTTTTCCGCTTTGGGGCAAGCTTAATTGCTGGTGTTTTCAAATTGCCGGTATTATCCCAGTTAAACTCGCTTTTAGGCGGAGTGTTGGCTTGTTTAATTATGTACGGGCTAATCTTTTTTGGCCTAGTTTTATTGGCAACTTGGCCGAACCAAGATATTAACGCCCTGGTAAGTAATTCGACTTTGGCAGAATTTATCTTAGAACAAACACCACTTTTTTCCCAGGAGTTGCTTAGTTTTTTAGTTAGATAGCCAAGAGTAAGTTAGTTTTTGTAGAAAGGACATGAGCAGTGAACGCAAAAGGAATTCAAACACTTGAATATGATAAAATCAAACACCGGTTAGCCACCTATGTCCAAACGGAAATGGGCCAAAAGCTAGTAGCCCAACTGCAACCAAGTAGCAACATCGACGAAGTTAATCATTGGCTGGCACAAACCAGTGACGGCGCCGACGTGTTCCGCTTAAAGGGAGGGATTCCCCTAGCTACTTTGGTTAACATCAAACCTTACTTGAAACGACTAGAAATTGAAGCTAGTTTGAATGCCAAGGAATTAGCTGCAGTTGGCAAGGTTTTACGTGCGACTAGTGAGGTGAAAAGCTTCTTACGGCAACTGGCAAGTGAAGAATTAAAGCTAGAACAGCTGTATCGACTGGGAGACCAGTTAGAGACGCTGCCAGCTGTAAGTAAGGAGCTACTAGTTGCGATTGAAGGTGACGGGCACGTTACCGATGAGGCTTCCCCCTTATTGAAGAGTTTGCGCCAACAGATTTCGGTGACAGAAAGCACGATTCGGGAGAAACTGGCGGACTATACCCGGGGGAAAGCTGCTAAGTACCTGTCTAACGCGGTGGTTACGATTAGAAATGATCGCTACGTTATTCCGGTTAAGGCCGAGTATCGGGGCCAGTTTGGCGGGGTTGTTCATGACCAAAGTTCTTCAGGGGCAACCTTATTTGTTGAGCCCCAAGTAATTGTTACCCTAAACAACCGGCTTAAGCAACAACAGGCGGCAGAAAAAGAGGAAATTAGGCGCATCTTAAGGGAACTTAGTCAAAAGTTGGCTCCCTATACTAAGGAATTAGCCCAAAATGCCCAACTTTTAGGCCAATTGGACTTTATTAACGCTAAGGCGCGGTATGCCCACGACTTAAAGGCCACCTTACCCTTAGTTTCTAATGAAAATGACGTTTACTTGCGCCAAGTTTGGCATCCACTCTTAGACCAAAAAACGGCCGTCCGAAACGATATTGCAATTGGTAAGGACTACCAGGCAATTGTGATTACCGGGCCTAACACTGGTGGGAAGACAATTCCCCTAAAAACTTTAGGCTTGGTCCAATTGATGGGGCAGTCAGGTTTATTTATCCCCGCCTTTGAAGAATCACGGATTGGGGTCTTTTCTAATATTTTTGCTGATATCGGGGATGAACAGTCAATTGAACAAAGTTTAAGTACCTTTTCTTCCCATATGACTAACATCGTTGAAATCTTAGCTAATTTAGATGAACGTAGTTTAGTCCTCTTCGATGAACTAGGGGCTGGGACGGATCCACAAGAAGGGGCTGCATTAGCCATTTCAATCTTAGACGCTGTGGGTGCTAAGGGGGCTTACGTCGTAGCAACGACCCACTATCCTGAACTTAAAGCTTACGGGTATGAGCGGCCGGAAACAATCAATGCCTCGATGGAATTTGATGAAAAGACCTTAAAACCAACTTACCGCTTGCTAATCGGAATTCCTGGGCGTAGTAACGCCTTAGATATTTCCTTGCGCCTGGGTTTAGATCCAAGTATCGTTACCGCTGCCAAGCAATTAACTAGTCAAGATAGTCAGGATCTAAACCAAATGATTGCCGACTTAGTAAGTAAGCGGCATGATGCTGAGGAAAATGCTATCGAGTTTAAGCAGAAATTACGGGCGGCTACGAAGCTGCACCAAGAGTTGAGCAGTAACTTTGAAGCTTACCTTAAGCAAAAGGAACACCTATTAGAAACGGCCAAAAAAGAGGCTAATGAGATTGTAACGCAAGCCCAAGTTAAGGCCGACGAGATTATTAGCGACCTACGGCAGTTACGTTTAGCCGGCGGGCAAAATATTAAAGAAAATGAGTTGATGGACGCCAAGGGGCAGCTAAACGCCTTAGAGCAACCATTGCATTTACAAAAAAATAAGGTCTTACGGCGGGCTAAGGCTAAAAAGGACTTCCACCCTAATGATGACGTCTTAGTTAAATCATACGGGCAACGCGGGGTCTTATTAGCTAAGGTAGGTAACCATGCCTGGGAAGTACAGTTAGGCATCTTGAAGATGAAAATCGACGAGGCTGATTTAGAAAAAATTACCGCCGCCCAAGCTGAGCCTAAGCAAAAAAATGTGGTGGTACGCTCAAGTAAAACAAGCCACGTTTCGCCTAACCTAGATTTACGGGGCAAGCGCTATGAAGAAGCGCTGACTGAAGTTGACCGCTATATCGACGCTGCGCTTTTAGCAGGATATGGGTCGGTAACGATTGTACACGGTAAAGGAACTGGGGCCTTGCGCCAGGGAATTACTTCTTACCTCCAGGCCAATTCAGCGGTTAAACGTTTTGAGTTTGCGCCTCCGAATGCGGGTGGCAACGGGGCAACCATCGTTTATTTTAAGTAGTGAGCAAGAAACTTGCTTTCTTGGTAATTCATGATATGATTTACTTACAAAAAGTAATTGGAGGAAATGATAATGGTTAAAGAATTAACAGACGCAACTTTTGAAGAAGCAACTGCAAATGGAGTAACATTGACAGACTTTTGGGCAACTTGGTGTGGTCCTTGCCGGATGCAATCACCTGTGATTGAACAACTCGATCAAGAAATGGGTGACAAGGTGGCTTTTAACAAGGTTGATGTGGACGAAAACCAAGCTACTGCGGCTAAGTTTGGCATTATGAGTATTCCTACACTCTTAATTAAGAAGGATGGCCAAGTGGTTGATACTTTGGTTGGGTATCATCCTAAAGAAGCGATTGAAGCTAAATTAAACCAATACCTTTAAAAGGTGAACTATAATTATAAGCCTAGCTTTTCTTTTTGGGGAAAAGCTAGGCTTTTTTAGGTTTCATTTAAGGATAATATCATCTTTTTTTAATATTATCATAAGATTTTGATAAATGGACTTTTATGAAAGTGCTATAATTAAAGTGTAGACAGCTGTCTCAAAATTCCGATTTATGGGGGGATTATTATGCTAACACAAGCAAAAGAAGCTAAGAAGATTGCTTGGTGGACCCTAGCTCTAATGGCCTTTTCGACCGTTTGGGGTTTCGGTAATGTAGTTAACGGCTACATTTATTTTGGGGGCACCAAGGTCATCTTTTCTTGGGTGTTAATGTTTCTACTTTACTTTGTACCTTACGCTTTGATGGTAGGGGAACTAGGGGCTGTTTTTAAAGAGTCAGAGGGGGGCGTTTCCTCATGGGTTGACGCAACCATGGGCCCAAAAATAGCCTATTATGCTGGTTGGACTTACTGGGCCTGCCATGTCGCTTACATTTCTAGTAAAGGGACCGGGGGCTTAAGAGCCTTAGCCTGGGCTGTATTTCAAAGTGTTGATAAATTTGATGCTATGAACACCATGTTGGTTCAAGGCGTGACCTTTATCCTATTCGTCTTTTTCTGCTGGTTGGCCAGTCGGGGCTTGTCCGTTTTGAAATTACTAGCAACGATTGCGGGGAGTACCATGTTTATCATGTCTATCCTCTATATCTTATTAATGTTAGCCGCCCCAGTGCTTAATCCACATGCCAATCTTTTGAGCGTAGATCTGAGCTTTAAGCACCTCTTACCTAGTTTTAATGTCAATTATTTCACTTCATTATCAATCTTAGTTTTTGCGGTGGGAGGTTGCGAGAAAATCTCGCCTTACGTTAATAAAATGAAACACCCTAGCAAGGATTTCCCTAAGGGCATGATTGCCTTGGCCATTATGGTGATGGTATGTGCCATTTTGGGTACGATTGCCATGGGGATGATGTTTAACCCTAAGGACATTGACGCTAACTTTGATAGCTATGTTTCTAACGGGGCTTACTGGGCCTTCCAAAAGCTAGGTAATTATTACCACCTAGGAAATAGTTTGATGGTAATTTACGCCTGGACAAACGTAATAGGCCAATTCTCAACTCTAGTCTTGAGTATTGATGCTCCGTTGCGGATGTTATTGGGGAGTAAAGAGGCTAAGGAATTTATCCCTACCAAACTTTTGAAGCAAAATAAGTACGGGGCTTACACTAATGGTATCTGGATGGTTGGTATCCTGTCTGGAGCAATTATCTTGGTTCAATCAGTTGTTCCAGGGGCCACCAAGGTTTTGACCCAGTTAGTTAAGCTTAATGCGACCACCATGCCCCTGCGGTATCTTTGGGTTTTTGCTGCTTACATTGCCTTAAGAATGCATAAAAAACATTTCCAAGGAAGCTATCAGTTTGTTAAAAATGATAAGCTGGCTATCTTTTTTGGAGCTTGGTGTTTCTTGGTAACAGCCTTGTGCTGTTTGCTGGGGATCTACTCACCAGATCCATTTACACTTGCCTTAAATATTTTAACGCCCGTTATTTTAACCGCTTTGGGAATTATTTTACCAATTATTAAGCAGCACGAAAAAAATAGCTAAAAATAAGGACGTAGCTTAGACAAATAAAAGTTTGATTAGGCTACGTCCTATTTATATTTATGATTTTATTCCGTTGCCTCTTTTTTTGGCGTGACTAATTCTAAGGTTTCTGGTTGTTCATACAGTTCAAAGTCTAGCGGATCTTTAGTATCAACTTGGACAATAATGGTAACAATCCCTTTTTTACTGTTAACGGAATCCACTAAGGCTTCGGCCATGAACCCGCTTTGGTTTTGGACTGTTTCAGCTAAAAAGCCACACTCGAGTTTGAAATCGGCTTGGTCGTTTAATTTAAGGCGGGTTGCGACCATTTCGCCTGTGAGGGTGAAAACTTGTTGGTTGGCCTTGCCCTTAATCCGTTTTAGGGTGCCCCAATTAGTTTGTTCAAAGAAAAGGGGTAGGTCTTCATCCTTGGCCAAGGCAAATTGGCGGGCCAAACGTTTACCAACCCAGTATAAGATGCCGGTTGCTTCTCCAGTCAATTCAGGAATAAGTGCATCACGCAAAATGGTAACCGCTAATGTAGAATTGGTTTGGTTAGCTGCCATTGAAGTTTTGTAAAAATTATTAGTCATGAAAAATCCTCCCAAAATAGCTAGTCTCATTATAACCCATTCTTTTTAAGAGCAGGCTAAATTTAAATAAGAAATTAAATTTTAGCTAGGGTTAATTGAAAAAGCTAAGGACTAATGGCATAATAAAGAAAAGTTGAGACCGCTAACAAATCATTAAAGAACGTTTGTTTTGATTTAACTTAAAAAAAGTGTTACAATCTTAATTGAGATTAAAATAATTATTTGGCTTAGTAGGTGAGAGATGTGAATGAGAACACAATATTAATTGCGACTAACAACCCTGGTAAGGCTCGTGAGTACGCGGAATTATTCGGGGCGTATGGACTAGAGGTTAAAACTTTAAAGGATTTTACCGAGATTCCCGCAATTGTCGAAGATGGCAAAACCTTTACCGAAAATGCACGTAAAAAGGCCCAAACGTTAAGTGATGCTTTGGGAGTGGCCGCACTTGCGGATGACTCTGGCTTGGTGGTCAATGCCTTAAATGGTGAACCTGGAATTTATTCGGCTCGTTATGCTGGTGACCACGATGATGCTGCTAATAACCGCAAGTTATTGGCCAATTTAAAGGGACTACCAGCCGAAAAACGGACAGCCCACTTCCACTGTTCCATCGTAGTGACACGTCCTGGTAAGGAAGAATTAGTAGCTAGCGGTGATGCTAACGGCCTGATTTTAGAAGAGGCTAAGGGGGCAGGGGGCTTTGGCTATGACCCCTTATTTTACTATCCACCTTTGAAAAAGACCTTTGCTGAATTGAGCCAAAGTGAGAAAAATGAAGTTAGTCACCGGGGAATTGCGACTAGAGCCTTAATGAAAAAATTTGCTAACTGGTGGGAGGAATAGGAATGCGTTATTTAGTAGTAAGCGATAATCACGGTGACCGTGAGATTTTAGTTAAGTTGCTTGATAAATATCATGCCAATGTTGATTATTTCTTTCACTGTGGCGATTCAGAACTGCGGGCTGATGATGAGTTGTTTGATGTTTACCAAGTTGTCGGGGGTAATTGCGACTACAATCCGGCCTTTTCTGAAAAACAACTGTTTGAGATGGGGGCAAGTGGCGATAAGGTGTTGTTAATTCACGGTCACACTAAGGGTGTGAGTTACGGAATGACTGATTTGCAACTGGCTGCTAAAGAGGAGGGGGCTAACATGGTCTTTTTTGGTCACACCCACCAACTGGGCTGTGTTTACCATGACCAGACCTTATTTTTAAACCCCGGTAGTATTAGTTTTCCACGGGGGGAGTTTGCCTTCTTTGACGGAACCTATGCAGTGGTTGAAAGTGATGAAAAGCAGCTAATCGTTCAGTATTACCAACGTGACTTTGAACCAATCTCCAAGTTGCGGTTTGTCTATTCACGTTAGCCGATTTTTAACGTTGACAAAATTTAAAACGGGCGTATAATATTAAGAGTGTTAAGTGATTGCCCGTTGGTCAAATTGGTTAAGACGTCGCCCTCTCAAGGCGGAGTTGCGGGTTCGATCCCCGTACGGGTGATAGATGGTAAAGGAGGCTCTTAGTAGTCTCCTTTTTTGAATTTTGACCAACTTTTCTTGAAATTTGGCTTGCTTATTGTGGCTAAACTGGTATAATTTTGTAGTTAGATAATACTGTTAACTTATTAATAGATTAGGAAACTATCAGAAGGAGGAATTAACATGCTTAGAAAAACTAAGAATTTTTTGAAGGCTCACGGTGTTGCGTATGAAAAAGAGCACGTTAATCCGTTGATGGTGCCTGAAAAAAATTATGTTCTTAAGTTTGAAAAAAATGATAAGGGTGATTACCAAAATCGCTTTATTGTAGAACATACTTACACATGGACGGGACGCATGAAGATTAATAAAATTACTTTGCGTCTCCATGGTCAGGTTCACCCCCGCGAGTTTAAAACGGAATCTGACTTATTACGTTATCTGAAGAAGCATGCTCACCGGTATGCTGCGGATGTTAAAAAGCAACATCATAAAAAGAAGCACTAGTTCTTAGTAAAAAGCCCCTTAACCAACTTCAATTGAAATTGGTTAGGGGCTTTTTTTGCTAATCGATAATGACTTTTTGACGCCACTGGCCTTTGCGCCACCGGTGAATCATCAAGCAAGCGCGCAAGGATTCGTCAATAGTGTAGGCTAACCAAACACCGACTAAGCTGAGTTTGAGTCCGATTGCGAGTAGGTAGGAGAAAGGCAAGGAGATTAGCCAAAGGACGGTCAAACTACAAATCAGGGGGAATTTGACGTCACCACTAGCATTAAGGGAGCCAACCAGGGTCATATTAACCGCCCGGGCAGCTTCCAGCAAGATTTCTACTAAAAAGACCCACCGCGCCAAGCTGATAATGGCTGGATTATGAGTGAAAATGTGCATGATAGGCTCAATGAAGCAAAAGGTTGCTAGGCAGATGGAAGTAGAAATTAAAACATTCTGCCAGGTTGAACGCAGTCCGCGCTGGTAGGCTTGGGTAAAGTTTTTAGCCCCAACATTGCGGCCGATAATAATTTGATTTCCTTGACTCAAAGCGGCAGCGGTTAAGAAAACAAACTGGGTGATAGAAGCAACGTAAGACTTAGTGATTAAGACGTTGGCTCCCAGTGACGCCACAATCATGGTCACCACCACTTGGGCCCCTTGGTAAGAAACTGACTCGCCAGATGAGGGCAGCCCTAGTTTGAGGATTTGTTTTAGCATTTTAGCCGAAATTAAACGTGGCCGGGCGGATAGGAGGTCAAAGTGGATATACTTTTTTAAAAGCTGGGAGGCTAAGCCAAAGGCAATAAGATTCCCAAACAAAGCAGAGCAAGCTAGGCCCCTAACTCCCAGGTTGGGAAGGCCGAAGGGAGAAAAGAGGGCCACAAAGTTACCGCAAACGGTAAAGAGGCTCGCTGCCATTGGAATAATTAGAGCCTGCCTAGTATAGCCGTGCGTCCTTAGGGTGGCAATCATTACCGCATTGAGTGCTGCAATAAAGAGCCCCCCTCCGTAAATGCGGGCATAGTCGGTCCCGAGGCTAATAATATTAGGGGGTAGGTTCATAAAGGCTAATAACTGTTTGGGAAAACTAAAGAACAGCAGGCTTAAGGCTAAGCCAATGCCCAAACCACCAAACAGGGCGGTATTAATAATTGTAGGTAGCTCCTTGTTGCGGTTGGCTCCTAAAAATTGGGCGATAGTAATTTGGGCGCCAATCGTAATAAAACCGTAGATATTAACAGAGAGCCCGATTAACTGGTTGGTAGCGCTAATACTAGCGACGGCTAGTTCATTAAAGTGGGAAATCATCCATACATTGATATTGCCAATAATTACTCCCATTAGTAATTCAACAAAAATAGGCCAACTAAGGAAGAGTAGTTCACGATCAGAAGTTGGCAAATTAGCTTTGTGAGGCAAATTAACCGCTCCTTTCAAAAAGTAAGGATATTTAGTCTTACTATAGCATGCCTCAGAATTAATTTTAAGCAAAGGCTTTCATTTTAGCTAATTCTGATACGCGTAACATTTTTATAGGGGAATGATTTTAGTTCCGTGAACTTCATTAACTCCTAGGCTGGTGGCGATTTTAGTGGCGTTGGCATAAGTAATTTGCCCACCGGGCAGAATTGTAATCCTACCTTTAGCGTAGGCAATAAGTTCTTTAAGGTGGGGCAAAGTCTGACTTAGGGGCTGCTTAGCATCTCCGCCGTGAGTCAGAATCCTAGTAACATGGTGGTCGGCAAGCCAGTCTAGGGCTGCAAATTGTTTGTCCTGGGGGATTGAATCAAACGCCATGTGAAAGGTAATTTCTAGTCCATCAGCTAGGTTTATTAATTCAAGTAAGGCCGGCTTATCCAGGCAATTATTGGCATCAAGGCAGCCAAAGACAAGTCCACTCGTTTTTAGCTGCTTAGCTAAGAGCAGGTCAGTTTTCATGATGGCTAATTCTATGTTAGTATAATGAAAATCTCCCTTACGGGGGCGGATCATGGTCATAACCGGAACTTGACGTGCTTTACAGTAGGCGACACTGGCCTGAATAACGCCTTTACTAGGGGTCGTGCCCCCAACCGCCAAGTTATCGCACAGTTCAATGCGGTTGGCCCCATTTGTAATTGCTGTAGGAATGTCTACATAGTTTTCTGCACAAAATTCTTTAATCATCAAATCACCTCTGAAAGCCATGTTAACAAAGTTGGTTAGAGAATACTAGTTGGAAATAAAGGACTTTTTGTAAAAAAGGCTTTGACAAGTAGCGAATTTGTGTTATTATGTCCATATCTTATAAATTACTAATTAGACTTTAATCTAGGTGTCAGAAAGCCAGTGGGTGATGCGAACTGGTCAGGGTTAAATGTTCGAAATACAGATAAGTTCGGCTAGTAGGACCGTTATCACCTCTGAAAGTGGAACGTAAGTTCAAGATGGGTGGTACCACGGTTTTTAATCGTCCCAGTTAGAAATTTTTCTAACTGGGACTTTTTTATTAGCAAAGGAGGAAACTTATGACTTGTGGGGGACTAATCCGATATTAAGTTACAAGTGGAACTTTTTACTTGGATAACTTAATGGAGGTCATATTATGAAAAAATTTTCGCTAAAAGAATCAGTTGTAATGTTAATTATTTTATTGGTAATCTTAGCAGGTGGGGTTCAACAGGGCCTCTCACCAGAAACGCCGGTTTTAACGGTAATTGCCTTATTAATTTTGGTGGCTAAAATCCACGGTGCTACTTGGGAGAAGATTCATAACGGAATTAAAGACGGGATTAGCACCGCATTAATTCCGATTTTCATCTTTATTTTAATTGGGGTTTTGATTGCGGTTTGGATTAAAGCAGGGATTATTCCCGCCTTAATGGTAGTTGGCTTTAAATTAATTAGCATTAAATTCTTTGTACCGTCTGTCTTTTTAGTTTGTGCTTTGGTAGGAGCCTCGATTGGGAGTGGCTTCACCACCATTTCCACAATCGGAATCGCTCTTTTTGGGATGGGGATTACGATGAATATCAACCCCGCCTTGGTGGCAGGGGCAATCTTGTCCGGCGCTATTTTTGGTGATAAAACTTCACCCCTATCGGATTCAACTAACCTAGCGTCAGCAATTGCGGGCACAGACTTATTTGCCCATATTAAGAATTTGATGTGGACAACCATCCCGGCCTTCTTGGTTTCATTACTTGTCTTTGTCTTAATTGGTCGGGGCAAGACCGCTCCTGACTTTGCCAAGATTGAAACGACGGTTAGGGTATTGGAAAGTCATTTTAGTATTTCCTGGTTAGCGGCTTTACCGGTAGTATTAATGTTTGTCTGTGCTTGGTTTAAGATTCCTGCCATTCCAACTTTGTTTATCAATATTTTTGTTTCAACTGGAATTATTTTTCTCCACCAACCGCACATAGCCTTAGCTGAATTAGCAACGCTAATGGAACAAGGCTTTGTTTCTCAAACACATAATAAGGCGGTTGACGCCCTCTTAACTCGGGGAGGAATTGCTAATATGATGGGGACCGTTTCCTTAATTGTAACCACCCTAGCATTGGGGGGCTTATTAATGGAATTAGGTATTATTCAAACGGCGATGGAGCCTCTCATCAAACGCTTAAAGAAACCGAGAAATCTGGTGGTAGCAACGATTTTAGCTGGAATTGGGGTTAACCTCTTTGTTGGGGAACAATACTTGTCAGTCATCTTACCTGGGCGGGCCTTTAAAGATGCATTTGGCCGGGTAAAACTTGCTCCCCTAGCCTTAGGTCGGGTGTTAGAAGATGGTGGTAGCGTAATTAATTACTTAATTCCTTGGGGGGTAGCCGGCTCCTTTGCGGCCTCTACCTTAGGCGTGCCCGTCTTAGAATTTCTACCGTTTGTTATCTTTGCTTGGATGTCGCCAATCCTATCCGTTTTGAGTGGTTTTACAGGTATCGGTTTAAAAATGCAAAAGTAGCTAGACTTAGCTTGAGTTTGACCAGTAGTTGGTTGGACTCAGGCTTTTTTTATTGCACTAACTGTAGTTAAAAAAGATTTATTAAGGGCTTATTTATAACTAGTTTAAGAATTTAGGCTATAATTGTTATCAAAAGTAATAAATGTTGGAGTGAGATTATAAATGAAAAGTTTAGATTTAATCAAGCAAAAGCCACCTAAGAGTTGGTGGACGCCGATTTTAGTAATGGTGTTGACGTTTGTATTAGCGGGAGCCTTAGGGACCGGGCTGTTAATGTGGGGCTTTGGTTTAATTAGTGGTCAAGTTGTTTTTGATGAAAAAACTGCTAGCGGGTCCTTAGCAGCCCTATTTGGTTTTTTGTTCCCGTTATTAGGAATCATCATGTACAACCGCTTGGTCAATAAACGTTCCCTTAGTGCCTTAGGATTTGCAAGGGAGAAGTGGCTACTAACTTATGTCAAGGGCTTTGCTTTGGGGACAGTTTGTTTATTAGCAATAGTATTGGTGGCTACTTTATTTGGTGGGTTTAAATTAAGCGTCACACTCAAGCCTGATTGGCTCTTGCTCTTAGGGCTACTGGTGGGCTTTATGATCCAGGGCTTAACTGAAGAAGTGTTGTGTCGGGCCTATTTACAAAATAGTGTGGCGGCCTATAAAGGGCAAAAGTGGGGGATAATAGTCAGCGCCTTGGTCTTTACCTTACTACATGCTAGCAATAATGGGCTGGCCTTTTTACCGGTCCTTAACCTGTTTTTATTTGGCTTAGTCTTTAGTTTGCTTTATGCCTTAACGGATAATATTTTACTGGTTGGTGCTGTTCACAGTGCGTGGAACTTTATGCAGGGTCCGGTAATGGGGGTCAAGGTTAGTGGCAATCAACTTGCAACTAGCGTTTTAAATACCGAAACTACAAACCGATTAAATCTAATCAGTGGTGGGGCATTTGGTATTGAGGGTAGTATTTTAACGACGATAGTAGGGTTAATTTTAATTACCTGGCTTTTTAAAACTTTAGAAAGAAAGTGAGTTTATGTGTACAGCAATTACTTTTACAGGAACGAGCAACTATTTTGGTCGTAACTTGGATTTAAATTACTCTTATGGTGAACAGGTGGTAATCACGCCCCGAAATTATGAATTTAACTGGCGGCAACTCCCTAGCGCAAAGGAGCACCTAGCTCTAATGGGGGTGGGAATTGTAGTAGCCGACTATCCGCTTTATTTTGACGCCATTAACGAGGCAGGACTAGGGATGGCAGGCCTAAATTTCCCGGGTAATGCTTATTATGGCAAAGTAACAGACGGTAAAAGCAATGTTAGTCCCTTTGAATTTATCCCCTGGTTGTTAGGGCAAGCCCATAACGTCGGTGAAGCCCGGAAGTTATTAGCCGATTTAAACCTGGTTAAGATTAACTTTAGCGAGCAGTTACCCTTGGCTAATTTACATTGGCTGATTGCTGACAAAGATGAAAGCATCGTGGTAGAGGCAACTAAAACGGGGTTACACATTTATGATAACCCAGTCGGGGTCCTAACCAATAACCCGGCCTTTAATTACCAACTAGAAAACCTTAAAAATTACCGGCAGTTAAGTGCGCGGACCACCCCCAACACTTTTGCTTCCAGCTTAGACTTACCGGTAGATGCTACTGGCTTTGGAAGTATTGGCTTACCAGGAGATTTATCGCCTAAAGGGCGCTTTGTTAGGGCTAGTTTTGCTAAACTCAACGCTTTAAAGGGGACAGATACGCTTAGCGATGTTAACCAGTTCTTCCAAATTTTAGCAACGGTTAAGCAGGTAAAGGGGCTTAACTGGGCAGACGAGCACAGTTGTGAATATACAGTCTACTCAGATTGCTACGACCTGCAAGCGGGGGTATTATATTATCTTACTTACGAGAGCTCACAGCTTCACGCCGCTAAATTACAGGGACAGCAATTAGCAACGAGCCAACTGATTACCTACCCACTAAAAAATCAAGTGGTTGTTGACTGGCAAAACTAAAAAAACAGCCGGAAAGACCGACTGCATGTAAAGAAATTATAGTAGTATTGCTACTATTCCTTTACAGTATTACACTGTTTAAAGAAAAATAACAGTTATTTGCTGTTTTTTCTTCAACGGTCAAAAAATTGCGGGAACGAAGGACCTAGTGTAAGATTAAGTTAGCTAGTATCTTAATTGAAAGGTTGGTTTTTATGTTAAAAGTTGCTTACATTGGGAACGGCAAGAGTACCAATCGCTATCACCTGCCATTTGCCTTGAAGAGTGGCCGGGTTGAAGTGAAGACGATTTTTGCCCGCCATAACAATTCTACTTGGGAACGGTTAGCTAACGTTAACTACACCAATAATCTAGATGATATCTATACTGATGATGAATTAGACTTAGTGGTAGTCGCAACCCCGAGTGCTTTTCACTACCAGTATGCTAAGGAATGCCTAGAACATGGTAAAAACGTTTTGGTAGAAAAACCCTTTGCACAAACGGTAGCCCAAGCTAAAGAGTTGTTTGAGTTAGCTCAAGCTAAGGGGCTCTTTATTCAAGCCTACCAAAACCGACGTTTTGACTCCGACTTTTTAACTGTTCAAGCGGTAATTGAAAGTGGCAAGTTAGGTCAACTACTAGAAGTAGAAAATAATTACGATTACTTCAGACCCGAAGTGCCTCAAAGCCAGTCTGAGTTAACCTGGGAGAATAGCTTTCTTTACACCCATGCCTGCCACACGGTAGATCAAATGTTAGCTTACTTTGGCAAGCCTAACCAGGTTAATTATGATGTCCGTCAACTTTTAGGGCGCGGACGGATGAATGACTATTTTGATTTGGACTTGAACTACGATAATCTTAAGGTATCCGTTAGGTCCAGTTACTTTAGGCTCAAGAGCCGGCCTAGTTTCGTTTTAACAGGGACCAAGGGGTGTTTTGTCAAGGTAAGCGAAGATCGGCAGGAACAAGATTTGAAGCACTTTTACTTGCCAACTAAAGCTCACCCTGATTTTGGGCTAGATCGACCTGAGGACTACGGAACCTTGACTTATGTAGACGCTGCCGGTAATTATCATGAAGAAAAGGTCGTCTCAAAGGTAGGCGACTATAGCCGGCTTTATGAAGGAGTTTACCAAAGCTTGGTTAACGGGGCGGAAAAACTGGTCAAGGATGAAGAAACCCTGGCGCAAATCGAGATTCTAGAACGTGGTTTCAAATTATTACGATAAAGACTAAAGCATCTTGCAAACTTTTTTTGCAGGATGTTTTTATTTACCAGTTCTTAATCAATCTGATAGTGTTTGTTAAGGCTTTTTTGCTATAATAAAAGGCGTATCTTTATGCAATCACTTTAAGGAGCGATTTTTTAAAATGAAAAAAGTAGAACGACAAAGGAAAATTGAACAATTAATCAAGCAAAATGTCATTGCGACTCAAGATGAATTAATGCGCCAACTAGAGGCCAATGGAATTAAGGCCACCCAGGCGACAATTTCCCGTGATATTCGGGAGCTCCAGATTATTAAGGAACAGGATTCTAACGGGGTAGTTCGCTATGTGATTTTTAAGGGCAATAATCAAAACGAAGAAGAAAAGTTGATAAAGGCGATTGAAGAAACTGTGGTCGACATTCGGCAAGTTGAGTTTATGAATATTATTCATACCTTACCACGCAATGCCAACGTATTGGCTGCTATTTTAGATGGCCTGTCTCTTCCAGCGGTGGCGGGAACACTAGCCGGCTATGATACGGTCGTTATTATTTCTGGTTCAAAAGATGAGGCCAGTCAGATTAATTCATTGTTTACTAAGCATGTGGCTGAACAATAACAGGTAATAAGAATGGAAGCAAAAACACTTAAGGACAAAATATTAACCGGACTCCAAAAAGTGGCTAGCAGCCTGAGAAGCTTCATTAAAAGAAAGTGGTACAGGTATCAGCTAACGCGGTGGTTAATTGTCATCTTTTTGAGCCTGGCAGTAGTGAGTTCGGCCTACCTAACTTTTATTGCTAAGACGACAGATGTTAAGGGGCTAAAGGCAACGCTCAAGCAGGCAACCCAGATTTATGACGTAGATGGGGATAAGGCGGGGTATTTGTATGCTCAAAAGGGGACTTGGGTTTCTTTAAAGCAAATTTCGCCTAACGTAACTAACGCCGTATTATCCACGGAAGATCGCAATTTTTATAAAGAATACGGTTTTTCCCTTACAGGGATTGGCCGGGCCGGCTTGCTTTATGTTAAAAATAAGCTAACTGGCCAAAGTGGTATTAGCGGTGGGGGAAGTACCATCACCCAGCAGTTAGTAAAAAATGCCTTCTTGAGTCAGGAGCAAACCTTTAGCAGGAAAGCCAAAGAACTATTTTTGGCAGTCCAGGTGGAAAATGATTATAGTAAAAAAGAGATTCTGACCATGTACCTCAATAACGCTTACTTTGGTAATGGAGTTTGGGGGGTACAAGATGCGGCTAAACGCTATTTCAACGTTAACGCCAGTGAGTTGAGTGTTCCGCAAGCGGCTACTTTAGCTGGAATGTTGAAGAGTCCCAGTGCCTATAACCCAGCCGACCATCCGCAAGCGGCCCGGCAAAGAAGAAACGTGGTCTTGGGATTAATGGCCGCAAATGGGAAGTTATCTCAAAGTCAATTAAGCCAATACCAAGCCAGTGCCATGGTGGTTTCTAACGGTTATGACTATGTTTCTGGTTATAAGTACCCTTACTACTTTGATGCGGTCATTGCTGAAGCCATTGATGATTATGGCTTGAGTGAAACAGAGATTATGAACAAGGGTTATAAAATCTACACGAGTTTGGACCAAAATTATCAAACCCAGATGCAAACGGCCTTTGCTAACAGTAGCCTCTTTCCATACAATGCTAGTGATGGAACTAAGGCCCAGGGTGCTTCAATTGCGATTAACCCCCAGACTGGTGGGGTAGCTGCCTTAGTAGGGGGCCGAGCTGGCTCACACGTTTTCCGGGGTTATAACCGGGCGACACAACTGAAACGTTCACCGGGCTCAGCTATTAAGCCGCTAGCAGTGTACACGCCGGCCCTGCAAAACGGGTATTACTATGACTCGCAAGTTAAGGACACCTTAAAGTCTTACGGGACCAATAAATACACCCCTAAAAATTGGAATGGGGTATACAGTGGGGAATTGCCGCTGTATGAAGCCTTAGCCCTAAGTAAGAATACCTCGGCCGTATGGCTTTTAAATAAAATCGGCATTCAAAAGGGTTATGCCTCCGTTAAAAGATTTGGTATTCCCCTAAGTAAATCAGACAATAACTTGAGTCTAGCTTTAGGGGGAATGAAAGAGGGGGTCTCGCCTTACGAAATGGCCGCCGCCTACACCGCCTTTGCCAATCAAGGGGTCAAGTACCAGCCCCACCTAATTCGTAAAATCGTAGATTCATCTGGCAAAGTTATCGTTGACAATAGTAAGGTGGATTCTAAACGGATAATTTCTAAGAAAATTGCTAACGAAATGACCAGCATGATGATTGATGTTTATAAAATGGGGACGGGGACTAGTGCCAAACCATATGGCTTTACAATTGCGGGTAAGACTGGGTCAACGGAAAGTGCTCAAAGAATAGACGGCGAAGATAATGACCACTGGTACATTGGCTATACCCCCGACGTTGTGGTTGCAACCTGGGTTGGCTTTGACTCGTCTAAGTATTCACTCCAAAATCAAGGCTTAAGAGCTGGGGCAGGCCTATTTAAGACCGAGATGGAAGGCATCCTACCATACACACCGCAGACTAAATTTGATGTGAGCGCTGCTTCAACCATGGTAAACAGTAAAGCAGCTAGTTCAAGTTCTAGTGGGCAGGTCTGGTCCAAACTTGAGGACGCCGGTAAAGATATCGGGGCAAAAGCTGCAAGTATCAAAGACAAAGCAGGTAGTTACTTAAAGGGATTATTTGGCTATTAGTGTAAAGGATGGTTTTTATGACAAAAAAAATATTTGATTATGAATTAAATGAAAATCTAGATTTATTTGTGCTAATTAAGGCTGCTCAGGCGCGGCTGGCTAAAAATGGCAAACAGTTCATCGCCTTTGAGTTTGAAGATAAGTCGGGTGAAATTAGCGCGAAGTACTGGGATGCTTCGGATGAAGAAGTCAAACGTTATCAAAGTGGGCAAGTCGTACATTTAAGTGGAAAGCGTGAAAATTATCAAGGAAATCCGCAGATTAAAATTTATAAGCTCAGGTTAGCGACCGAGCAGGAACCCAATGATCCAAGCTTATATGTTCAAGGAGCACCCCAAAGTGTTACGGAGATGCAAGCGGAGCTTGAAAAATTTGTATTTAAGATTCATAACAGTACGTGGAACCGGATTGTGCGGGTGTTATTGCAGAAGTATCAAGCCCAGTTTTTTACCTACCCAGCAGCTAAGAAAAATCACCATGCCTTTCAAGGCGGCCTAGCATACCATACGCTGACTATCTTGAAACTAGCACAAGGTGTAAGTCAACTTTACCCGCAAGTAGATGAGTCGTTGCTTTACGCTGGGGCGATTTTGCATGATTTGGGGAAGGTAATCGAATTGTCGGGTGCAATGAGCACCCAATATACGGTTGCCGGCAATCTATTAGGTCATATCGTACTGGTTGATGAAGAAATTATTAAGGCCTGTCAACAGCTAGGTATTGATACCGCTAAGGAAGATGCCATCTTATTACGGCATATGATTCTAGCTCACCATGGTTTGCTTGAGTATGGCTCGCCTGTTACACCGCATATTTTAGAGGCTGAAATCTTACACCACCTCGACGATTTGGATGCCTCTATTCAAATGGTGGAAACCAGTCTTAGCCACACTAGCCCGGGTGAATTTTCGGAACGGGTTTTTGGTTTAGAGGGGCGGTCCTTTTACCAAAGAAAGCAAGGAAAATTAGAGTAAAAAAAAACTGGAACTCAAAGTAGTTCCAGTTTTTTTAAGCTTTTATTTGCTTGAAGAAGATGATGGTGAAGTTGAAAGGTAATTAGATAGACATCCTTTAAGTCCTTGTCTTTGATGGAAACTTTACCACCCTTAAGCACCTTAGCAACAACCTTTTGCATGTATTCGGAATCGGATTCCTTGTTAGCAATAATTTGCTTCTTCAAATCTGAAATATGATCACTCATCTTGCCCTTGCCAGGGTTCTTGACGGACCAAATAATGTGGTAGCCGTAAGAAGTTTTAACTGGGGTAGCTGTGTATTCACCTTGTTTTAGGGCGAAGGCTGCCTTCTTAAATGAGGAGGCTAAGCTAGTATCAGTATTGTCAAATGAAGGTAATTTACCACCATCGCTAGCAGTTGAAGAGTCGGTTGAGTTCTTCTTAGCTAATTTCTTGAAGTTAGCGTAAGTAGGATCAGCCTTTAATTGGTTGATAATGTCTTCGGCTTCAGACTTCTTAGAAACCAAGATGTGAGCAACAGTAATTTCTGGTTGGTACTTAGCCCATTGCTTCTTTAACATCTTGTCAGTAATCTTGGTATGGTCTTTAACAGCTTCTTCTAAGAGTAAGTTAGAGCGAATAGCTTTTTTGAAAGAAGAGTTAGTATAACCATATTGTGACAAGACTGTGGAGAAAGTTGAACCATACTTTTCTTTTTGTTCGTTGAATTGTTTGTCAACTTTCTTAGATGTAACCTTTGAACCATAGTCTTTTTCTAAGACCTTGTCTAGAATCATTTGTTCTAAGACGGCCTTACCAGATGAAGTCTTTTTCATGCTGGAGTAGTATTCACTTTCAGTAATCTTTCCACCTGAAGTAGTAGCAACAGTTTTAGAACAAGCAGCCAAACTAAAGGTCATTAGGACACCAGCACATGCCACTAACCATTTTTTCATTGTAGAAAACACATCCGTTTCATTAAATTTCTTGCAAAGCAAGTTAACGCTTATAACTATACCACATCTAACTTGAACTTTGAGCATAAATTTCTTCTTTTATAGAAAAATCTAAAACAATTCAAAAAAAGTTCACTTTTTTAAGTCAAAGTCGGTTAAAGCTTCAATGTGGCTACTACTTTCTTCACTAAACTTTGCCACGGCTTCACCTAATTCTGAAATGACGGGTAAAGCGGCGTCTGCTTCTTGGGCTAAGTGTGTCAAGGAAGCATTAACTTTTTGCAGGGCAGCTAGCCAATCATCTACGGCCGCAATGTTTTCGTCAACAGTTTGTTTGAGCTGGCGGCCAGTAGTCAAGATTTGGTCACGTTTGAGGTAGGCACCAGCTGCAAGCGCGGAGATGCATAAAATTTTAGTTATTGGTTTTGTCACTTATTTTTCCACCTTGGTTTCGATACTTTTAGCAATTAGGGCCAAGTCAGTTGGAGTGTAGTTAGCAGAATTATCGGTGAACTTCATCGCAAATCCATCTTCAGCGCCGAAGCGTGGGATTAAATGGAAGTGGGAATGAAAGACAGATTGATAAGCGGCTTGCCCGTTATTATTGACCAAGTTTAAACCAACTACCTCAGGATTAGCAGCCTTGATAGCACGCGCAATCTTAGGAATTCTAGCAAAGACTTGACTGGCTAGTTCTTCATCATAAGCAAATAAATCAGGAACGTGTTTTTTAGGAATGACTAAAGTATGACCTGGAGTTACTTGGGTAATGTCTAAAAACGCCTTAACAACTTCGTCTTCGTAGACGGTAGTGCTAGGAATTTCACCCGCGATAATTTTACAAAAAATACAATCTTCCATGAAAAGACCTTCTTTCTGAAAAATAAAAATAGTTTACAATTATCAGTATACACTATAAAGGAAAGTTTAAGTTAATGTATAATTAAAGAAAATGTTTTTTTAGAAAAGAGGAAGTTCATGACTTTAGAAGTAACAGATTTAGTTGGTGGTTACTCACAGATTCCTGTTTTAAAGCAAGTTTCATTTACGGTAGCTAAAGGACAATTAGTGGGCTTGATTGGGTTAAATGGTGCGGGTAAGTCTACAACCATTAACCATATTATTGGCTTGTTAAGACCACAAAAGGGGAGCATTAAGATTAACGGGGTTAGTTTAAGCAAAGATAGCAAACGCTATAAGCAAAGTATAGCCTACGTTCCGGAAAGTCCAATCTTGTATGAGGAGCTAACCTTAAAAGAACACATTGATTTGACTATCATGGCCTATAACTTAGATGAAAAGCAGGCCTGGCAAAGAGCCCAAAAGTTATTAACAACCTTTCGCTTAGATAAAAAGTTAGACTGGTTTCCGGCCAATTTTTCTAAGGGGATGAAGCAAAAGGTAATGATTGTCTGTGCCTTTTTGACGGATGCAGATTTATTTATTATTGACGAGCCTTTTTTGGGCTTAGATCCGCTAGCGATTAGGGATTTACTGGCATTAATCGCCCAAAGAAAGGCACAGGGAGCGGCTATTTTAATGTCGACTCACGTTTTGGATACCGCCCAAAACTACTGTGACAAGTTTGTGCTCCTCAATGAGGGACAAGTGACAGCAAGCGGTAGTTTGGCTGAGTTACAAGCAAAATATGGGAATAGTCAGGCAACGTTAGCTGATTTGTATCTTCAAATGATAGAGAGGAACTAAGCATGGACGAATTATGGCAAAAACGGCGGCAGGCCTACCATAAGCGCCTGTTAAAATACTTACGCTATGTTTTAAATGACCACTTTGTGTTAGCGTTACTGTTTATTTGTGGGGCGGTCGCCTATAACTACAATAATTTTTTGAAAACTTATGCACTTAGTCAAGGTTTGGGGTGGACTAGAATTATAATCGCCTTAATTTTGGGATTAGCCCTAAGCTTTGGTCGCCTGGCAACCTTTTTGGAGCCGGCTGACCTGGTGTTTTTAGCGCCTAAAGAATCGGATTTAAAGCACTATTTAAAGAAATCATTTGTTTATACTAGCCTGGTTTGCCTCTGCGAACAAGCTGTGATTTACTTACTGCTGTGTCCCTATTTAAAAATCATCCTTAACTTTAGTTTAGGACAACTAATCTGTTTAGGTTTAAGTCAACTACTATTAAAGGAGCTAGGACTTTACTGGGATTATTTGCGCGGCTTTGCCCCCTTAAAACAAGTGGGATTTATGAAGCTAGCTAGCTTGATACTAGTTGTACTGGCTAGTTATTTTCCACTAGGTGGTTTGATACTAAGCGGGGGATTTTGGCTAGGTTGTCTTTATGGCCTCAAGGTAAACCAGCAAGTAGTGGCCTGGAAGTTTTTAATCGAAAAAGAAGCGGCCCGTATGCAAGGTTTGTACCGTTTCTTTAACTTATTTACGGATGTTAACCTAGTGACGACGAGCGCTAAAAGAAGGAAGTATTTAGACTGGCTCTTACCCACAAGGCCAGCGTATACTTTTTTGTACCTCCGTGGGTTTATGAGAACCAGTGAGTACTTAGGGATTTATTTACGCCTAACAGTATTGGGCAGCCTGCTTCTTATATTCATTAAGAATTATTACCTAGCGTGTGGGGTCGCCGGATTGTTTCTTTACCTAATTGGCTTACAATTATTTAGCTTGAGTGACCGTTACCAAGAGATAGTCTTTGTTTACCTCTACCCGCTTAGTGACAAACAACGGTTACGTGAATTTAGTGGGGTCTTGTTACGATTGTTAGTGCCAGTTTGCATTATCTTTAGCGCCCTAGTATTAGTTACTGGTCAAAATGTCTACCTGTTTTCTTGCCTATTGTTAGGGTTAGTGTTAGAAAGTTACCTAATTACCAAGCCCTATTTTGTTTGGCGGCAAGGGCGGGTTAGGAAAAACTAACTTGACACTGTGCCTCTAAGTTTGTAGACTTGTATTGTTATCGATATCAGTAGAAGGAGAGCCAAGATGGATTTCGATTTAGAAAACGGTTGGCGCATTTTACCGATAGATGGTGATACTGGGACGGCGTACATGGGGATTAGGCAACAAGAGAAGTTGTTTTTGAAACGGAATACGTCTCCCTTTTTAGCCGCCTTGTCGATCGAAGGGATTACCCCGCGGTTAGTTTGGACAAAACGAATGACGACAGGGGATACCTTAACGGCTCAAGAGTGGCTAAATGGTCGGTGCCTACATAAGGCCGAGATGGATAGCGAAGCTGTTTCTGCTTTATTGTACCGACTGCACCATTCGGCTTTGTTAAAGCGGATGTTAAAACAAGTTGGTGGTCAGGTGGTAACACCGGAGGAATTACTTCAGCGGTATTTTCGGGGGCTGCCACAAGACTTACGCCACCATCCGCTCTTAAAAACCGTAGCTAATCGGTTACGCGCTAAGCAGCCACAAGTTAAGCGCTCGAATTACGAAGTATGTCATGGCGATTTAAATCACAAAAATTGGCTTTTATCTGACCAAGGCAACCTTTTCTTGGTTGACTGGGAGTCTGCGGTAATCGCGGACCCAGCGTATGATTTAAGCATGTTAATGTGTCAATATGTCCCACGTAATAATTGGCAGCAATGGCTACAAACCTACCAAGCTAATGGCCAAGAACAGCCTAGCGACGATTTAATGCTAAGGATTAATTGGTATAGTTTTTGTTACCTGTTGTTGCAGATCAAAGCTAAGCATCAGCGTGGTCATTTCCATGAAATGAACCAAGACATAATTAAACTCGACGAAGTGGTTAAGAAACAAACAGATATTTAGTAATAAGTGACTGGAAGGTAGTCTGCCTTCCAGCTTTATTTTAGTAAGGGAGGAAAATATGCGTTTACGCAATAAACCTTGGGCTAAGCCCTTGATTGAAGCAAATCCACAGTGGGTGGTAACTAATCCTAGTGAGTATCGGGGTAAGTGGCAAGAACGGTTTGAAAAAGTACAACCTTTATACATTGAAGTTGGAATGGGTAAGGGGCGCTTTATTGTAGAGATGGCTAAAAAATATCCCCACTATAACTTCATCGGCCTAGAAATGCAGACTGTTGCGACTGGAATTGCCTTAAAAAAGCAATTGGTAGAACAACTACCTAACCTACAGTTAGTCTGCGCTAACGGGGCCGGCTTGACTGAATTTTTTGCAACTGACGAAGTGGCTGGGATTTATTTGAATTTCTCCGATCCTTGGCCTAAGAATCGGCAAGAAAAACGGCGCCTGACTTACAAGTCGTTTTTAGCGGCCTATAAGGAAATAATGGTAGCCGATGGTCAGTTGGAATTTAAGACCGATAACCGGGGCTTATTTGAATATTCCCTAGCAAGTCTTAATAATTTTGGGATGACCTTTGAGAAAGTCTGGTTAGATTTACACGCAGATGAAGAGGCTGTGGTAGATAATGTAATGACTGAATATGAAGAAAAATTCAGTTCTAAGGGCCAACCAATTTACAAGCTAGCGGCTCACTTTTAAAAAGTAAGCAAAAAAGTTTGCAACTACCTCTTTGTGCCTTATAATGAAGTCAATTAAATTATTTGGAGGTATGTCCAATGGAAATGTTAGCTAAGATGAATAAAGCAGAAATGGAAGCAAAATTGGCAAACGGTGCCTACGTATTATTCTTTACTGCAGATTGGTGCCCTGATTGCCGCTTTATTAAACCAGCTATGCCAGAAATCGAAGCTGAATTTAAGGAATTTACTTTCATCCAAGTTGATCGTGATGAAAACCTTGACCTGTGCCAAGAATTGATGGTAATGGGAATTCCAAGTTTTATCGTTTACCGTGATGGTAAAGAAGTAGCCCGCTTCGTAAATAAAGATCGTAAGACGAAGGCGGAAGTAACAGCCTTTTTAAGTGCTGCTAAATAAAATATAAGGAGTTTTGGAGCAGATGTTAATTTCAAGTTACAATCCAAGTCAAATGGGAGACGTGTTAGTGACGATTATTAATCCGGATAAAAGCACGCAGGCAAGCGAACAAAAGCAGGATGTGACACGGATTTACGAACCTAAGACAGATTTAACCCTCGGCTATAACTTTTTTAAGTTGGGTGAATATTTACCGGACTTAAAGGGACAAGGACAAGTCTTTTTGACAACGGCTCAAGTGGCGACTTTAAACGACCACTTAGAAGCAGTGGGCTTTAAAGCTGAATTAGAGGCTGATTTAAGTCCTAAGTTTGTGGTGGGTAAGGTACTTGAAATGACAGAGCATCCGGACTCGGATCACCTTCACATTACCAAGGTTAAAGTTGATAATGAGCAAGTCTTACAAATTGTTTGTGGTGCCCCTAACGTTGATGTAAACCAACACGTGGTAGTGGCTAAGGTAGGAGCAATGATGCCAAGTGGTGCTTTAATTTGGCCAGGTAAGCTACGCGGAGTTAAAAGCGATGGCATGTTATGTGCAGCGCGCGAATTAGCCTTACCTAATGCTCCTCAAAAACGTGGTATCTTAGTGCTTGATGCGGACGAATTTCCTGTTGGTCAAGCATTTGACTTTGAAAAAGGGCGGCAATTATTTATCAACTAATCAAAGAGTATGTTAAAATTGGACTAGTACAAGCTATTTGCTACTAGTCCAATTTTTTTGTTAGGAATGGGAAGATGGAAAAATATACAGGACCAGCCTTTTATCAAACTAAGACTAAAGTGGCTGGTGAAAATAATAAATTTAAAGCAAAACATGAAACCAACCGGGATAAACGAGGCCTCATCAATTTGACTCGGAAGACGGCTTATAACAATAGCCGTGGCTTTCATCCCCGGACCTTTCCACCATTTAGACAGCAAGGTCCGGTGGTTGATCTAAAGGCCAAGTATCAAAAGTTAAGTCAGCAGCTAAAAAAGGCTAAGACAGACTTTATTTTATTTCAAGACGAATCAATTGCAAGTCAACAGGAACTAGAATTGTTTGATTTGCGGCAACCGGTAGTTGATTTTGAAACTCCAAGTAAAGTAACGACACCAGTGAAACAAGCTGAGATGGAAGCCGCTGTGGTTGAAGCTAGTCCAGCTAAGGCAGTTGAGGATAGTTCGGAAGCGGGGGTAGTTTTTGAACCCCACGAACTTCCTGAACAACCACTGACTCAAACAGAAACTGAAACTGTCAAGGATAGCCAACCTGAGGCCGCACAAGTTGAGGCGGTTATTGAAGAAGAACCGGCTAAAAAAGAAGAACCAGTGGTTGAGTTTGAAAACGTCCAAGAAAAACAGCCGGTTAAAACTGGGGATGATAAGCAGCCCCTAGCAACCACAAAGCCAGTGGTTCAAACGCCGGCGCAGCCTAAACAAGCAAGCGTAATCTTGGATGTGAGTGGCGAAGAAAAACAAGCGGCCGGGGGTTATGAGCGTCCGGCTTTGACCTTATTACCGGCTCCAATCAGCGAAAATACCGAACAAGTAACCACCTGGGTAAGTGAACAGGCAACCAAACTTGATGAGACCTTAAAATCATTTCGGGTTGACGCCCAGGTCGTTAACTGGACAATTGGACCAGCCGTAGTTCAATTTGAGGTGAAACTAGGCCGGGGAGTAAAGGTAAGTAAAATCACGAACTTAACGGATGATTTACAGCTAGCCCTAGCAGTTCGAGATGTCCGAATTGAAGCCCCAATCCCTGGTAAGAGTAGCGTCGGAATTGAAATTCCTAATCGCTATGCCCGGCCGGTTAACTTGGCTGAAGTTTTGGGGTCACAAGCCTTTTTAGAGGCTAAATCGCCACTAACCGTTGCTTTAGGAGTAGACTTGTTTGGTAACCCCCAGGTGACAGATTTACAAAAGATGCCCCACGGATTAATTGCGGGGGCGACCGGCTCTGGGAAGTCTGTGTTTATTAATAGTATGCTCGTTTCACTTTTGTACAAGGCAAGCCCAGCAGAAGTGAAATTGATATTGATTGATCCTAAGGCTGTTGAAATGGCTCCTTATCAAGGAATTCCTCATTTGTTAGCGCCAGTCATTTCCGATGCACAAGCAGCTGCTGCCGCCTTAAAATGGGTGGTAGCAGAGATGGAACGACGCTATGAATTATTAGTGGCTGCAGGAGTAAGAAATATCGAAGGCTTTAACACCAAGGCCGAAGAAAGCGCCCAGTATGGTTTGAAATTACCTTACATTGTGGTAGTAATTGATGAACTTGCTGACTTAATGTTAGTGGCCTCTTCGGAAGTCCAAGATTACATTGCTCGGATTACGGCTAAGGCAAGGGCGGCGGGAATTCATCTAATTGTTGCCACCCAAAGACCAAGTGTTGACGTGGTAACTGGAACCATTAAGAATAATATTCCTACCCGCATTGCCTTTATGGTTTCAAGTCAAGTTGATTCCCGGACAATTATTGACACCGCCGGGGCGGAACGACTCCTCGGCCGGGGGGATATGCTTTATTTAGGCAACGGAAGTAGTCAGCCAGTCAGATTGCAAGGAACTTATATTGGAGATGAAATCGACCAAGTAACTGACTTTGTTAGGAGTCAAGGTCAACCTAAGTATGCTTTTGACCCGGAAAACCTAAAGAAAAAGTTAACCGAAGATGAAAAACAAGATAAGCTCTTTCCAAGGATTTTGGACTATATTGTCAATGAAGAGGCTATTTCTACCTCTAAACTTCAACGGGAATTTTCGATTGGTTTTAACCGCGCGGCGGGGATTATTGATCAACTTGAGGAAAAACAATATATTTCAAGGTCAAATGGCTCTAAACCGCGTAAGGTATTCTTGACTCAAGAAGGATTGAATAAATTAAGAGCGCAGGGCTAAATTTAAAACAAATCAGAGAGCTTTTATGTTACACTATTTCTGAGTGTGAATTAGAAAAGAGGATTATTATTATGAATATGGATACCACATATTTCTTCGTTGGCATTAAAGGAACTGGGATGAGCTCATTGGCCCTAATTTTAAAGGATAAAGGTTGCAAAGTGGCGGGGTCCGATATCGATAAGTATACCTTTACCCAAAGAGGGTTAGAACAGGCTGGAATTGAAGTTTTACCTTTTAGCGCCCAAAATATTAAGGAAGGCATGACGATTGTAAAGGGAAATGCCTTTGGTGAAGATCATGAAGAAATTAAACGCGCTAAAGAACTAGGCTTGAAGGTGCAAACCTACCCGGAAACAGTTGAGATGTTAGTAACCGAAACGACTAGCATTGGCGTAGCTGGTGCTCACGGTAAGACCAGCACCAGTGGATTATTGGCTCACGTTTTAAGTGGAGTAGCACCTACTAGTTTTTTGGTCGGTGATGGAACTGGAAAGGGAATTTCTGCCTCACGTTTCTTTGTCTTTGAAGCGGATGAATACCGCCGGCACTTTGTAGCTTATCACCCAGATTACACCATTATGACTAACATTGACTTCGATCACCCAGACTACTTTACAGGGATTGACGACGTGTGCGATGCGTTTGAAACGCTAGCTCGAAATACGAAGAAGGGCATTTTTGCTTACGGTGAGGACAAGCATTTACGGAAGCTAAATTATGACGTGCCGGTTCACTTTTATGGAACTGAAGCAGACGATGAATTTAGGGCGGAAAACATTAAGCGGACTACTAAGGGTTCGACCTTTGATGTTTACCACTTTGATGAATTCGTTGGTTCTTACCAAATTCCGATGTTTGGGGAACATAACGTCTTAAATAGTTTAGCAGTGATTGCAGTAGCTTACTTTGAAAAAGTAGATCAAGATGAAATTAAGCGGGAACTGTTAACTTTCAAAGGGGTTAAGAGACGTTTTTCTGAAAAACGCGTCGCTGATATGGTGATTATTGACGATTATGCCCACCATCCAGCCGAAATCAAGGCAACCTTGGACGCAGCCCGGCAACAATATCCAGATAAGAAGATTATTGCTGTCTTCCAACCACATACTTTTAGCCGGACAATTGCGCTGATGGATGAATTTGCGGCCAGCTTGAATTTAGCCGATAAAGTCTTTTTGACAGAAATTTTCTCATCAATTAGAGAAAAGGATGGCAAGGTGTCTGCTAAAGACTTAGGCGCTAAGATTACTAAGGGTGGCGCAATTTTAAGTATGGACAACATGTCACCTCTGTTAGACTTCCATGATGATGTGGTAGTCTTCATGGGGGCCGGCGATATCACTAAGTATGAACACGTCTATGAAGAACTCTTAAGTAATTTGATTTTAAAGAATAATTAATTTTAAAAATATATTGACAAAAAGTAAGTTAACGCTTATGCTAAAAGCATAGATTGAGAAAGGAGTGCGTGAAATGACTAAATTAGTTTGTGTAAACACAATGACTTGTTCATGTTGTCAAACTGGCAACATGTCCTTTGTGTTACACAAATTGAAACGCACTTCAAAAAACCTAAGTTAACTAAACGTAATTAATACTAGTAAAAGTAGGTGGACCTGTGTTTCCGTTTGTGGAAATCCAGGTCCTTTTTGTGTTTGGTAACTAATAAAATTGGGAAGGGATGAAGATCTATGCAGAAGAAAAAAATTGTTGGGTTAGTCATGGTATTAGGATTAGCGGGGTTATTCTTAACGGCTTGTGGCAAACAACAAGCAACTAGCAAGCAACAGGAACTGCGTTTATCTGCCAGTGCGCCATTAGATACGATTGATATTTCCAAGGCGACTGGCTATGGGCAAACGGGTAATGTATTTGAAAGTTTTTATCGATTAGGCAAAAATGGTCAGCCAACTGCAGGTTTGGCTAAAAAAGCAACTGTTTCGGCTGATGGGTTAACTTGGACATTTACCTTAAGGGATGCTAAGTGGAGTAATGGCGACCAAATTACTGCTCAAGATTTCGTCTATTCTTGGCGGCGGTCGCTCACCCCTAAGACGGCCTCACCTTATGCTTACCTCTTTTCCGGAGTTAAAAATGCGGACGCAATTAGCAAGGGCAAGTTACCGGTGGAACAGTTAGGTATTAAAGCACTTGATAACAAGACGGTAGAGATTAGTTTGGAAAAACCCATCGCTTACTTTAAGGTTTTAATGGCCTACCCACTTTTTGGACCACAAAATCAAAAGGTGGTTGAAAAATATGGTAAAAAGTATGCCACTAATTCTAAGTACATGGTTTATTCTGGTCCGTTTGTAATTAAGAACTGGACGGGGACGTCAGATAAGTGGAGTTTTCAAAAAAATCCTAATTACTGGGATAAAAAACAAGTTAAGTTAGATAAGATTAGCTATAAGGTGTTAAGTAATCCTAACACGGGTTATGAACTCTATCAGCAAGGCAAGCTAGACATGACACCGTTGTCCAGTCAACAGGTGAAAAATTACAAGAACAGTAGTGAATTCAAACAATATCCATATTCTTATGTGGCCTTTTTAGCTTATAACTTTAACGCTACTAACGCCGCTAATAAGAAGGCCTTAAATAATCAAAACATTCGGCGGGCCTTGTCGTTAGCACTAGACCGAAAAGTGTTGACAAAGAAAGTTTTTGGGGATGGTTCTCAAGTCCCAACGGGCTTTGTAGCTAACGATTTAGCCAAAAATCCGCAAACCGGAGTGGATTTTGCCAAGGAACAAGCCGTGACTAAGACAGTTGCTTATGACGCTAACTTAGCCAAAAAGTATTGGCGCAAAGGTTTGACAGAAACGGGGCTTAAAGAGCTGACCTTTAACATTCTGGCTTCAAGTGATACCCCAACAAACGATGCGTTAACGCAATATCTACAATCCCAATATACAAAGGTGTTACCAGGCTTAAAAGTTAAGGTCCAAAATATTCCAGGAAAGAGCGCCTTAGAGCGGGCCCGTAAAGGTGAATTTGATATCTATGTTTCTGGTTGGGGGGGAGACTTTAACGACCCAATTACCTTCTTGCAAATTCCACTAACAGGGACATCTTATAACTATGGAAATTACAGTAATTCGGAATACGACCGTTTGATTGCTAAGGCAACTAACGAAGATGCCAACGATAAATTGGCACGGTGGAATGACCTAGTAGCAGCGGCTAAATTATTTAACAGTCAACAAGGTGTTAGCCCTCTGTATCAACAAACCACGGCCTACTTACAAAAGAAGCGGGTCAAGGGGATTATTCACAACACGGCAGGAACACAATGGAACTATAAGTACGCCTACCTTAAGTAATTTTTAACCCTAGCGTTTAGTTGGTTTTACCTCCGATTATATGGTAAGATAAGCTTAAGATTAATTGGAGGTGTCACAGTTTATGACTGAAGATGTGCATAGGCAAGGAAAAAAGATTGATGAGTTAAAGGAAGGCGATTCGTTAACGGTCACGGAAACAATCTCTGAACGGGAGATTTTGCTTTACCTAGGCTTAACGAATGATACTAATCCGCTTTATATGCAACCGGATTATGCTGCTAAAACTGAGTACGGTCAAACAATCGTACCACCAATCTTACTTACTGGGATTATTACTAGCTCGATTAGCAAGTTACTTCCTGGACCAGGGAGTGAAATCGTTAATATGGATGTGAACTTAATCTCGCCTGTCTACCACAACCAAATTATTACTTTTGACTTTGAAGTAATAAAAATTGACACAATGAAAGAAGTCGTTACAATTTCTGTTGAAGGTGTAGATGAGGATGATGAACGGGTCCTAGATGCCGTTATCATGGTGCGTCCACCAAAATTGGAACAGTTAGCTCTCGATGAAACCAGTAGTTTAGAGGGGGTTGATATAAATGAATAACCAAGAGCGAATGATTGTTTCTAATGAACAAGGCTTAAATCGGTTTTTGAGTAAAATGTATGCTTTTATGGCTACGGCAGTCGGAGTTTCAGCCTTAGTTTCTTACCTCGTAATGGGGGTTTTTTACAGCCAGGTCGTCACTTTATTTGCGACTAACAAGTTGGCAATCTGGATTTTGTTTATCCTCCAGTTTGCCCTGGTAATCGGGATTAGTTTTAAAGCCGACCGCAATCCAGTGGCGAGTGCGACAATGCTTTACCTGTATGCCGGCTTTGAAGGCTTAATATTTGGAATCATTATTCCAATGTATACTGCCCAAAGTGTGACCCTAGCCTTTGCTTCGGCTGCAACTGTCTTTGTAGTGCTGGCTTTAATGGGGACTAATACTAAAAAAAGTTTAGCTACCATCGGAAGACATGCCTTGGCAATGTTAATTGCTTTGATTGTCGTTTCGATTGTGAACCTCTTTTTACAAAGTTCGGTGATTCAATTTGCCTTCTCAATTATTGGGGTATTAATCTTTAGTGCGTTAACAGCTTATGATGCTCAGCGCTTTAAGTTAATGTACCTTCAATATGGGCACCAAGTTAATACGACGAACTTGGCGATTATGGGGGCATTACAACTTTACCTTGACTTTATTAACCTCTTTATTCAATTGCTTAATATTTTTGGTATTGGGTCAAATAAGGATTAAGGTTAATCCAAAAGAAAGTGCGGATTTTTTGAATTTCAAAGGATCCGCACTTTTATTATGGGCTAATAACCGGCGGTTCATTTTTACTTTCCCGCTAACTTTGTTAAAATAAAGGAAGTAAGATGTAACGGGAGGCTTTTTGATGGCTGAAAAAAAATTACTATTGATTGATGGAAATAGTGTCGCGTTTAGAGCTTTTTATGCTTTATATAATTCGGTTAACAGATTTACTAACCATGATGGCTTACATACCAATGCCTTATATGGCTTTAATACGATGTTAGATAAACTGTTAAAGACAGAGGAGCCAAGTAATATCTTAGTCGCATTTGATGCCGGGAAAAAAACATTTAGAACTGAAAAGTTTGCCGCCTATAAGGGTAATAGAAATAAAACGCCTAAGGAATTGACGGAACAATTACCCTACTTCCCAGATTTGTTGGCAGGGTATGGGATTAAGAGCTATCAATTAGTGAATTTTGAAGCTGATGATATTATTGGTACGATGGCTAAAGCGGCCGAAAATCAAGGCTACCAGGTGACGATTGTGACAGGTGACCGGGATTTAACTCAGCTAACTACTGACAAAGTAACGGTTGCCGTGACTAAAAAAGGTGTGTCTGAAGTTGAATACTATACGCCTGAATATATAGCCGAAAAATTTGCGGGGCTGAATCCTAGACAAATTATTGATATGAAGGCCTTGGTCGGGGATAGTTCCGATAATTATCCGGGGGTAACTAAGGTTGGAGAAAAGACCGCAATTAAGTTACTGACTCAATATGATAGTGTTGAGGGGATTTACCAAAATATCGAGCAAATGAAGCAATCTAAGCTAAAGGAAAATCTGCTCAACGATCGCGAGGTTGCCTTTTTATGCAAGGATTTGGCGGAAATTAGGCAAGACGCGCCGGTAGAAATTTCATTAGCCGATACGAAGTGGGCAGGAGTAGACGATGAGAAGTTACGGGCATTTTATCAAGAGATGGATTTCAAATCCTTCTTAAGTAAGATGCAAGTAAGTGAAGAAAAAACCGCAGCTCCATTAGAGTATACGGTCTTAACCGCGGCTAATTTGGACCTGATTTCTGAGCGGCAGCCTAAGGAAGTAGCCTTTTATTTAGAAATGGATGGTCCTAATTACCATAAAGCCGAGTTAACCGGCTTTAGTTTAAAGCTAGATGACAGTTATTTTGTTAGCCGCAACTGCCAGCTACTCAAGCAACCAGCCTTAAAGGAGCTTTTGGCTAAGCAAGCCGTAGACGTTTTTGATGGCAAACGCACTTACGTAGGCTTAAAGCGCTTAGGGTTAGATTTAGCTCGGGTGGATTTTGACCTACTATTAGTGTCTTACTTATTAGACAACAGTGAAAATAGCAATGATTTAGGAATCTTAGCTCAGGCTCATGGCTACCAGGAAATAGCCAGTGATGAAGTGGTTTATGGTAAGGGGGCAAAATTTAAGCTCCCAAGTGACGATGCTGTTTACTTCAAGCATCTGGTTCATAAGGTCAAAGCGATTGCGGCATTAAAGGCGGATTTATACCAGCAGTTAAAGGCTAATCAACAAGAACAGCTTTACTTTGAAATGGAACGACCACTTTCGTTAGTGTTGGCGGAGATGGAATTAGCTGGAATTAAAGTAGACACCGATTGTTTAGAAAGCATGCAAAGTAAATTTAAAGAGCGGTTGGCGGAAATCGAGCAGGTTATTTACCAAGAGGCAGGTAAGGAATTTAACATTAACTCACCTAAGCAATTAGGTACGGTCTTGTTTGAGGATTTAGGTTTACCTTACGCTAAAAAAACTAAAACAGGTTATTCGACCGCTGCTCCAATTTTAGAGAAATTACAAGGCCAGGCTCCAATTGTTGATAATATTTTGCAATACCGGCAGTTAGCCAAGTTACAATCGACCTATGTTGAAGGTTTATTAAAAGTGGCTGATGAGGTCGACCACAAGGTGCATACGCGTTATACGCAAACCCTAACTGCCACGGGAAGATTGTCGTCTGTAGATCCTAATTTGCAAAATATTCCGGTTAGGTTAGAGGAAGGCAGGAAGATTCGCCAGGCTTTTGTTCCAAGTAAGCCCGGTTGGGAGATTTTTTCTTCCGATTACTCACAAATTGAATTGCGGGTCCTAGCTCATATTTCGGGAGACGAAAATATGCAAGCGGCCTTCAAGAATGGGCTCGATATCCATGCCAACACCGCGATGAATATTTTTAACTTAGATAGTCTAGATGAAGTAACTCCTAATTTAAGGCGGCAAGCTAAGGCCGTTAACTTTGGAATTGTTTATGGGATTAGTGATTTTGGGTTAGCTAGAAACATTGGGATTACCAATAAAGAGGCAAAGACATTTATTGATAACTACTTTGCCGCCTTTCCTGGGGTGCATCAATATATGCAAAAGAGTGTTGCACTAGCTAAGAAGCAAGGCTATGTCGAAACCTTGTTTAAGCGGCGGCGTTATCTGCCCGACATTCATGCCAAGAACTTTAATTTACGGTCATTTGCTGAGCGAACTGCAATGAATACGCCAATTCAAGGGAGTGCAGCAGACATTATCAAAGTTGCCATGATTAGGATGAACGAGATGTTGGCTAAAGAAAACTTAGCTGCAAAAATGTTACTCCAAGTGCATGATGAATTGATTTTTGAAGCGCCAAAAGAAGAAATTCCAATTTTAGAACGCCTAGTCCCAGAGGTGATGGATTCGGCGGTTAAATTAACGGTGCCGTTAAAAGTTGAAAGCAAGCATGGACGCAGTTGGTTCGATGCTAAGTAAGGGGGAAATTAAATGCCAGAGTTACCAGAAGTTGAAACAGTTAGACGGGGCTTAATGTCTTTAGTAGCTGGAAGTAAGGTGAGCCAAGTAGAAGTTTTATATCCGAAGATGATTATAGGAGCTAGTGATGAATTTAAGCGGCAATTAACCGGGCAGACGCTAGAGAGAATTGACCGGCGGGGAAAATTTTTATTGTTACGCTTTAGTAATGAGTGGACGGTGATTTCGCATTTACGGATGGAAGGTAAATACTTTGTCAGACAAGCTGACGCGCCTGTTGAAAAACACACGCACGTTATTTTTACTTTGGCTGACGGGCGCCAGTTGCGTTACAATGACGTGCGGAAGTTTGGGCGCATGCAATTAGTGCAGACTGGAAGTGAGCAGAAAGTCAAATCTTTAGCCAAACTAGGACCTGAACCGACCGCAGCTGAATTTTCCTTTGCAACATTTTATGAACAGTTGCAAAAAAAGAAAAAGGCCATCAAACCGGCTTTATTAGACCAAAATTTAGTAGTGGGCATTGGTAATATTTATGCTGATGAAATCTTATGGTTAAGCAAGGTTCATCCCGCTACCCCTTGTAACCAGTTAACTAGCAAGCAAGCCCAAGCGATTCATGACAACACAATTGAGGAGTTAAGCAAAGCAGTTGAAGCGGGGGGGACAACCATTCGTTCATATACCGATGCCTTTGAGCAGACGGGTTCCTTCCAATTCGCTCTACACGCTTACGGTCAGACAGGCAAGCCTTGTCCTCGCTGTCAAACGCCAATCGAAAAAATAGTGCTCGCACAACGGGGGACGCATTTTTGCCCTCACTGTCAACAGGTGAAGTAAAATGACTTATATTTTAGGATTAACCGGTGGAATTGCCAGTGGTAAATCGACTGTTAGTGCTTATTTAGCCCAAAATGGTGCCTTGATTATAGATGCTGATTTGATTGCTAGGCAGGTGGTGGCTAAAAAGAGTAGTGGCTTAAAGCAGATTGTAGCTAAGTTTGGTGAAGAAATTCTTACTGCTAGCGGTGAATTAGACCGTAAAAAATTAGGTAAGTTAGTTTTTAGCAATAAGGACTTGCTCAAAGCACTAACCGACATTACCGGGCCGCTAATTAGGGCAGAAATTTTACGTGAAATACAAGCAGCTAAAAAAGCCCAGGTTAAACTGGTTGTTTTAGATATTCCCCTCCTGTTTGAAACTGGGTATCAGACTTTATGTGACAAAGTAATGGTAGTAACAATCCCAAGTAAGTTGCAACTTGAACGGGTAATGAAGCGGGATAATCTAAGCGCAGCTGAAGCTCGTAAAAGAATTGCTAACCAGTTACCAGCAAGTAAGCGTAATGAGTTAGCGGATGTTTTAATTGACAATTCTAAAAGCGTTGCTGAAACCTATCAACAAGTGCTAAAATGGCTTAAGATAGAAGCTTTATGCTGATTTGCATAAATTTTAAGAATTAATACTGAGGTGAGGAACAATGAAGTGTCCCCAGTGTCATAATAATAGTTCACGGGTAGTAGATAGTCGGCCCGCTGATGATGGGCATGCTATTCGGCGGCGCCGTGAATGCGAACAGTGTGGTTATCGGTTTACAACCTTTGAGCGAATTGAAGTAACCCCATTACTAGTAATTAAAAGAAATGGAACGCGTGAAGAGTTTAGTCGTGATAAAATCTTACGGGGGATTATGCGGGCGGCTGAAAAACGGCCTGTTGGCATGGATGAAATAACGAAAATTGTTGATCAAGTTGAAGCTAAGGTCCGAGCAGTTGGGGGAAATGAAATCTCTAGCCAAGCAATTGGACAGTATATAATGGATATCTTGGTAGATGTTGACGAGATAACCTATATTCGCTTTGCCAGTGTTTACCGCCAATTTAAGGATATGCGTGCTTTTGCTGATGAATTAAATGAATTGATGGATAGAGAGCATCATTAATAATTAATAAAGAAGGTAGAGGCGATGTTAAGGAGCGGGCGTGAAATTGTTGCCGGCTGGAAAGACTTGGATGTGCAAGCCGGTTTTATAATAACGGCTAAGACCTGGTTGAATCTAGAAATGGTCAGCCAGGCATTACCATTGTACCAACCATTAATGGGGGTAAGTGCTTACGGGGTGTATGCCTTTTTGAGCGCCAATGTTGATTATAAGCCACTTTTGTCTAAGCGCAAGGCGCATAAAGAATTACTGGTGAACCTAGGTGTAGATTTACCAACTTTTTATGAGGCACGCATTAAGTTAGAGGCCCTAGGCCTTTTGAAAACTTATATGCAAGAGGATTCTTTAGGCAAGCTCTACATCTATGAAGTTCAACAACCATTGATGGGGCAGAGCTTTTTTACTGATGATTTGATGGCCGCCTTGCTGTTGGAAACGGTGGGGCAAAGACAATTTGAACAACTCGAAAGAAAATACAATCCTAAGCAACTAAACCACCCTCAGGCAGTGGAAATCACCAAAAATTTATTAGAGGTGTATAAGTTAACACAGACAGATAATTTATATACCCCCAAAGTGATTGGTGAGCAAAAAGTTGCTACAAGTAAGGTGGTTGCTAATTTAGAGGATGATTTAGACAAACAGTTCTTACAGCAACTATTGACTAAATCCTTTATAAATGCCCAGGTATTAGTGGAGCACTATGACGCCCTAAAAACAGTCCACCTCCTTTATGGCTTAGACGAGTTACAGATAGTGCATCTATTAGAGCAGGCGGCCAATGTCCAAACGGGGCAAGTTGATTTAATGAAATTTAAGCAATTAGCTAGTCAACAGTTCGAGAGTCGGCTAAACTTAAAGGCTACGACAGCTAAAGAAGTAGCACCGTCTGCCAAGGTAGATAATAGTGGAATGACCACTGAAGATTTACAATTAATAGCAGCCTGTCGGGCCTACTTACCCCTTGAATTTTTAGAGAAATTAAAGATGGACATGGGTACCTTTGCGACTAAAAATGAGCGCTACTTGGTTCAAAATTTAGTCGAACGACAAAGCCTACCTAATGCGGTGATTAATATTTTGATTCACTACCTATTGTCGGATCAAAATAAACCTTACTTTGGCTCTAATTTTGAAAGTATTGCGGCAGATTGGGCTAAAAAACAAATTAGCAATCCCGAAGATGCTATTAGACAGGTAAGGAATTTTTATCAACGTAAGGATAAGCAAGCTAAGCAAACGAAGTTTCAACCAGTTAAAAGACGGGTTATTCAAAAGGAGAGCTTACCAGCTTGGGCAAAACCTGATTATCAAGAAAAGGACACGCCTGATGACCCGGCTAAGAGTAAACAAATTGAGCAGTTAATGGCTAAGATTAATGCTAAGAAGAAATCGGAAAGTTGAGGTGAGGCTAGTGGAAAATGTAGGTAAGGTATTGCAGGAAAAAATGAGGACGACTGATATGCGGCAACGCTATCAGAAGTTAGTCACTAAAGCATTAGCAGACCCTGATGTAAAAACTTTTCTGCAAGCACACCGGGCTGAATTGACCCAAGAAGATATTCAAAGAAGTGCTAGCAAACTATACGAGTACGTTAAAATTAAGGAAAATATTGCCCAGGGAAAAGAAATTCCCATGCCGGGTTATTCACCTAGTTTAATGATTTCGCAGCATAGGATAGAGGTTAACTATGTACCAACGGCTGAATTGCTAGCTCAAAGGGAACAATTAGCTAGACAGACGCGAGTGCGGACAATTAATATGCCTAAGAGTATTAGGCGGGCACGTATCGAAGATTATGATCAAACCAAGCGCCAAGACGTTTTAATGGCGGCGCTAGCTTTTATTGATGCTTATCAAGAACAACCACAGGAGTTTCATAAGGGAATGTATCTCCAAGGGAAATTTGGCGTGGGCAAAACGTTTTTATTAGCCGCGATTGCCAACGAATTAGCAGCTAATGGTTTTAAAAGTACCTTGGTTCATTTTCCCTCCTTTGCGGTTGAAATAAAAAGTGCGATTGGTGAAAATAACACTAAGCAGCTAATTGATGAAATCAAAAAAGCACCGGTATTAATGCTAGACGATATTGGGGCAGAACAGCTTAGTTCTTGGTTGCGTGATGATGTGTTAGGGGTTATTCTCCAATACCGTATGCAAGAAGAGCTACCAACCTTTTTTAGTTCCAACCTAGCGATGGCCCAGCTGGAAAGTGAATATTTAACGGTCAATAACCGGGGGGAAGCAGAGCCTGTCAAGGCGCGCAGAATCATGGAACGAATCCGCTTTTTGGCTAGTGAGTATTTGGTAGAGGGACCTAATCGCAGACAAAAGTAAATTTAAGCTTGCAATCTTTTATAGATAGTGCTTAAATATAGTTAAATCGTGTAAGAGTTAAATGAAATTTAAGCAGGGAGCGAGGGCGTGACTGAAAACCTCGCAGTAAATTTTTTGCCGCTCTTATTTTAAGAGCCCAATGAAAAGTTGGGCCGGGTCGAACCCGTTAACAACGGACTTGAGGAGGTTAGGCTTAGTCTAGCCTTAAAAATCGGGTGGAACCACGTTAATGACGTCCCTAGTATCAGTAGATGCTAGGGACTTTTTTATTTATCAATTCTAGGAGGAAGCAGAATGGGACAAATTAAAGTAACTTTTCCAGATGGTGCTGTCAAAGAATTTACAGCTGGTGTTACAACGAAAGAAATTGCTGAGTCAATTTCAATCAGCCTTGCCAAAAAGGCAGTAGCTGGTAAGTACAATGGTAAGTTAGTTGCCTACCAAGCAGGCTTAACAGAAGATGGAGCGCTTGAAATTATCTCTAAGAATTCTGACGA
>SAMEA104315421__coassemble_681_pt1 | contig 35531 bp, 33 predicted proteins | sample SAMEA104315421__metabat2_low_PE_055 | metagenome-assembled genome bin SAMEA104315421 (sample SAMEA104315421) | gut metagenome | biome: Monkey gut; feature: monkey-associated habitat; material: faeces | place: China | collected 2013
AATAATCCGTGCTACCTTACCATGTTCATTTCCCCAAGGAAAAATCATCCAAGTTGATAGGTCTGGGTAAAGCCACATATCACTTTCTTCAATCCGAACAAAACCATCGATTGATGATCCATCAAACATTAGCTTATTATCAAGCAATTTATCCAGCTGACTGATTGGCACTTCAACATTCTTGATTGTCCCGTATAAGTCAGTAAACATTAAGCGTAAAAATTTAACATCTTCTTCTTTAGCAATCCGGCGGATATCATCCTTGGTATAAGTAGCCTTTGCCATTTAAACTCGCTCCTTGTAATCTATTTTAGAGATTGCGATTATTTCTGAAAGAAAAGCCATCATTCTTACTTAAACCACTAACATTGATGAATTCGTCCCGTAAAATACGCCGGACATCTTCGTCAGTTAATGGCTTAGAACGCTGAGCCTGTTTTTGAGCTTCCTTTTGGGCCTGCTCTTCGTAAATCCGCTTAATCCCTGCCATATTGATACCATCAGCTAGGAAATCTTTAATTTCTAGTAACTTATCAATATCATTTAGGGAATACATACGCCGATTTCCCTCATTACGTTCAGGAATAACCAATCCCTGCTCTTCATAATAACGGATCTGCCTTGCGGAAAGGTTCGTTAATTTCATAACTGTCCCAATCGGTAAAACGGCCTGTGAACGCCGGAGCTCTTTTTCCTTCATAACAACCCTCCTCTGAATTACAAGCTTATAATAACAAGCCTAAAATCGTTTGTCAATAACCAATGTTAGATTTTATAACATTAACTTTTTAACCTTGATAAAAAGTCTCGTTAACCGCATTTGAAATTGCAATCTTAACGTGTTCGTAAGAAAGTCCCCCTTGAATATAGAGGGCGTAAGGCTCACGCAATGGACCATCACTAGATAATTCTACGGTTGAACCTTCAGTAAAACTTCCCGAAGCCATAATCACTTGATCTTCATAGCCATCCATGTAACTAGGAACCGGATCAACATATGAATTTAAGGCGGAATAGTGCTGAATACATGCACAGAATTTAATCATCGGTTCTGGTTGATGGAAGATTACCGTTTGGACTAAGTCGGTTCTAGGCGCGTCCCAGGCAGGGGAAACTTCTAGTCCCATTTCTGCTAACAAGGCCGCTGTATAAATTGAGCCCTTAATAGCCTGCACAGTTGTATGGGCTGCCATAAAGAAACCTTGGTAAAAGTCACGCATATAGCCCCAGGTAGGCCCTTCTCCCTTCCCAACTCCGGGAGCTACTAAGCGTGCAGCCGCCCCTTCAATCAAATCATGGCGTCCAACTAAAAAGGCCCCGCCTTTAACGATTCCAGCCCCTGCATTCTTAAAGAGTGAACCAGCCATTAAATCAGCTCCATAAAAAGTTGGTTCAGTTGTTTCCGAAAACTCACCATAGCAGTTATCGATAAAAATTACTGCCTGTGGGGCGACTTGTTTTACGAACTCAATCATCTCTTTGATTTCAGCAACCACAAAACTATCCCGGGTAGCGTAACCTCTTGAACGTTGAATAGCTACTACCTTGATACTCTTGTCTGTTAACAACTTTTCTTTAGCGGCTTGATAATCCACCTTACCATTGGCTAACAAATCAGTGTAAGCAAAGTTAATTCCGTATTCTTTCATCGTCCCCGGATTATCACCAGCTACCCCAATTACTTCTTGGATTGTATCGTATGGCATTCCGGTTAGGTAATAGAGCGTATCGTTAGGCCGTAAAACACTAAATAGTGCCGTTGCAATCGCATGCGTTCCGGACACTAATTGTGGTCTAACGTAGGCATCTTCGGCCTTAAAATAATCTGCAAAAATTTTTTCTAATTTTTCACGTCCAATATCGTCATACCCATACCCAGTTGAAGAAACCAAGTCTTCTTCCGAAACCTTGTGCTTTCTAAATAACTCTAACACCCGTTGTTGATTATAAAGCGCCTGTTCATCCATCTCTGCTAACTTAGGCGCAATCTTGGCCTCAACTTTACTGATTTTTGCTTGTAATTCTTGTGGAAATTTTGCCTTCCAATCCATCATTTTCTAGTCCACCCCTCAATCAATTTCATTATTACTGCTTCTTGCTCTGGATGTTCAATCAAATCAAACCATTTAACGTCCATCTTGTTACGAAACCAGGTTAACTGGCGCTTAGCGTAGCGTCTTGAGTTACGCTTAATCAGCTCAACGGCTCGCTCATAAGAATACTCTCCTTGAAAATAAGGGTAAAACTCCTTATAGCCAATCCCTAAAGCTGCAGGCATCTCTAAATTTCCATACTCATACAAACCACGTGCTTCTGCTTCTAACCCATCAGCTAACATTAATTCGACCCTGTGGTTAATCCGCTCATAGAGGACTGCGCGCTCAGTCGTTAACCCTAACACCAACGGTTCAAAACTATTTTGAGCCTCATCTTCCTGGTTTGAAAAAAGTTTGCCCGTTTTACGATAAACTTCTAAGGCCCGAATTACCCGCCGCACATTATTAACCGGAATTTTTGCCGCCGCCTTAGCATCTACCGCAGCTAATTGCTGCCATAAAGCTTGGGCACCATGAACTTTAACATACTCTTCAAGTTCAGTTCTAACTTCGGTTCCCTCATAATCATCCTGACCTAATTGATAGCCATCCAAAAGTGCCTGCACATAAAAACCCGTGCCCCCAACAATTAAAGGGAGCTTGCCACGTTGCCAACAATCCGTCATAATTTGCTTGGCTTCCGAAATAAACTCCGCAACCGACCACCGTTCATTGGCTTCACGACAATCGATTAAGTGGTGTTTGATTCCTTGCATTTCAGTTGGCTTGACTTTAGCCGTACCAATATCTAGGCCCTTATATACCTGCATCGAATCTCCCGAAATAACTTCGCCATTAAATTTTTGGGCAATTCTTAAGGACAAATCAGTCTTTCCAACTGCTGTCGGCCCTACGATAATTACTAGCTTATTTTTTATCTTTATCACTCCCTTAACCAGTCTAATCACTTTTATTATTGTAACATTTTCTTACCGGTGAAACTTTATTATTTTTCGACCTTTAGACTAGCTATTTTTCCTTAAATCATTCATAATAATTAGTGAAGAGTGGTATTTAAGGAGGTCTTTTTGATGAAACTTTTTGGTAAAGGATTTTTAGTAGGCGTTGCAACTACCCTTGGCACCCTAGCCGGTTTAGCATTCGCATTTAAGAAGACTGTGGTTGAACCAATCGAAGAACGCGAAGCAGAATTAGACGAACACCGTCGCCGGGCCTTGCGTAAAAGTCGCTCAGCTCACCAAGGTTAATTATTTCACAGCCTAAAAAGATGCCCTAACTAACCGAAATACTCGGCTAGCTGGGGCATCTTTTAAGTCTAATACTTAATTTTTATAGTTTTGCCTTTTTAATCTTGCCATCCCACTTAGCAAAACCACCGTTTAGGATAACAATCTCTTTAAAGCCTGCCTTGTGTAATTTGGCAGCTGCCCTGATACTAATACTCTTTCCTTGATCGTAGAGGTAAACGGGCATATCCTTGCGCAAACTTCCTTGATATAACTTAAATTGACTAAATGGCATGTTACGCGCCCCTAAAATATGGCTAGCCTTAAAGCTATCTGGTTCCCGTAAATCAATTAACTGCGCCTTCTTCATTCCCGCCTTGAATTCATCTTTTTCAACAATCTTAGCCACTTTCTTTCCTAGCAACCAGGTATAAAGTTGCACTCCTAAAATCCAGGCTAAAATGATTATTAAAATTATATCTAATACGTATAAAACGTTAATTGCACCGACCATTATTTTATCACCGCTTCTTTCTTAAAATATAGCAAAAAAGAGGCTAACTAGCCTCCATTGAAAGTTTTACTTAAAAACCAAAGCTAAAGAGGCTGCACCAATTACCCCAGCTTCATTCCCAAGTTCAGCTAATTTCAACTTGGTTGAAGTCTTAACTGTTGGGAATGCAAATTTTTGGAAGTAATCTTCCACTTGATTCAATAAGAATTTACCGGCAGCAGACACCCCACCACCAATCACAATGTAGGCTGGGTTAGTGATTGCACCTAAGTTAGCAGCGGCTAAGCCAAGGTAGTAGCAAACTTTGTCAACAACCATTGCGGCTAGGGTATCCTTTTCTTTTGCTAAATCAAAGATAATCTTGGAGCTAATTTCTTCACCATCATCAAGCATCCGCTTCAATTCAGACTTACCTGCAAATTCTTCAGCCATATCGCGAGCTACCCTAACAACACCCGTTGCTGAAGCATAGGTTTCCAAGCAACCTTTGTTACCACAAGTACATAGGTAACCATTAGGTTCAACGTTAATGTGGCCAATTTCACCACCGGCACCCATTCCGTGAATCATTTGACCGTTGGCGATAATTCCGCCACCGACCCCTGTTCCTAAAGTCATGAAGACAACATCGTCAGCGTTATTACCTGCACCCTTCCAACGTTCACCTAAAGCAGCTACGTTAGCATCATTGTCGATTGCAAACTTAATGCCAGTTCCGGCTTCAATCGCAGACTTCACATCTTGCTTTGTCTTCCAGTTTAGGTTATAGGCACCGATAACAGTTCCTGCCTTAATATCAACTGTCCCTGGAGTTCCCATTCCAATGCCGATAAACTGTTCTGGCTTCATGTCGTATAAAGCTAGGTGGTGGTTAATTGAATCGATAATATCTGGAACAATGTGGGCTCCGTCATCTAAAATGTTAGTTTCCACACTCCATTTTTGTTGAATTTCACCTGCTGCTGTTAAAATCGCAAACTTAATAGTTGTCCCCCCAAGGTCAACTCCAATCAACTTTTTGTCCATTATCTATTCCTCCATTATTTTAATTTCTCTTGCTCACGCTTTTCTTCAATACGATGTTCTCGGGTCAAAACTAACTTAGCTTGTACAAAAGTTGGTTCATCGATTACTTGAGCCTGCCTCAAATGATCGAGTTCCAAGGCCATTAATTCAATATCCCACATTCTTTTGCCAACGTAAACATAAATTCCAAATTTTTTAAGTAATTGCTGGACATCGTATAGGGTTTTCATAAATGCAACACCTCTTACATTATAAAGGATATTAAATCAGATTAAAACCGCTATAAAGCATTAATCCAAAAATTACGATTAACGCTCCAGCCGCCGTAATCCTTTTTAACTTTGAAACACTTCCAACTTTAGGTACTCCCAGTACATAGGCAATCAAAAAGCCACCAAACAAGCCACCTAAATGCCCTGCTAAATCAATGTTACCAAAAAAACCAAAGGCTATATTCAAAATTACCAGCGCCAAAAACTGGCGGGACATCAACCGAATATAAACGTTCTCTCTAAAGGCTTCCCCCAACATTAGATAAGCGCCAAATAAACCAAATAAGGCAGTTGAAGCTCCCGCAGAAACACTATCTGGATTGAAGACAAAGCTAGCTATATTCCCACACAAACCACTTACTAAGTAAATTAAGAGGTAACGACTAGCACCAAATAAATATTCAATCTGCATTCCAATAAAGTAAAGAGTTACCATGTTAACAACGATATGGGTCAAACCAATATGGATAAAAACCGGAGTAATTAACCGCCACCATTGCCCCATTAAAATATACTCATTTACCTTAGCACCGAATTTGATTAAAACTAAAGGGTTAGTGCTCCCCCCTGCTACAGTCATTAGGATGTAGACCACGATATTTGCAACAATCAAGCTAATCGTAACAAGCGGACGTTTAATTTGCACGTTTATTTTCCTCCAAATTAATCACTTCTTGAACTTGAATATCCGTTGGTTCAACTTCCCACTGAACTTGCGTAAAATAGCGGCTCTTATTAGCTAAAGCGATGGTTTTGCCAGGATAATCCGCCAAATAACGATCGAAAAAGCCCCCACCAAAGCTTAGTCGGTCACCTGCGGGCGTGTATGCTAATCCCGGAACCACAATTAAATCTATTTGGTCTTTAGCCAGCTGGTGGTAGTTGGCTGTCGGTTCCAAAACCCCAAATTTACTTCTTGTAATTTGAACTTCAGGCGTCAATTCCACAAATACCATCTGCCTTTTAGGTAGAGTTTTAGGCACGCATACCCGCTTGCCAGCTTGAAAAGCAGCCATAATCATTGGTTTAGTATCTAACTCCTCTGGCTGGCTGAGTGTTAATGCAACCACTTTAGCTTCTTGCCACTTTTTAGTTGCAAACAACTTCAAATACAAAGCCAATTCTTCCTTTTCTTTTTGCCAGGTATCAGCTTGATCTATCAGTCGTTGCCGTTGTTCTTTTCGAAATTCCACTTTGGTCTGCATGCCAAACATCCCTCCCTAAAATAAAAAAGGCTGAGAAAACACCTTTCCCCAGTCCTTTACGCAATTAAATCATCAAAGCTAATCAATGATAGTTATTATTTAGTTTCACGGTGTAATGTAACTTTACGATCGCGTGGGCAGTACTTCTTTAATTCTAAGCGATCTGGGTTGTTACGTTTGTTTTTGCTTGACAGATATGTTTGTTCATGGCATTCTGTGCATTCTAATGTAATGTTTACACGCATTTTTCTAACCTCCAAACTACGTAGCGTATATATTCAAGTAGGCATACTTCTGCCTTCAACGTTTATTATCATATCATCTTTTATATGCCTTTTCCAGTCTTTTTTCTTAAAATGTTAAGGATTTTTCCTTGACACCTTTTTGGTTGATAAATTCTATCTTGCCACTAGCTTTCCTAAAACTTTTAAGCTATAATCAAATAAAAATTAAAATAAGGTGTGATTATCATGATTAAAATCTTAATGTTATCTGTTAGGCCCGACGAACAAGCTGCCATTAAAACTTGGCAAGACCGCCATCCTGGCGTAGAAGTTACTACGGCCGCTTGGGAACTAAGAGCTAGCACGGTTGATCAAACAGCTGGCTTCGACGGCCTCGTTATCCAACAACGCTACAATATCGAGGCCGAAGTCTACCCTAAATTAAAAGCTTTAGGTTTCAAACAAATTAGTGCGCGTACCGCTGGCTTTGATGTCTTAGACCTTAATTTGGCTAAGCAAAATAACTTAGTGGTCACTAACGTTCCAGCTTACTCACCACGCTCAGTCGCAGAACTCGCCTTAGCTCACACATTACGCTTAACTCGAAATTTGGAACTTTTCGATGACCGCGCAAGCCGCCAAGATTTTCGTTGGGCTGGTCTTCAAGCTAAAGAAATTCATTCACTAACTATCGGAATTATCGGGGCCGGTCGTATTGGGGGCACAGCTGCCCGCCTCTTCCATGCCTTAGGCGCTAAAGTTATCGCTAATGACTTGGTAGAAAACCCTGAATTAAAAGACGTGCTGACTTACCTCCCGTTTGAGGAAGTCTTAAAACAAGCTGACGTTGTTAGCTTGCACGTTGACTTAAACGAAACCACTCATAACCTAATTGATGAACACGCTCTTAGTTTAATGAAACCTACCGCCTTTTTAGTAAATGAATGTCGTGGCCCGGTGGTTGACACCGACGCTTTAATTAACGCCCTTGAAAATAAACAATTAGCTGGGGCCGCCTTAGACACACTAACCGGCGAAGAAAACTTCTTCAACTTCAACCTTGAAGGCCAAGCTCTTCCTAGCCAACAATTGGTCAAACTACGAGCAATGCCTAATGTTGTCATCACCCCCCACGTTGGTTTTTACACAAACATTGCAGTTCAAAATATGGTTGACATTAGCCTTGATTCTGCCCTAGCAATCCTTGAAGGCCAAAAGCCCACCACACAAGTTAATTAATTTTCAGCTAAAAATGCACGGCCCCAAACCAATGAGCCGTGCATTTTTTATACTTATTTCGCTTTGTTAGTAACTACCATTAGATTTTCTAGTTACCTTCATTACTACTATCCGTAAAACCTTCCGTTGTAATTACATCCTTCCAGAATGCTTCGTAGGTTTGCTTAGCAACAGACGCAACAACCGAACTGCTACTTGAAGTCCCCATTCCTGGGAAAACAACTGCCATCGCTACTTTAGCATCTTTAGATGGACCGTACATAATCAAACTATTAGTAATGGTTTCTGCCGTTCCGTGGAAAGTTTGGGCCGTCCCAGACTTAGCGGAAACTTCGGGCTTCAAACTAGCGTAGGCACTCCCTGTTCTAAGTGACATTGATCCGTGTACCACTTGGTAGAAACCATTTTGAACAACGTTCCACTCTGCCCCAGAGGCGGAATAAACATTCAACACGTTAGGCTGGGCCTGGTAAACCGTCCGCCCTAATGACCCGTCCGCGTTACTCTCACGAATCGCCTCTAAGACGTGGGGTTGTAAGCGGTAGCCGCCGTTGGCTATCATCGAAACATACTGAGCTAATTGAATGGTCGTATAAGAATCGTAGTTTCCAAAGGACAAGTCTAACGCCTTACCTATGTTAGCCTGGTTAGAAGCACCTGCATACCCTAATCCTTCACCTGGGATATCGATTCCCGTTTTAACCCCAAGACCAAACTGATTAAAGTTTTGCCGGAGCTTATCAAAAATCGACGAGGGCATTGACAAAGCCCCACCTGGTACATACTTATAGCCAGCTTCCATCATTGTCAGTTTCATCATATACGAGTTAGACGAAACTTCTAAGGCTTGAGTAGCGGTTAGCGACATCCCAGAGCCACCCGTTTTATTAAACCAAGATGTTTTAGGCGCAGTCCCCTTTAACTTAATTGGTTCATCGTAGAGGCTATTATTAGTAGGGGTAATTACTCCTGAAGTCAACCCGCCCATTACTTGGGCCCCCTTGACAACGGACCCCATAACAAAGCTTTGGTTAATCGTCCCCAAGGCATTGGAGGTTACCTTCCCGGTAGATAAGTCGCGACTAACTCCCGCTAGGGCATAAATTCCGCCTGTATTAGGATTAATAACAACTACATAGGCACCAGGTGCATACGGATTGCTACCCTTAATCCCGTTAAAACCATCCTCTAGAAACTTTTGTACCTCATTTTGAAACTTATCGTTAATGGTTAAAACAATGTTATCGCCCTTTTTACCGCCATATTTGGTAGTTTCCTTCAAAATCTTTCCATTTTGGGTTTCCACGTCGATTGTCTTTCTCGTCCCCTTTAAAATGTCTTCGTAACGAGATTCAAGGTAACTAGAGCCGACACTATCATTTCGTGAATAACCCTTGGCTAGTAACTGGTTGATTGAATCATCCGGTAAACCGGTTTTTTCATTAGTTACCGTCCCAATGATACTTTTAACGGAAGTCCCGTTAGGATAATCCCGGCGCCAGCTAGTACCGATTTTGACCCCGGCCATTTCCGACAGGTGTTCGCCAACTTCGGCCATTTCTTTGTCAGTAACACCCTCCGTCTTTAAATAAACAGTTGACAAGGCATAGGCCCCACTCATCTTACTGTATAAAAGGGCAATTTCCTTTTGGGTTGGACTTAAACTACCGTACAACTTATTTTTCTTAACGTAATCCAACTGGGCCTTATATAGTGCTGACGGCGTCATCTTAGCCGCCCCAGGAATATGTTTATTGACACTTTTTTCATGTTGGGCTAGATAAAAATCAGCTTTATTAGTTGCCGTTAGATTTTTAGTTGGGACGCTAATAAAAGCAGCTAAATCCTTAGCAACTGCATACATTTCTTTATTAGTAACGTTTAGTGGCTTAGTGTAAGTGATTGCGCGCGCAGACTTATTACTTACTAAAACTTTACCGGTTGAATCATAAATTTGCCCCCGCTGAACGTTTTGAGTCTCAGTTTCCGTTTCACTGCTCGATACCTCGGATTCAAACATTGTTCCATGTAAAATTTGCAAATAAGCTAACTGGCCAATTAAAGCCGCAAATAAAAGAAACACAATTAAAAATAGGAAGTTTAACCTAAACGGAATTACCGACTTTTTTTGCTTGCGTTTATTATTGGTTTTTCTAACCTTTCTAAAAAATTCCAAAATAATTGCTCCTATCCTTTGCTAAGAGACTGTCATGCTTCTCTCAATTCGATTTTAACTAACAATTATCGTACCACAAAAATGGCTTGTACGGGGGTAAAGATTATTCTAAAAAAGCTTATATTTAAATTAATTTAGCTCTTCCTGCTATTTCAATCTATGTAAACTAGCTAGCACATATGCTATAGTTAGTAACTAAGGACTTATTATTTTGAGGTGTTGATTATGCAAAAGGTTCGTTCTTATTTCAAGGAACACTACCCCCTCTTACTTAGTTTTTGGGGACCGCTTTTATTAATGTTAGGCTACTTCATCTTCCGTAAGATGTATCCTTTCGGAACTAGTAGCATTTTAACAGTCGATATGGGTCAACAATACGTTGATTTCTTTCAATTCTTTAGGAGGACCCTCCTAACTGACCCTAGTAATTTCTTTTATAGCTTCTCTAAAGCCATAGGCGGCGAGATGCTAGGCGAATGGGCTTACTACCTTTGCAGTCCGTTTAACTTGCTAATCTTACTTTTTCCAGGAAAAAGTATCATGGCCGGGATTATCGTTATCACACTGTGCAAGTACGCCTGTGCCGGTTATTGCTTTGGCCGCTTGTTACTCAAAAGAAAGATTCAAACCGGAATTTTAGTACCAACTTTTTCCACCGCTTATGCTTTTATGGGCTGGGCAGTCGCTAACCAACTCAACCTCCTATGGCTCGACGTCCTTGTCTTCTTACCCTTAATCATATTAGGGCTCTTAGACTTGATGGACACCAACCGGGGTTATGCTTACACTTTTTGGTTAGCCGCCTTATTATTTATTAACTATTACATGGCTTACATGGTCTGCTTGTTTTTAATCCTCTTTTTTGCTTGGTATGCACTTACTTCATTTACCGACGTTAAAAAACTTGGCAAACAAGTTGGACTGTTTGTGCACCGCTCACTCTTAGCCGCCGGCCTGGCCGCCTTCTTGCTCATCCCAACTTTTATTTCGTTAAAGGCAAGTAAGGGCCAATATACGACCCAAACGATTCATTTTAAATGGGAGTACTTCCCACCTAAAATGTTAACCAAGTTAGTCTTGGGCGCCTTTGACTTTAAACAAATGCCATCTGGTTATCCTAATATTTTCGTAGGTAGTTTGGTTTTATTTGCTTTTCTGCTCTTTTTCTTTAACCGCCGGTTTAAACTTAGCAGTCGCCTAGCCGCCCTGGCTCTCACTGGCTTTTTACTTGTTTCTATGTGCTTTGAACCACTAGATTTAATGTGGCATGGTTTTCAATTTCCAGTTTGGTACCCCTACCGCTTCTCTTTTTTACTATCGTTTTGGATGGTATTTTTAGCAGCTCAAGCCTTTAATAGCCCAACATCCAGTCCAAAGTGGTGGCAAATTTGGGGCTGCTCTTTCATAGAGGCTGGCATTTTAGCTTACAGTTATAGCGTTATGAAAAAGGTCTCTTACCTTAATCGAACTGTCTTAATTTTTTCTGCCCTATTTGCAGTAGCAACCCTACTCTTGTTGTCTATTAAACCGACTAAAACTAAAAACTTACGCAACCTTTGTTTATACCTCCTTGTTTTAGGAGAATTAGTTGCTAACATTTGTTTTTCCTTAAACAATATTAGTTACCTTACCGCTAAAGAGTATAGTAACCCTAGCCAAGCCTTGAACCAAGACGCCCAGTCTGTGCATAAACTTGACAACAGTTTTTACCGCACAGGTCAGACTTATAGTCGAACTCGAAATGATGGTCTAGCCCTTAACTTCAACAGCGGTAGTTACTTTAGTTCTGCTCTGGAAAAAGCGATTCCTGACTTTTATGGCCAAATTGGTAATCCTGATGGTGATAACTACGTCAGTTACTCAAATGGAACCTTAATTTCAGATAGTCTCTTGGATATGAAGTACTTCTTCAATCAAAAGGACAGTTCTGAACTTGAGCATAAAAGCGCCGATTTGAACTTGTCTGCCCTAACAGAAAAGCAGGACTTAAATCTCTATCGGTTGGTAAAAAACAATGTTTATAGTCGAATTTATCAAAATCCTTATGCCAGTGGGATTGGCTATTTAGCCGGTCCTAGTCTTAAAAGTCTACCTAGTCTGTATGATGATCCGGTTACCTACCAAACAAACTGGCTTAATGCTGTTACTAATACTTGGCCTACCACTAAGTACTTCACCGCTAAAAACTTTAATGAAGTTGTCTTCCAAAATACTAGCCAAACTATCAACCTAACCGGGGCAACTTTAAAGCGGAAAAAAGCCAACGCGGATGCCCAGGTTATTTTTAAGTTTGTACCTCAAACTAATAATTCATACTACCTAACTTTAGGAACTGGTCTTAACGGTGACAACGTTTCATTGTTCATCGGTAATCGGCCCCTTAGCTATTACAGCACCTTCCGCCACACTACGATTGTCAATATTGCCAACCACGCTAAGGGTCAAGAGATTGTTATTACTGCTCGATTTAAAAAGCAAACCCTAAGCCTAAACAACTTTGTTCTTTACGAGCTAAACAATCCATTGGTTATCTCTAAGTTAAAGCAGGTTCAAGCCCATTCCTGGCAGTTGAAACAATTTAACAACAGGAAGTTAAGCGGAACTATCACCGTGCCTAACAAAAATCAACTCTTCACCACTACTATTCCTTACAGCCAAGGTTGGCAAGCAAAAGTGGATGGACAAGCTGTTAAAACTTTTAAGGTTCAAGGCATCTTCCTTGCCCTAAATCTTCCTAAAGGTAAACATACCGTTAGTTTAAGTTACTGGCCCCCTTACTTTAACCTCGGGCTAGCATTAAGTATCTTAAGTCTAATTCTAATATTTATCCCTACCTTACTAAAAAAGTTCCTCAAACAAAACTAAAGAAGCTCTCCTTGCTAGTTCTACTAGCGAGGAGAGCTTCTTTATTAATATTCCATCAAGGTTAATACGTCATAACCCTTCAACCTATCGCGACCATTTAGTTGCTTTAATTCAATTAAGAATGCACACCCAACGACTGTCCCACCTAATTGTTCAACTAAATCAATCGTTGCTCCAATTGTTCCCCCAGTTGCCAATAGGTCATCTGTAACTAATACCCTTTGACCAGGTTTAACAGCATCTTTGTGCAAATATAAAGCAGAAGTTCCGTATTCTAAAGTATATTCGGCTTTAACCGTTTCCCGAGGAAGTTTTCCCTTCTTACGCGCAGGAGCAAAACCTACCCCGAGCTCATAAGCAACCGGACAACCAACAATAAAGCCCCGTGCTTCCGGCCCAACAATCATGTCAACATTTTTATCCTTTGCAAATTGAACAATGCGATCAGTTGCTTGGCGATAAGCTTCACCATCTGCCATTAATGGAGATAAATCCCGAAAAATAATGCCCTTTTCAGGGTAATCTGGAATACTTGCAACATAATTATTTAAGTCTACTGCCATTAACTTTTTTCTCCTTTAAATATCCAAGCTTAATGCTTCAAAAATTTAGTCAAATATTGCGTTAAACTCGTAGAATTACTGAAAAGCAGGGTCGATTCCGCCTGCATTCTCAACTTGCGTGCTTGGTAACACTCAGCATTTTCTAACGCTTGTGCTTTAACATTCGGCACGTAATTCATCAATCCATTTTCTATTTTAACAAATCCTAATTCAAAAAACACCTGTAAGATGAAAATCAACAGCTTCCGGCGAATTTTTAGGTAGTTGGCTAACTCATCTAACCGTTGATAAATTGCTACGTTTTTATGACTAGCACTAAAGCGGTAAACAAGGGCAAACTGTTCCCTTGTTGGTAATCCTAGTAGATAAGCATTATCTTGTTGATAAAACAGCAAGTAAAGCTTAGCAAACTCTAGTCTAGGCAATAAAACTTCTAACTGGGTTAATGACTGCGGACAATCTACCAAGTAAAGCTCCTGGGCTTGGTAGACATCATCAATTTCAGCAGCTAGTAGCGCGTTAGCCCCACTAGGTAAGAGTGGCGTCACCTTTTCTTTTAACTTAGCATCAAAGAAGATGTAACTAGCAACCTTAGTAAATAAAGACTTGCGTAGCTTGTTAGTTCTTTGATCAATAATTACCCCCTGACTCTTGTCTTGGTCAAGTTCTAAATCCTTAATCATAATTTGAAGTGAGACTTGGTTGCGCCACTTATTTTCGCTTAGCGTACCAACGAAGCGCAAGGCCTCACTATGCGCTACAATCGTAGACACAGCTTGGTTACCCAAACTAAAAGCTACACCACTGATACTTGGGCCTGCTCCATTCCCACTTAATTCTAAGCGCAAATGATTATTTTCCTTACCAATTGCCTTAGCTGCAAGCGAATCATAACCTGTAATTAAAAAGAGTGGTTCCTCATTTTCAGTTCCAAACGGGGCCAGGGATTGCAACTGTTGGTAAAATGTCGGGGTAATTTGTTCCAACTTTAGTTCAGCATCAATATGCAAGGGCTGCTTAGTTTGGGCCGTCAATCCTTGAGTCTTAGCCTCAGCATTTAACTGAACTTGCAATTTAGGTAAACTAGCTTCAGCTATCGTTAGACCACAGGCCATCTCATGCCCACCAAATTTATCTAACAAATCACGTTGGTGGTCTAAAGCCGCAAATAAATCAAAGCCAGCCACTGAACGACCGGAACCTTTAGCCATCCCGGCTTCATTAACACTTAAGACTAAACTTGGTTTTCCCGTCTCTTCTACCAAGCGACTCGCAACGATTCCTAACACCCCTTCGTGCCACCCACGCTCATAAACTAGGTTTACAGCATTAGTGTCGTTAGCTGCTACCTTAGCCAGTGCTTGCGCGGTAATCTGTTCCACTAGCTCTTGGCGTTGCTGGTTATAAGCTTGGCAACTAGCTGCCAGTTGGTTAGCGGCAGTTAGCTCTTCAGTTGTCAGAAGTTCCACTCCTAATTTAGCCTGTGCAATCCGCCCTAATGAGTTCAAGCGGGGCGCCAACTGAAAAGTGATTGTTTGTTCGGTTACCTCTTCTGGATTCAATTGTGCCAACTCATAAAGCGACTTTAAACCTAGACGTGGATTAGTTCTTAAAACTTCTAAGCCATACCTAACTAATAAGCGATTTTCCTTAACCAAAGGAACTAAATCAGCCACTGTTCCTAGTGCAACCAAGTCAAGCATATCACTAGGAACCTCGTCTAACAGAGCAGTTGCAACCTTAAAAGCCACTCCCACTCCAGCTAACCCACCAAACGGGTAATTACCTTTAGGGTGCCTTGGGTGGACAAGCGCATAGGCTGCGGGTAAAGTTGGTGGCAATTCATGGTGATCAGTTACTACCACATCAACGCCCTGGCTATTGGCATAATCAATCGCCTCATGACCAGCGACCCCATTATCAACGGTCACAATGAGCTGAGCCCCCGCTTCTATTAAACGCTGATAGGCAGCTTTATTAGGACCGTATCCATCCTTAAATCTATCGGGCACATAGTAACTTACATCTGCACCTAATTGTTCTAAAGTAGAGTACATTACAGCCGTAGCTGTTATGCCATCAACATCGTAATCTCCATAAACGACTATCTTTTCTCCGGCAAATGCCGCCGTTTGGATTCGTTCGACTGCCTTATCAATATCATAAAGTAAAAAAGCATCATTCAATTCAGAGTCGCTAGGATGGATAAAATTTTCGATTGCAGTAGCTGTTTGATAGCCACGATGGTATAAAATCTGAACCAAAGTCGCATCTAGTTTTGTTTCAGCGGCCAACTTAGCTATCATATTTTCATCAAGCTCTGCTTCTATTTGCCATTCATATTTGGAAGTTAACAACCTATCACCCGACCTATTTCTTATTAAAAATTCCACCAGCTAAATAATCACCTAAAGTAGGAAAGGCATTATATAGATGACTAGCTATTTCCATACTATACGGTAGATTTACTTCGCGCTTGTTGGTGCCGATTACCCTAATAACCTTCTTGGCCACCATTTCCGGTTGCAATACAATCTTATCTATACTCTTAAGATAGTTACCCGTTTTATCGGCTTTTTCAAAAAATGCCGTTGCAATTGGCCCCGGGTTAACGGTTGTTACCATGATTCCCAGTGGTTTTAACTCCAGGCGAAGCGCATTGGAAAAACCTAAGACGGCAAATTTAGTGGCTGAATAGATAGTTGATTTAGGGGTTGCCATCTTGCCAGCCATGGATGCGACGTTGATAATCGCCCCCCGGCGTCTTTTAGCCATCCTAAGCGCAGTATATTTACTCAAATAAATTAAACCTAAAACATTGACCCGAAACATTGATTCAATCGTCTGTTCATCAATTTGCAGTAAGTTTTCCATTAAACCAAAGCCAGCATTGTTAATCAAAACATCAATCGGACCAACATTGGTCTCAACCTCTGCTAAAACTCTCTCAATTTGATTTGGGTCTGAAACATCTAAGGTATATGCAAATGCCAACCTCCCCGAAATCTGCCGACAATTAGCTACCACCTCTTGCAACTTATCTAGTCTCCGGGCACAGGCTACCACAATTGCGCCCTTGCTAGCTGCTTGATAGGCTAACTGTTCACCTAAACCCCCGGAAGCCCCAGTAATTACTACTACCCTATTGCGGAGATTTTTTAACTCTTTATATCCAGCCATAATTCCACCTTCTTTACTTAACTTTTGGGAAACGGTACCTCAATTACATCGAAATCCTTAACAACTCTACTGTTAGCAAAGACGCTCTTTGCTTCTTGTTCTAATTGCTTAACAAGTGGGCCAACATACCGGGCAGAAATGTGGGTTAATAGCAACTGTTTTACCCCCGCATTTTTTGCCACCTTGGCTGCCTGCAAAGAGGTTGAATGATAATAACTGCGGGCTAGCTTTCCTTCACCCTTACCAAAAGTACTCTCATGTACTAATACGTCTGCATCCTGTGCTAGCTCGCTAATACTTGCTGTTTGTCTGGTATCACCTAAAATGGTCACAATTCGGCCTTTTTTATCAGGACCAAGATAATCTTTCCCATCCACAATTCGTCCATCAGCAAGGGTGACAACCTGACCAGCCTTCAACTGGCCGTAAAGTGGGCCAGCCGGGATATTTGCTGCTTGTAACTTAGCAACCAGCAATTCACCCGGGTAATCCTTTTCTACAATCCGGTAACCCACGCTAGTAATCCGGTGTTCCAGGTACTTAAAGGAAACGACAAACCTATCGTCCTCGTATAATACCCCTTCTTTATCAAGTTCAACAAAGTTGATTTTATAAGATAATTTAGATTGTGAGATTTTCAAAGCACAATTAACAAATTCTTTAATGCCACGCGGACCATAGATTGTCAATGGCTCCATTTGGTCTCCACCTTGAAAAGAACGACTGCTCAAAAAGCCTGGTAATCCAAAAACATGATCTCCGTGTAAGTGGGTTATGAAAATCTTATCAATTTTCCGAGGACGGATGTTAGTACGTAAGATTTGGTGCTGGGTTCCTTCACCGCAGTCAAATAACCAAATTGAGTTCCGTTCTTCTAATAATTTTAGCGCAATGCCTGTAACATTACGAAATTTAGCAGGCGATCCTGCCCCTGTTCCTAAAAATTCAAGTTCCATTGTCTAATTCCTATTCTAATTTACGCAAAGTAAATAATTCTTTATACGCTCAAGAGCGCAAACTATATCAATTTTATTCTAACATTTTTTCTCAATTAAGATAAAGGGCTTTTTACTTTTCCAAGTAAAAAGTCGTAGTTATAAAGAAAGTTGTCCTTCTTTATAACTACGACTTAACAATCGTGCTAGTAAGCTTTAATTAGTTTACAGCCACCTTGCTTTGGTCAAGCGCTACAGCTGCTTTTTGTGAAACCAACCCCAATTGTTCACTAGTGGCCTTTAAGCTAAGTTGCTCTTTCTTATTCAACTGACTGATTTGATCTTGATAACTTGTTACTTCTTGGTTCAAATCAGTTACTTCTGCTTGCAATTCAGCAAGCTTTGACTTAGCATCAGCCTTTGACTTAGCATCTACTTCATTAGTTGCCTTAGCTGTCATCGTCTTTAAGGCTTCAGTCTTATTAGTTAATTCTTTCACTTTAGCTTGTAAACGTTTTTGTAAAATAGCCACATTTTCACTATCATTATTGGTTGTAGTTGTTTGCAAAAAGTCAGCAGCTACAGCCTTCTTACCTAGAGTACCGAATGTTATTAATCCAAATCCTAAAAAACAACAGATAATAGTCTTTGTTATTTTCATAATTATGTACGATGTCCTTTTCTTAATTTGTATCTATTTTCACATTAGCGATTAGAATCGTCAACAATTATTTTAACTCTTATCCTTAATAAAGTAAATCCTTTTTTAGACAATCCCTCAATTAATTTAAGCAAAAATAGCTAAACTTTAGACTTTATTTTTCCCTAATTTTTATGGTATTTTTTAATAATAGGTATTTTAATTGAAATTAACTTGAGTATTTAGAAAGAAGTGATGACATGTCGCCGCACTATCACTTTATCATTAACCCTGTTGCGGGAAGTGGACATGCTAAAATAGTTTGGCCAAAACTTAGACAGATTTTACAGACACGCAATATTTCTTACAGCTTTGATGAAAGTCGTTATCCCGGCCACACCGAAAAACTTTGTCGCCAATACGCCCTTAACCATCCCCAAGCTGTAATTGTTCTTTTAGGTGGAGACGGAACTTTACATGAAGCTGTCAACGGATTACATAAAAAAACCAAGGTTAGTGCAACCTTAGCATATATTCCCTGTGGCTCTGGTAACGACTTTGCTAGGGGACTTTCCATTCCAGCCGACCCAGTTAAAGCTTTGGATAAAATCTTGGCGGCTAAAGCTCCGCGCCTGGTCGATATCGGCCATTACACAGAAAAATTCCGCAATGAATCAGCCTTTTTTACCAATAACATTGGCATTGGCTTTGACGCCCAGATTGTATACTTGACCAACCATTCTCCCCTTAAGAAATGGTTAAACAAATACCACCTCGGCTTTCTTTCCTATGCCGCCCTCTTTTTTAAGGCCTTAAAAAAGCAACCCACCTTCAAATTAGAGGTAACCAGTCCCAAAGGGCACCAAGTTTTTGAACAAGCCTTTTTATGTACCACCACTAACCACCCTTATTTTGGTGGCGGGGTTAATTTAATGCCTACGGCCAAAATAAATGACGGTAAATTAGACTTGGTTGTTATCGAAAAAAAACGAACTTGGCCTTTTTTAAGATTATTTTTATTAATGATTCTACCCGGCCATTTCCATATCTTTTCACGCCGAGTCCACCACCTCCAGGCTCCCAAGCTCAAGTTAGCCGTCTCTTCAGCCGAGCACGGTCAAGCCGATGGGGAAGAGATGGGGACTGAGCCATTTGAAATTAGCTTTTCCATCAACCAGCAAGCTTTCTTATACTAATGTAAATAGCGACCGCCTGAAAACACATCTAGCGATATGCTTTCAAGCGGTCGTTTTTAATTTACTACTTTAAAATCTTTCGCGCCACATAGTTAGCGTAATATGGCTGCCCCTTAACATTAGGGTGAACCTGATCATTATAGAACCATTCAGAGTGATTACGACTGTAATTATACCAATCTATGATTGTTAAGTTATGGTATTTTTTAGTGGCCTTAGTCAAAGCATTATTTACTGTATTTTGCCAACTCTTAGTTGGAACGTAGACATTAACCCAGTAAACCTGCCGGTCACCTAAAATAGCCATAATCTCTGCTAACTGGTTATCGTTAAAAGAACCATTTGTTCCTTCAACTAATAAGACTACGTTGGCTAACTTACCATTAGCGGCTAATGATTTCAAAACAGGAATTGTATCGTAGACTTGCCGCCCCACCTTACCGTCCACATACATTTGGGGGAAGATTTCCGTTAGCTTAGCCGAAGTATCAGCCAAAACAGAATCACCAACTGCAGTGATTTGTAACGTTTGCGCTTTAGCCAACTGTTGCTTGGTTAAGCCCGTCGTCAGCTGGAAGTCCTTAGAAGACTGAGAAGTAGCAGCCTCATTAGTATTTTTAGAGTCTTTAGTAGCTTTTTTAGTAGTTCCTATCTGCTTATTTTTTTGGGCTGCCTGCTTAGTGTTTTTAGCAATGGTTTCTTGGAGTTGTTTACTCTGCTCAGAGCCCGGATCTCTAGCCGGTAAAAACATTCCCACCACTGCCGTCACGATTACGATAACCGGCACTACCAACAGCCATTTTTCTTGCGACTGTTTGTGAAGCAAACCTTTCAAATCAACCCCCAATTGCCGGTAATTATAACGCTGTAGCGGCCTTTCTATGTAGCGATAAGATAAAGCACTAATTACTACAATCAACAAAATTTCAATCAGCGCATGGATAAGGGGATGGTTACCAACTGCAATCTTACTTTCGTAAAAAATCATTACCGGATATTGGTAGAGGTAAATTCCGTAGGAACGTTTTCCCAACCAAGTAAAGACCTTATTAGTAAACAAGCGGTTCATATCCGCCCCTGGATGAGCTACGGTTGCAATAAAAATCATCGCAACTAAAGAAAATAAAAACATTCCGCCCCTATAAATCGTAGCACTTTGTGAATCCATCTTGAAAAAGCAAGTTAAAATAATTGCTAAACTAATCAAGCCTACCACGTCAACCATCAAACTTAAGCGGCGATCAAGCTGCCGTTTTAAGGCGGTGCTTGGCCAGATAAAGGCTAAACTCGCCCCTAATAAAATAGAAAAAGTCCGGGTATCGGTTCCGTAGTAAAGCCGTGATGGATCAATTCCATCATGGTAGATAAACGCCATGGCCAAGGCAGATACCCCAGCTAAAACAAATAGGATATCAAAAATCTTAACCCTCTTTTTAATAAAGGTTAAGGCTAGGATAATTAATAGTGGCCACAAAAAGTAAAACTGTCCTTCAATAGATAAGGACCACAAATGCGTAAATGGCGACTCGCCCCCAAACTTGTCAAAATATGACTCATGGTGAGCAATTTGAAACCAATTATAAACATAAAGAAAGTTACTAATCACTATCCCCTTGAGGTTAGTTAATAAATTTCGTTGAAAAACCGTGATGTAAGCCGCAGTCGTTAGCACCATCGTTACTAAAGCCGGATATAAGCGTCTTATTCTGCGAAGATAAAACGCCTTAACATCAATTTTGCCGTATTCATCCCACTCTTGTAAAAGTAGGTCAGTTATTAGGTAACCTGAAACTACAAAAAAGATAGGCACCCCTAAGAAGCCACCTGGCATCGTAGCTGGCAAAATATGATAACAAATGACTCCAATTACCGCCAAAGTTCTAATCCCATCAAAGCCTGTGATGTAACGGCTGTGCTTTAACCTTTTATTCATACTTTACGTGTTTATGTAAAACACCTTCCCCCCTCTTATCAGGAATGACTCCCATTCATTATACTCAATAACTTCAACTTGGTTCAATAGCCTAACTAGAGTTAGGTCCACTTTTATTCTATAATTATCTCCAAAGGAAAGGAGTTGTGCATTTTGTTAGTCAAAGATTTTGTAACTGCCACTAAGGGCATCGATTACTCACGGGAATTATTTTGGCAAGCTCCGACTAAGCAGCTGATTCCATTGGCAGAAGTTATTGTTAACTCTGATAGCGTCTTGCTTATAGCAGATGCCACCCTCCAACTTCCTGCCTTAACACTGCTGTCAGTTCATAATGACTTAGTCCAAATTTCCCAATCTCTGCCCATCTTCTTAAGAACCGTGACTAAGCCCAAGCTGCATTTTTACGGTTACCATCTCCAAAACAACCAACTAATTATTCGCTAATTGCGATTGTCGCTTTGATTAGGGTTGGGACTAAGTTTTCCCTTTCCATCTAAAGTGTGTTTATCCAAGATATACTCTGTAATCAAACTAACAATCTGCTTATTTTGTGGCAAACTAGAGTGTTGCGCATCCACTCCCGTTACAGTTATCTCCGTAAAAGACTTAACCTGGTTTTGATAGACATATTTACCAGCTTCCACACTATCTAGCGGAACCAAGCCATCAGATTCGTAATTTTGAGTTCCGGCTACTGAATAAACAATTAAATTACTAGGTAGATTCACTTTATTTTTGATAAAGCTAGCTAACATTTGCGTTTTGTTGGCCGTTGATTTTTCAGAGAAGTTAAACGGTGACCCAATTGTCATCAACTTTTTTATTTGAGCATCATCTTCATTAAAATACTTTTCTAAAAAGGCCGTGTAGACTAAACCACCATTAGAATGACCGATTCCCTTAAAATTATTGAAATCATACCTGTTAGTCAAAGCCGTAAATGCCTTATTAAACATCTTAGCTTGTTTTAAAATGTTGTCATAGCCATCATGGTTATTTTCAAAGCCGACCACAATGAACGGCTCGTTATCTTTAGGGTTAATCTTGCCTTGATAGGTAATTTTACCGCTATTCCAAACCTTGACCTTAAGTAGACTATGCTTCTTAAAACTTTGCTTATTTATCAGTGAAACTAAACTATCAAAGCGATTTTCAGTAGCCGAACTGCCTGGAATCATGATAATCGGCGACAATTTCGAATTATGCCACTTGGTCAAATTAGCGACATTATCCTTAGTCCAAAAATAGGCAGGCCAAGCTAAGGCTAGGATTAATAGAAGTGAAAATAGTAAACTCGCAATATTCTTACGTCTCCGCACGTTAAATTCCCCCAGTCAATTTGCAACTAACGGCATCTGCTACTTTTACAAAGGGAATGTAAAGTAACACATCTATCCCCAAAAGTACTATTCCTAAAACTAGACTACTGATGCTGGCATTAGTCCCAATATAAGCCACCAACACCCCAGGAGTCCCCTCAGGAACAGGATAAGTTAAAACTGTAATCAGCTGCCATTTAATGGCTAAACTGGCAATTAACATGTTAAAACAGGGAGCTAACACAAAGGGAAGAAGGTATAAGGGATTAAATAGCAGAGGTAAGCCAATCATTAACGGGCTATTAACATTAAAAAAGACCGGTAAAAATGACCAGCGACTTACCCGCAAAGCCCGGTGACTATTGCTAACAAGGCTAATTGCAATTAGGAGTGCTAAAGTGGCCCCAACTCCCCCAAACATCCCAAAGGACTGATATAAGGTTGTCACGGTGTATTTATAAGGAACATTAACTGCTGAACCATGGCTTAAAGCATAGTTTAAATTATCCAAATACTTCTGATCACCATAAACAGTCCCGATGGTATTATAGGGCCCACTTAAGCCTAACCAACTCAAAAGGTTACTAATAATGCCTAACCCAACTACCATACCCACCTGGTCTTGATTATCGGCAAATGCTTCCATGCCCGCAAAGAAATTAGTAACCGCATCTTGACCGTTAAAAAATGCCATAGCCAAATTAAATAATAAGCATAATAATAGTGCAAGCGTAATTACTGGTAAGGCTGCGAATGCACGGGCTAAGACGTCATCAGTTCGTTCAACTTGGCTAGCTGGTTTCTTACTTAATAAATTAAACAAGTTGCCGACTAAACAACCTACTAGTAAGCCCAACAACAATCCCGGCGTTCCCAAGAGGGCCCAGTTAAAATTCAAACGTCCAGTTCCATCAAGGGGCCTTATTACCAAAATCAAAAAGCAAACCAAGCCGGTCAACCCCGCCATTGCTCCATCCTTGTGCAGGTATTTAGCCTGATAATTAGCAACTTGGTAGGCCGCTAACAAAGCGCTAATTCCTAGCGTAAAAAAACTTAAATTCGTAAAAAAGTAATAAATTTTCTCAAACGCCGGCAACTTATCACTCAACTGAAAAATACTATTTAAAAAACCGGTTTGGGAAAACACACTCTGCGCTAAAATTTGCATAAAACTTCCCAAAAGGACGAATGGAAAAATCATTACTAACGTACGGCGGACAGCTTTTATTGTCGTTTGTTCTTTTTTTTGCGCCATCCAAGTTACCAATTTTGTTACCATAGCTACACCCTACTACATCAAATACAAGCTACTGCATAAATCACACCTTAACTCGTAACAACATAGTCTTTCCTTTCTTAATCTAATTGCCAAAAAAGCCAACCAAGAAACCTTGGCTAGCTTCATTAACTTAATAATCCCCTTGCAGATTTTGCCATTTTGGGCTATAGAAATAATCATTAATCCGATAATTTGGTGCAGGTTGCTTTTTAGTCAAGAAGGGCTTAACAGCTTGATCTAACTTCAACCAACCACGCCAACCCAAGTGAATTGTATCTTGCATAAAGTATTTTTCGCCCCCGTCTTTAGACAAGTCAACAATATTGTTAAAACCTTGACTCTGAAGCTGATACTTAATTTTATTATCAAATTGAGCTAACATCTTTAAAGACAAGCCCGTATACTGAGACCATTGCCTATTGACAGGTGGAATGACAAACAATACGTCCGTTTTATCTAAGGCAAACTGATTTAAAACTAATTCAAAATCACCATACTCAGGGGAGGCTAAATAGTTAAACTTAGCTTGCTTGCCCTTCAGCTGCCGATAATTATCCTTGAGCCGCTTATTCCAGAATCTATCACTAATTCGGAAAGGATTATTGCCTGTCTTCTTTTCACCAATTTCCATTGCCAACTTATCTAAGTGTTCAACAGAATACTCAGCCGGTAATTGTTTAGCAGCCTTAGCTAGTTTTTGGGTCCGCAAATTCATATGCAAACTGGAGAACAATTCGTCTTCCCTACTTAACTCATTATACTTTAGCTTAACATATGTCAGCTGACCTTTACTCAAAGCCTGGCCTTGAGCAATTGTATCCACAGCATGTGCGATTCTTTCATCCGAGTGAACAGATGGCATCATCAATAAGCGTTTAGCCGCGTATCTATTCATCACAGTTGGCTTAGCTGTTTGCAACCAGGTAACTGCTTGCAAGTTTGAATAGTAGTAAGAAAAGGCATTCTTATCAATTCCCTGTTTTGTAAACCATTGGGGGGAGATGACAAAGACCACTTTTTTATGGCTAATTTCTGAGTTAATTCCTTGCATCGCAAAAAAATGAGATAGGGACTGAGAACCTGCCGCCCCTAATAAGAAGGGCCGGTAAGGGCGCTTATATTTAGCAGCTAGAACTGCGGGATGAAAAGGATCCATCCGTGACAATTCAGATGAGCCCATAAAGGCAACGTAATTCTCAGACAAAGCCGCCTGTTTAATCGCATTCCCCTTGAAAATATTGGCACTTTGAGAAATTGCTGCTCCAGGCAAGACTTCTTGATTCACTTTTAACTTATATGGGGTTACCAAGAAAAGCAATAACGCTACGATAGCAATTACTGCTGGTCCTAAGATTAGCCATAGTCTCTTTTTCAAACTCATTATTTCATAGCTTCTACTTTCGCAATAATTTTGTTAGGAGTGTCCCATTCACTACGTTCAAATTCAGAAACTGGCACTTGAATACCACATTGATTATCCAATTCGAGCAACATTTGAACTGTCCCCATTGAATCCAACAAGCCGTTGTCAAACAAATTAATGTCTAAATCTTGTTTTACTTCTTCGCTACCTGTTAAATCTACCAAAATATCTAAAACTGTATCTTTCATCTTAAATTACTTCCTTTGTTCAAAAATTAATTATTTAAAAAATAGTTTATCTAGAAAACCTGAAAAAATCAAAAAACTAAAACAAACAACATTAAAGGTTACAAATATTCCGATATACTTAGTTAGCCAATTACTTGGAATATGTGCTTGGTGCTTCTTTTTAAACCGTAACCACATATCACAGATGATAATGGCACTAGCATGAAATAACCCGTAAACGATATAATACCAAGTTAACCCATGCCAAAAGCCCATTATTAAAAATAGGGTTAGGTAACCTAGATTGGCCAACGCAATCTTGCTTTTAACTAACTTCTTTTTCATCAAGAAAAAGACTAAGCGCATGTAGATATAATCCCTAAACCAAAATGACAAGGTCATGTGCCACCTATTCCAAAATTCTTTGATATTTTTGGAAATAAACGGCCGGTTAAAGTTCATCGGAGTTTCAATCCCCATTAGGTAGCTAGTCGCAACCGCAAAGAAGCTATAACCTGCAAAATCAAAGAATAAATCCATTGAGTATACGTAGGTATAAGCGACTAGGTATTTTGAAAAACCCCCGTGAATTAAGGCTAGGTGCGCTACCCGTGGCTCTAATACACTGCCAAAATAGTAGGCTAGTAAAAACTTATAGAGAAAGCCTAAAAATAAATACCATACTGCTTTTTCAAGCAGCTGCAGGTACTTACTTTGGCTCGGAATTTGACGATAATCCTTAATGAAGCGCCGGTAACGATCAATTGGACCGGAAGAAATAGTTGGGAAGAACAAAATAAAGTGTAACACTTCTAACAACTTCAATTCCTTAATTATTCCATCCCTAGTTTCCATAATCATTCCGACTACCTTAAAGGTTAGGTAACTAATTCCCAAAAAGCCCAAAAGCGAATTTCTCCCCGCCATTATCGCAGGCGTTACTTTAACAATTACCAAGGGGAGAATTGCCAAGCAGACAGTCAAAACAAAGACCCACGTCTGATTGTGTTTTTGGCGATACTTTAGGTAGGCAAAAATTAACCCGACTTCAAAGAGCACATAAATTATCAGCGCCACTCCCTGCTGCCATTTATCGGCATCAAAGATTAAAAATAAGAATACTAGCGAAATTGCCGTTTCATATAGGCGCCACCTTTTACCCAACAGCAGACCGACTACAATGGGAGCAAGCCCCAAGAGTAAATAAACAAAATAAACTGGATTAGCATATGGTTGTAAGTTTGGCATTAGCTATTGACCTCTTGCATCAATGATTTGCGGTCAATCTTCCCATTCATAGTTAACGGTAATGAATCTACATACTTAAACCTTTGCGGAATCATGTAATTCAAAGTTGTCTCTGCTAGTTCCTTTTTAATCGCTTGGGTTAGGGCTAATTCAGTTGGGTAGTCATTTTTTTCGGCAACCACGTAGGCAATTAATTGATTTACCTTATGGTCTTTATCATATTTAGGCACCGTGGTAGCTTGATTAATTAGTGATACCTTGTCTAAATGATGGTCAACTTCTTCTAACTCAATTCTAAAACCATGCATTTTAACCTGGAAGTCTAACCGCCCTTTATAAAAGAGGAGCCCTTGATCGTCGAACTGTCCTAAATCCCCCGTCCGATAGGCTGCTTTTCCTTGGTATTCAACAAAGGCATGAGCTGTTTTTTCTGGATTATTAAGATAACCCTTAGAAATCCCTGGCCCAAGTAATAAGATTTCTCCTGGCTGACCAACTTCAACAGGTTGCAAATCGTTATCCACTAACACGATTTCGCTTTCTCTTTTAACATAACCGATAGGTAGGCGCCCATAGTTATCTAAAATTTCCCGGGAAATTTCAACCGCACTAATTGCCACCGTTGCTTCCGTCGGACCATAAGTATTATAAATCTTAGCCGCAGGGAAGCGTTGCTTCAACATTGCCGCTGTCTTGTGGGTCAACTCTTCTCCACAAAATAAGAATGTCTTCAGTGCAGGTAAATGTTCTTGGTCAAAGGTTGGTTGCATTAAGCAAATATCCATAAAAGACGGAGTTGAAACCCAGGCGTCTAATGATAATTTGGGCAAGGCCGCAAATAATTCCTTAAAATTATCGGTTATTTGGCGAGGTAAGACTGCTAACTTACCACCCATGCTTAAGCTTGGATAGATACTCATTACCGATAAGTCGAAGGAATATGGAGCTTGCGCAAGAAAAGTTGCTCCTGACTCCAAGCCAAAATCCAATTGCATCCACTTCACAAAACTTGCCAAGTTATCATGACTTATTTGAACCCCTTTAGGTAAACCAGTCGTCCCCGAAGTGAAGATAATGTAGAAATTTTCTGCCCCGCTTACGTAATGGTCCTTAGCAATCGGCGCTACCATCTGCTTTAAAATCCCTGCTAGTTCGGTTGGTTCAATTACAGGAATCTCCACTGTCAATTCAACTTCTTCCGCCTTCACACAAGCAACAGGTTGGGCAATTTGATTGATGATTTCTAGTCGTTCCTTAGGTGAATGTGAATCTACCGGAATATAAGCATGACCTGCCTTAACACACCCCAAGAAAGTAGCTAACGTGGCAAATTCTTGTCCACCATAAACCATAATGGGACCAGCGCTCAAGTTCATTGTTAGTAACTTATGAGCCACTGCGTCAGAGGCTTGTTTTAATTGTTGGTAAGTATATTCTTGCCCTAAGTAATCGTAAGCTAAGCGTGTAGGTTCATTTTGAGCCCACAAATCTATTTGCTCAATTAAATTCATAATCTGACTCCTCTTTAAAATTCATTATAAATAAAGTGTGGTTGATTGATTCCACTGTAACTGTACAAATAAACTAAGCCTAACAAAATAACAAAATAAAAAATAGTGCGCATAATAAAGTTAAAAACTGAATTATGCCATAGTTTTTTTAATTCTTGCATTAAAATGCTCCTTTGCATTAAAGCTTCATTTACTCTTTTTAGGATAGAACTATTACAAACACATTACAATAAACAAACTTTAAACTTTTTTTAACGAATATTTACGTTCTGCGGTAACTAATAAAAAAGCTCCCCGTAAAAAATGTTTACGTGGAACTTCTCAAAACCTTATTCGTTTAGTTTTTCTAAGGTAGCTCTAACCTGACTCACTAATTCCCGGCTACCAGAAAAGACAATGTGATCTCCCAATTGAATGCGCGTAGAACCATGAGGCGCGATTGATTTATGATTGCGGAAAATCCGACTAATGGTAATTTCTTCGATAAATGGTAACTTATAAAGTTCTAATCCATCAAATTTAGCATTATTAACCGTTAATTCATACAGACGGGCATCCCCGCTAGTCAAAATCTGCATAATAGATGGAGATTCTATCATTGATCTCATCATACCAACCCTAGTATCAAAGCTACTGTAGTATTCTATCCCTTGTTTTTCACATTCAGCTTCCTGCTGAGAGTTAATTACTGGATCTGGATTGTCTAGGCGTGCAATTACTCGCTCTACCCCATATTCCTTAGCCGCCAAAGCAAGTTGGTAGTTAATGTCAAAATTAACGTGACCTAAGACTAAAATATCCGTATCAAAAGCGCCACTTGCAATCGCGGTTGCTTTGTCCATCCTAGTCAATAAGTGCACATTAGCCTCAGAATCATAAGTGGTATAATTTTTCTGACTATCTGTGTATAAATCTACCTCATACCAACTTTGGGTTAACTGTTGGGCTGCGGAAATTGTTACTAAGTTAGCGCCAATAAAGTGCACCTTAGTCTTTTTCTTATCTGTTGGCTCAGGACGATAAAGTTTGTTGAATAGTAAGGGACTGATAATGCATGTTAGCAAGCCAGCCAGTAAGAACGCGCCTGATTGTTGCGCAGTTACTACCTTCAATTCCTCAGCTACGGTTAAAGTTGCTAACACTAAGGTGATGGTCGTGCTAGCTAAAAACGAGCCAGCCAGTGCATTTTTAGAACTAAAGTATTTCCTTAAAGCTAGATAAGCTGGTAGTTTGGCCAACACATAGGCTAAAAAGAAGAGCGGAATCAGTACTAAGGTAGTTGGCGAGGTTAGTAGGGCCGGAATGTCTAATTTCACTCCCGTCATAATAAAGAAGAAGGGAATTAAAAAACCATACCCGATTGAATCTAACCTTTGTTCCGTATCCTCAGCAGGTTGTAACAACTTGAAAACAATCCCTGCCACAAAAGCCCCGAGGATATTTTCAGCTCCCACCTTTTCGGCCATCCACACTAACATAATAATCACAAAAATCGCCAACCTAATGTCTAACTGGGTGGTCGATTTATTAATGGTGTCAAAAAGGGTAAAGAATGACCGAAATTTCCTAAATAAGAAAGCCGCCACAATGAAGAGAATTGAAATCAACCAAATACTAGCGCCATCCCCCGCTACCAAGGACGAATAGAGGGTTAGCAATAGCATAGGCACGACTTCTCCCAAAACGGCAAACAATAAGATTGCTTGGCCAAAGGGGCGACTAAGTAATTCATTTTCTTTCAATAACGAAATAACAATTCCTAAAGAAACCGTCATGAATAAGATTGTAGCTAACCCAATATCACTAAATAAGCCGGTAACATGGAATACCAAGGCCAAAATTACGGCTGTAACCGTAGCCAATATATATGCACCCACTGCTGCCTTTAGCGGTGAAACCGTCGGTTCTTGGTTAGCCTTTTTCTTAGCCAGTGGTGTTTGCGGACCAGCACTTTTCTTAAATAAGCTAAAATCTATTTCCATCCCACTAAGAAACATCAATAATAATACCCCAAAGGTCGAGGCATATGACAGTAATGGTCCCGTATGGACGATATCAAGTGCACTTTTACCTAAAATAATCCCGACGATAATTTCTGCCACCGAGGTAGGTAAAATACCAATTTTAAATCGTGACAAAATCATTGGCGTTGCAAAGGCCGCCAAGGTCACTAATACCAAGGAAAAATCCATAATTAAAAGTCCTTTCTCTCGTTTCAAATTAAGTCCATTTTATACTAGCTTGAGTTAGTGGGCAAATATTTCAGCCTATTTCCCGGGAAATAACTTTAGCTATAAATCAAAAAGCCGTAATTTTGCCAAAGCGCAAAATTACAGCTCTTTTTATTTCGCATATTCAATCGCCCTTGTTTCGCGAATAACAGTCACTTTAATGTGGCCTGGATATTCAAGCTCATTTTCAATCTTTTCCTTGATTTCCCGAGCTAACAATGTAGCCTGTAAATCACTGATTTCATTAGGTTTAACAATTACGCGGACTTCACGCCCTGCTTGAATAGCATAACTCTTTTGGACTCCGTTAAATTCATTAGAAATATTTTCCAATTTTTCTAAACGGTGAATATAATTTTCCAAAGATTCACTCCGTGCACCAGGACGTGCAGCTGAAATTGCATCTGCAGCTGCTACTAGCACAGCAATTACTGACTCTGGTTCAACATCTCCGTGATGCGAAGCAATCGTATTAATTACCGTCTTACTTTCCTGGTACTTCTTGGTTAATTCAACCCCAATTTCCACGTGTGAGCCATCAACTTCATGATCCACCGCTTTACCAATATCGTGTAATAATCCCGCTCTTTTCGCCATTGTAACATCTTCGCCTAGTTCGGCTGCTAACACACCAGCAATCTTAGCCACTTCAACAGAATGGTCTAAAACATTTTGCCCATAACTAGTCCTATAATTCAAGCGCCCAACAGTCTTAATCAAATCAGGGTGCATTGAATGCAAGCCTAAGTCAAAAATAGCTGTTTCACCCTTCTCCCGAATCTTGGCATCCATTTCTTTAGTGGATTTCTCTACCATCTCTTCGATACGGGCAGGATGAATACGTCCGTCTTGAATTAATTTCTCCAAGGTCATCTTAGCTATTTCACGTCTGACAGGGTCAAACCCACTTAAAACAACTGCTTCTGGTGTATCATCAATGATTAGGTCAATTCCCGTTAAGGTTTCTAAAGTCCGAATATTTCGACCTTCACGCCCGATAATTCGGCCCTTCATTTCCTCATTAGGTAAGTTAACCACAGAAACTGTCGTTTCAGAAACCATATCTGCGGCCGAACGTTGAATTGCCTGGGAAATTAAATCTTTAGCAATTCTATCAGCCTTAGCTTGTGCTTCTACTTCACTGTCCTTAACCATTACTGCTAGGTCATGACTAAGTTTTTCACGTGTATCCTTAATTATAAGTTCCTTTGCCTGGTCTTGGGTCAGTTCAGCCACTTCTTCGAGTTTAGTTTGCTGTTGCTCTACTAACAAATCTACTTTATTGCGCTTGGCAACTATTTTTTGTTGTTCAACATCTAATTGCTTTTCTCGTTTACTAATTACATTTTCACGTTTTTCAAGGCCATTATCCTTACGATCCAATAATTCTTCTCTTTGTAATAAACGATTTTCTTGTCTTTGAATCTCTGAACGACGTTCTTTTAATTCGCTCTCTACTTCACTGCGATATTGGTGACTTTCCTCTTTAGCCTCCAATATCACTTCCTTCTTTTCAGCATCCGCCTCTTTACGTGCTTGTGCTAAAATTCCAGCTGCGGTTTGAGTAGCTTGATCAAGTTTTTCCTCATAGTGCCGCTTTCGATACCAAATTCCGCCAGCAAAACCAAGTAACAACGTTATAATAGCGACGGCGGGGATTACAATAATAGAACTCAAAATTTGCACCTCCGACGTCAATTAATGTTTACAACTAATTATATTTGTTTGATTATACACACAAGAATATTTTAATGTTTTTAACGGGCCAATGTCAATATAAATAAGTTCATACCTTGTTTTTGTCGCAAAAAAATATAGTAGAAACAGCTAGGTTCCTACTATATCCTTCATTTATTTCTTATCTTTGGCCGTCTTTTCCTTAGCATCCGGCTTATCTTGCTTATCGCCAAGTTTCAATTCTAATTGTGCCTCTTCATCGGCATCAGCAATCCCATATGCCTTTCTGACTTTGAGATAAATCTCATTCATCATTTCTGGATGTTCTAAGAGGTACTTCTTAGCATTTTCACGACCTTGACCAATTCGTTCCTCGCCATAAGAGAACCAAGACCCACTCTTATTGATGATGTCTTTTTCGACGGCCATGTCAATTAATTCACCAGTCTTGGAGATACCTTCCCCATACATAATGTCAACTTCGGCAATTCTGAATGGAGGCGCAACCTTATTTTTGACAACCTTTATCTTAACCCGGTTCCCAATAATTTCAGAACCATCCTTAATTTGTTCAGCCCGTCTTACCTCTAGACGAATAGTGGAATAAAATTTTAAAGCCCTTCCCCCTGGAGTTGTTTCAGGGTTACCAAACATAATCCCCACTTTTTCACGAATTTGGTTAATAAACAAGGCGATGGTCTTAGTTTTATTGATGGTCCCGGATAGCTTGCGCAATGCTTGCGACATTAATCGTGCTTGCAGTCCTACGTGGGAATCACCCATTTCGCCCTCAATTTCGGCCCGAGGTACCAAGGCAGCTACTGAGTCAACTACCACAATGTCAATTGCACCGGAAGAAACCAAGGCATCGGCAATTTCTAGCCCTTGTTCCCCCGTATCTGGTTGTGATAACAAGAGCTGATCAATATCTACCCCTAGAGCAGTTGCATAAGCTGGGTCAAGTGCGTTTTCAGCATCAATATAAGCGGCAGTCCCACCATTTTTTTGAACTTCAGCCACCGCGTGCAAGGCTACCGTTGTTTTACCAGAACTTTCAGGCCCATAAATTTCAACAATTCTTCCTCGAGGATAACCACCGACTCCTAAGGCTTCATCCAAAGCTAAAGAACCACTAGATACGGTTGAAATTTGCGTATCAGCTTTTTCACCCATTCGCATAATTGAACCCTTACCGAAATTCTTCTCTATTTTTTTTAAAGCTACGTCTAACGCAGCTTTTCTTTCATCAGCTACCACAAAGATACCTCCTTAGCTCAATCTTTTCTTTAATCATACATTAGTTTGGTGACAAATTGCAAGCATAAAAGAACTAATTTTCGCTTAACAATTCTTTTCTGACTAAATCTAAGGCAGTCAGCACCGCTCTTGCTTGCACATACTTTCTCTGTCTTGGAAAATGGAATTTTTGGGCATAACCAGCTTTATTTCGATAAGCAATTCCAATCCAAACGGTCCCCACCGGTTGCCCCTCTAAGCTATCAGGACCAGCTACCCCAGTCAAACTGACCCCTACATCAGCTCCTAGCTTTTGTTTAGCTTGCTCAGCCATTAAAATCGCAGTCTGTTCACTAACGCTCCCATGCTTATCAATGACCTCCGCTGGAATAGCTAACAATTTTTCCTTAGCATAGTTTGCATAAGTGACAAAGCCTCCCATAAAGGCTTGCGAAGCACCGGGAATACTTGTTAGCGCCGCTTGAAGTTGACCACCCGTTAGGCTTTCCGCCGCTGTTATGGTTAGGTTTTTTTCTCTTAACTTAGTCATTACAACTTGAGCTAAGCTATTATCGTCACCATAACCATATAAATATTGACCACAGCGCTTGGCAATTTTACTTTCTAATCCATCAAGTAAGGCCTGCGCTTCTTGTTCGTCTTTAGCACTGGCCGTTAACCGCAAGGTAACCTCATTATCCTTGGCATAGGGCGCTATCGTTGGGTTAGTTTGATTTTCAATTAAATCATCCAGCTGGCTAGCTAATTGTGACTCCCCAATACCAAAGAAGCGCAACACCCTTGAACTTAAAATTTGGTCTTGTCGGTAAGCTTGTTTTAGCAAGGGTAAGGCAACCTTAAACAGCATTGGTCTTAACTCACTTGGTGGTCCCGGTAGCAACATAAAATCAGGTCCCTGCTCAGCTTGATAAAAGTCACCCACGGCTAGCCCCGTCTCATTTGCAAGTGGCTTTGAACCTTCGATATAAAGGGCCTGCAAGCGATTGTTAGCCGTCATCTTGCGCTGACTAATTTCAAAGTGACGCTTAATCTTAAGCATGGCCGCTTCATCTTCAACTAACTGCTTACCTAGATAAGCTGCAACAACTTGCTTAGTCAAATCGTCTTTAGTTGGTCCCAAGCCCCCAGTAAGGATCACTAGGTCACTTCGTTTAGCCGCCAAATCAATCGCAGCTTTCATCCTAACTTCGTTATCGCCAACCACGGTTTGGTAATAGACATCTATCCCCAAATCGGCTAAAACCTGACCGACTAACCTTGTATTAGTATCGACAATTTGGCCTAATAATATTTCTGTTCCTACTGCAATTATTTCTGCATGCATTTTATCACTTCACTTACTATTAATTAACATTACTATAACACATAAGTCTATTTTCTTCTCTATATTTAATATACGCAAAAAAGAGCTAATTAATTTAAAAAAGTCGAGAAAAATTAATTTCTCGACCATAATTATTACTTGCCACTCTTAAATGAATCGGCAAAGACAAACCGGGCATTGTAAAAATAATCACACCCTGAGTAAACCGTAAAGAATAAGCAGACATATAAAAGTACCTGTCCGATTGGGAAGCCAATATTTGCAAACAAGACGTTATTTAAGAATAAAAAGATGATTGCAAACATTTGGGTAAAGGTTTTAATCTTTCCTGGCATCGCAGCCGCCATTACCTGGCCATCGTTTTCTACCACAATTAAGCGCAAACCAGTAACTGCTAATTCCCGGCAAACAATGATAGCTGCCACCCATGAAGGAACTTTACCCATTTCTACCAAAATAATAAATGCTGTCATTACTAGCATTTTATCGGCCAAAGGATCGGCAAATTTACCAAAATTAGAGACAAGGTGGTGTATTCTAGCAATTTGTCCATCTGCAAAGTCTGTAATTGACGCCACTGCAAAAATGATTGCCCCCAATAATTGGGTAACCGGGATTGGCGTTCCCAAAGCGTTAACCTGCCCCCAATTTAGCGGTAACAACAACACCAACATAAAAATTGGAATCAAAATAATACGCATAATCGTTAACTTATTTGGTAAGTTCATTTTTTTCTCCCCTTACTAGTCCTTGACGTTAATTACAATTGTCCGAACGGTAGTGGTTGCATCTTCCTTTAGGAAATTGAACTTCTGTCCGTTAATCGTGATAGTAGTTGCTT
>SAMEA104315421__coassemble_687_pt1 | contig 35202 bp, 31 predicted proteins | sample SAMEA104315421__metabat2_low_PE_055 | metagenome-assembled genome bin SAMEA104315421 (sample SAMEA104315421) | gut metagenome | biome: Monkey gut; feature: monkey-associated habitat; material: faeces | place: China | collected 2013
TACATTAGGGGTAAGGCTGACGAAATCTGAGGGGCCATCATTAAGAATAAGGAAATCGATAAGAGCGAAACTTTAAAAATTACTTGCTTTTCAGGTGCTTTCTTCATGTAAAAAACCTTCTTTCTAGTTAACTAAATGGGCTTTAAAAAAGGCAAGTTCTTCTTCGTTACATTGCTTGGCTAGCTCATCACGTTGATTCATCAAGAAGACGTGGGGTTCAGGATGCTTCTCATCCCCAAAAGACTTGCAGACGTATTCGACGCCCTTAGCTTCCAAGAAACCAGCAAATTTGATGGTCTGATCGTGAATAAAGTCTTCGTTGGCAGTAGAGAGGTAGACGGGCAAGAAGTCTTTGGTAATGTATTTTTCGGTTGCTAATAGTTCAGCCTTAGTTGCTAAGACTTCAGTGGTAAAATAACCAGTTACTGCGCCAGTAATCATTCCTGGATCAGTGATGAAGACTGCAGCTGAGTTTAAAGCTGCTGCCCTAAATTTAAGTTGGGGTAGCTCATAGCCAAATAACTTTCTAAATTTAGGATTGGTAAGGAGGGTGATATATTGTTCAGCCATTTGCCCCCCTGCTGAGTCTCCGACTAAAAAGACGTTGTTAGTATCGAGGTTATATTCGGCCGCGTGCTCACTAATCCAGTGAATGTAGCGGTTGACATCGTCTAACTGACTGGGAAAGCTAACAGCTGGTGCTAGGCGGTAATTGGGATTTAGGAAGGCAAAGCCGTGTTTAGCTAGATTTAGGCCATAGAATTGGTAAGTTTCTTTAGTGCCGTAGCACCAACCACCACCGTGAATATTAATAATCAAGGGCACTTTACCACTAACATTTTGTGGTAAGTATAAATCGAGTAGATGCCATTTAGGATCGGGACCATAGGCGAGGTTGTCATACCGGATTATGCCCTGAGGATTAGGGTCAAGTCCGGCATCCCGCTTATCGTCACCTTGCTTAAAAAGGGTGCGCATTTCTAAGATGGCTGTTAATGTCTCTTGTGAAACCATAATAAAACCTCCAAACTTTGTGATTACGGTTTCATCATAAAGTTTGAAGGAAAAATTAGCGATAATAATTTTAACCAATAGTTGGCGTTAAGTAACCAATTAGTTAAATTTTTCGGGAATGGTAGTTAAAAGTAACTGATATAAGGCTCCATAGAGGTTGGCATCGTTATTAAACTTCGCAACCGTTATCTGGGGGCGACAAAGGGTTAGGGTCACCGCTTCGTTAGTGTGGTATAAGTCATCGTAGGCTTGGTTAATCCCCTTAATGACCAACGGCTGAGCAGAAATCCCCCCACCAATAACGAATTTTTCGAGGTCAACGACGGATTGGATGTTCATGATGAGGCAAGCAACGTGGTGGCAATAGTCCTCAAACATGGTGGTGACTTGGTGATTAGCGCCAGCTTCAAGTTCCTTAAAGGCAGTGAGCCCATCTAGAAGGTCTTCATGCTTAGTTAATTCGTTAATTTTTTTGATAAGGCCTACGGCTGATAAGACTCCGCCAGTAAAGCCTGCGCCCATAGGGGTATCTTCGGTGGACTTAGTTTGGGTTGGGTCCATAATCATATAGCTTAACTCTCCAGCCTGAAAGTGACTGCCGGCTAAAAGTTGGCCGTTGATGATAATCCCCCCACCAACACCTGTCCCCAAGATGATGGCCGCTCCGTTTTTAATATCCTTAAGATTGCCTAGCCAGCTTTCCGCTAAGGCCGCCGCTTTACCATCATTAATCACGGTAAGGGGCAAGGCTAAGTGGTGGTACCTTTTAGCAAAGTCAATTCCGTCAAGAAAAGGCAGGGCACCGCCAAAGCGGATGGTGTTGGCTTCAATTTTTCCGGGAGCGCAAAAGGCAATCCCATTTACTTTTGGGGTGTAGTCAGCTATTAGTTGGTCAATCGCAGCTAGGAAGGGTTCCTTTTCATCAGGAGTGGCCAATTTGGCTTTGAAACTGATTTGTCCGGTTTGATTGATGAGGCCATACTTGATATTAGTGCCCCCGATGTCAATACTTAGATACTTATGATTAGTCATGTGCAGTCTTCCTTTCGCGATAGAGTTTGGATGCAGTTTGCCCATATAGATTAGTAAAAGCCCTGTTCATTGTTCTGATTCCGGAAAAACCGTTAGTTAATGCTAGCTGCGATAGTGTCTTCTTAGTTGTTAGCAACTCTTGGTAGGCATGTTGGGCGCGGACATTATTAAGGTACTGGCCAACGGTAAGGTCCATGTGTTGTTTGAAAAAGCGCGCCAAGTAAACGCGACTAATATTACAGTGGGCGGCAATTTCAACCAGGCCAATATCAGCTTGATAATGCTCATTTACGAACTTAGTAATTTCGTGGAGTCGACTAAGGGTATAACTTGTTTGGCGGCTAAGGTTAGTCTTGCTAGCTAAGGGTTTGGTAAAGTGAGTCAATAGTAGCTTGAGAATTTGGTTAATAAGTAGCTGCAGGTCGATGAATTTAAACTCATCGTGATCTTGGTAGCGCCAGGCAAGTTGGTAAAAGAGGCTTTGTAATTTACGGTAAGCACTTTGCTGCTGAGCGGTAAATTTTTCTGGTTGGTTAAGCTCAAAGTAACTCTCGCTAAGCTTGGGATAAAAACTTTCCAAGTAGTTGAAGGGAACGCTCAGTGATAAGGCTTGATTGTCACTATGGTTGGTGACATCAATGCTATGGATAACCTGTGAGTTAACAACTAGAATCTGCCCCGGCTTAGTCTGATAGACTTGGTTGCCAATTTTAAAACGGTCAATTGCACCGACTAGGGTAAAACTAAACTCAATGGCCTAGTGCCAGTGGGCCGCGATATGATTGGCTGAATTGTTGTGGTGATAAAAAAGCCATACGGGCAAGGGCGGTGTAACCAAGACGGTTTCGTGCTGTAAATCGTTACTCATAAAACCCCCTTCTTTCTTAACGAGAATTTAGTCCTATAATAAAACATTTAGCTAGCGCTTACAAGGCGAATAGTAACCTAAAGTTGGCGTTGAGTAAATAAAAAATGCGATTAGCGAGTTAGCAATAAATTATGGTTGCCTTTTAAACTCTTTTTAACTTCAAAACAAGAGTTACGCTCGGTGAAGAATGGCAGGTTGCTGATAGTGTCTGCCAATTTTTGGGTAAAACTAAAATTAGTTCTTGACAATATTTCTCTTTAGATTATAATTTGGATATAAAATAATTAGAAAAGCAATGAAAAGATGAGTAGATTATTTAGTCTATTAAAGAGAGCTAATGTGTGGTGAAAATTAGTATAGACGAGATTTTTGAAGATGGTCTTGGAGCTGGTTAAATGGTGAGTTTAGACGAGCCGTTTACGATTGGTGACCGATAAAACACCCGAGTATTCTGCATTTGTTAGCGGAGCACTTAGTGAGGGTATTTGGTGTGAGCCAAATACTAAAGTAAGGGTGGTAACACGCGAATTATTAGCGTCCCTGGAAATCAAAGTTGGTTTCCAGGGACTTTTTTTATGGAAAAGGTGGGAACTATGGCAAGTGTTGTATTAAAAAATATTGATGTTACTTTTAAGAATAAGGCGCAAACAGTAAACGCCGTTAAAAATGTCTCCTTAGAGGTAGAACAAGAAGATATTTATGGAATTATTGGCTATTCCGGAGCGGGAAAATCGACCCTCGTAAGGGTAATTAACCTTTTGCAGCGTCCAACCAACGGGACGGTAATTGTTGAAAACCAGGAGTTAACTAAATTAAAATCACAAGAATTGAGGCAAGTTAGAAAAAAGATTGGGATGATTTTCCAACACTTTAATTTGATGAAATCAAGGACAGTAGCAGGAAATATCGCCTACCCTTTGCTAGCGACTGGGCTTTCTAAAGCTGAGATTAATGCTAAGGTAACGCACCTCTTAGAATTGGTGGACCTTTCTGAATATCGGGATGCTTATCCCAGTCAACTATCTGGTGGTCAAAAACAAAGGGTGGCTATTGCTCGGGCTTTAGCCAATGATCCGCAGGTATTGATTTCCGATGAGGCAACTAGTGCGCTTGATCCTAAGACGACTAAGTCTATCCTAGAATTACTAAAAAAGGTTAATGAGCAGTTAAAAATTACAATTGTTTTAATTACGCACGAAATGCAAGTGGTTAAGGAAATTTGTCATAACGTTGCGGTAATGGAGCAAGGACAAATAATTGAGCGTGGTCCAGTCCGGGAGGTATTTATTAATCCTAAGACGGCGCTAGCAAAAGATTTTATTGAGACTTCAGTCAATATCAAGAAAGCCCTAGAGCGTATTGAAGCTAAGAATAGCGAGTGGAATTCTGAAAAGCGCCTATTCTTGTTACAATTTGCCGGCGAAGAGACGGAAGATGGCGCAATTTCTAGGATTTCTAAGCAAACAGGCGTTGATATTAGCATTTTATTTGCGGATATGGATGAATTAGATGGAATCACCATCGGTTATACGATTATTAAGGTTAGTGGTGAGAAGGCAGCTATCGAAGCAGCGTATAACTCATTCAAGAAAGCTAAAATCAAGGTAGAAACTTTAAAGTGAGGTGGTTAGTGTGATAAGTTATCTTTTTCCAAACGTACTCGATATGAAAACGGAATTTATCGATGCAATATATCAAACTATTTATATGACGGTTGTCTCTGCATTATTTGCAGGTATTTTAGGATTGCTGACGGGCGTGGCCCTAGTTATTACGCAAGAGGGAGGCTTAGCGGAAGACAAGTTACTTTACAATATTTTAGATAAAGTGGTAAATCTACTACGCTCAGTCCCATTTATCATTTTATTAGCTGTAATTTCGCCCTTAACGATTTTCCTTGTCGGAACTTCAGTTGGGACTACCGCTGCCTTAGTGCCCTTGGTTTTTGGCATCTTTCCCTTTTATGCAAGGCAAATCCAGGCAGCGTTACTAACTGTCGATGCTGGGGTAATTGAAGCGGCAGAATCTATGGGCTCCAGTAATTTAGAAATTATCTTCCGCGTTTACTTACGTGAAGGATTAACGGAAATTATCAGGACCTCAACCATTACCGTAATTAGCTTAATTGGCTTGACAACGATGGCGGGAGCAATTGGTTCTGGTGGCTTAGGCGACGTGGCAATTAGTATTGGGTACGCCCGCTACGAAAATGATATTACTTTAGCTGCAACCTTAGTAATTTTAATCATGGTGTTTGTAGTTCAAATTGTTGGTGATTTATTAGTTAAACTTACAGAAAGAGGCTGAAATTTATGAAAAAATCTTATCAAATTATTTTAGGTGTTATCGTTGTAATTGTCGCCCTTGTTTTAGGCATTCATGCGCTTAATTCTTCCAAGAAGTCAGCGGAATCTTCCACCATTACAGTTGGCTCAATGAATACAGACTACCAAGTTTGGAAGCATATTGCTGAGAGTAAGGAAGCAAAGAAGTTAGGACTCAAGATTAAGGTAAAAAGTATTACAGATGGTGTCCAACTTAACAATGCAACTGCCCAAGGCTCAGTGGATGTTAATGCCTTTCAATCATGGTCGTACCTAGAAACCTATAATAAGCAACATAAAAAGACCAAGCTAGCTGCTTTAGGAACAACTTACTATGAACCAATGGGACTTTACTCAAATAAGTATAAGAAAGTAGCAGAGATTCCTGATGGGGCAACCATTGCAATTGCAAACAATCCCTCCCAAGCAGCACGGGGTTTACTGCTTTTACAAAAAGCGGGGTTAATTACTTTGAAGAAGAATTTTGACTCAGCAACCGGAACAACTAGTGACATTAAGGCAAACCCTAAAAACCTTAAATTCAAAGAAATTGATGATACCACTGGGCCACGAGTTTTAAAGAGTGTTGACGCGGTAATAATTTCCAATTCGGTTGCTTTTGACGGGGGCTTAAATGTTCTAAAGGATTCTATTTATCACGAAACAATTAGTAAGAATACTAAGGACAATATCAACGTGTTAGCAACGGCAGCTAAGAACAAGGATAATAAGGCCTACCAAAAGTTGGTTAAACTTTTCCATAGCAAAGCAATTCAAGCTTACGTTAATAAGAAGTTTAGTGGCACTAAGGTAGAAGTTAAAAAACCAGTTTCATATTTAGAAGATTAAAGAGAGGTAACTATTATGGCAGAAGTAGAAAGCTTTACATTAGATCACACCAAGGTGAAAGCACCTTACGTACGTTTTATTACAGTTGAAGAAGGAAAGAATGGAGATAAAATAGCTAACTATGATTTGCGGTTAGTACAACCCAACGAAAATGCAATCCCCAGTGCAGGTTTGCATACCATTGAGCACCTATTAGCGGACTTATTACGTGACCGCTTAGACGGTGTAATTGATTGTTCACCATTTGGCTGCCGGACTGGTTTTCACTTAATTACCTGGGGCGAACACACAACTACGGAAGTTGCTAAGGCCCTAAAAGAGTCTCTCCAAGAAATTAGCGAAAACATTAAGTGGGATGACGTTCAAGGAACAGACATTAAATCTTGTGGTAATTATCGTGATCACTCGCTGTTTAGTGCTAAGGAATGGTCCAAAAAGATTTTGGCTGAAGGCATCAGCGATGAACCATTTGAGCGACACGTAATTTAGACTGGAGGGATTAGATGGGAAAATTAGCTATTGTAACCGGAGCAGGACAGGGAATCGGAGAAGCAATTGCCTACCGCTTAGCCAAAGATGGCTATGCAGTTGCGGTTGCTGATATTAACCGGGAAACAGCTGATAAAGTAACTGCGACAATTAATAAGACCGGCGGCCAAGCTAAAGCCTACTACCTTGACGTTGCTCAGCGCAATGAAGTTTTTGACCTGGTAGCAAAAGCGACTGCAGATCTTGGTGAATTGGCAGTCTTTGTTAATAACGCCGGGGTAGCCTTCATTGAGACTTTTGTAGATTCTGATCCGCAAAAAGTTGAACGGCTCTTAGATGTTAATCTAAAAGGAACCTACTGGGGCATCCAGGCTGCCGCCAAGCGTTTTATTAAACAAGGTAAGGGGGGCAGCATAATAAATGCAGCTTCTCTTGCTGGGGTAGAAGTATCTGCACTACAAAGTGCCTATTCTGCCTCAAAATTTGGTATCCGTGGACTAACGCAAAGTGCAGCCAAAGAGTTAGCCCAATATAAAATCACGGTCAACGCATATAACCCCGGGGTGGTCAGAACCCCACTGCGCGACAGTATCGACGAAACCACCTCCAAAATTAAAGGGCTCACCGTTCCCCAACAACAAGCTAATGTTTTAACGGAAATTGCCTTGGGACGTGAAGCGCAGGCTGACGATGTTGCTAAGTTAGTTTCATGGTTGGCATCTTCCGAGGCAGAATATATTACCGGCCAATCTATCATGGTTGACGGTGGGATGCGTTATTTATAATGGAGCTGAATTCTTGAAATATTGATGCAAATACCAAGAGCAAGACTCGTTAGAGCGGTTGCTTGAAATGCACACAAAATAATGAAGATTGAAAGTACAAGAGCCGTAATAAAAATCATGGCTAAATTTTGAATATACTCTACGTGAATTGCTAGTTTGTAACATTGCCATTACCTAAAATTCTCAGATTATGAGCCATGATAATAGATTCAATTTGAGCTCGTAATCCGGCCAAACTTCGAGTACAAGTATGCTCACTTCCTGCTGCAGTGAGCTTTGAAAAGGTCGTCTCAATTAGTCGTCTGGTCCGTTTTAAAACTGGATTATTGTGTTCCTTAGCTCCCTTCATATTTGATTGATATGGCGTCCAAAACGTATAACCTCTTTGTGCAAAGGCAGTACGTAAATCCTTGCTTATATAACCAACATCAGCCAAAATGTTTGAACAAGGACAATCTTGGGTTACAGTCAAAGCTACCTTGACATCAGACACCGAAGCGGGTGTTACAACATAATTAAGGATTAATCCACCTGGTGTTGCGACCATATGGACCTTAAAACCGTAAAAATGTTGTTTCTTCGTAGCGTTGTAGCCTAGATCAGCATAGCCAGCGAACACACTAGCATGAAGGTTGCGAACGTATTGGCATAACGGTAGAGGATAACTGTCAATGATTGCGACTGATCCCGGATTTGTCCAGGATGATAATCCTTGACGGATAACCTGTAATACAGGTCCCATCTGTTTAATGCGTCGGGTGAAGCGAGAATACTCAATCATCGTTAATCCAGGTAAGATGTTCTTAACCAGACGATAGAGAGCCATCCACGTTGTAAGTTGATAATAAACTTTAAGACACATTAGAGCTAATAAATCTTCATCAGCAAGCTTAGTGTTACTAGCATTACGACAATCGATGAAACAATGGGGGACGAACCGATTAATTAGTATTTTAAATTGAGCACGTTGATGATTAAAACGAGCTTGAAAATCAGTACAATTAGGACTAAACTGTGATTGGCTTAACATGGTTAGGACTCTTTTTTTAATGTCACTTTGAGTCTAACTCTGTTAGGCCATTTTTGTTAATTATTACGAACTAGCAATTCGAGTTTGTTCATTTAAAAATTTAGATTTTTGAAGATTTTGTTAGGGTTAAAAATACAGAAGACATCTTCTTCAAAGGATTCTAAGAAACTAGAGCTTTTTTAGAATCCTTTTTGTTTAGCTTAAATTTCTAAGTAATTATTGATGTAAGAAGTTAAAAGTTTAAATAATTATCCAAGATTAGGTTATTTACAAGAAATTTCATAAGAATAAAAATTCTAGGTATTAATAATTCTTAAAAGGGAATTGTACAATTCTGTCTTCAATGTTTTTTATTAATAATGTCAAAAATTTGGTAGTCGTCAGGAGATAAAAAATTAAATAGGTAAAAAACTAAAGAATAAGAGTTATTTTGTAAATAAGTAAAGAATGCGATTTCAAAATATAATTTACTTGTAAATAAGTTAAGAAAACGGAGGAATTATTTATGAGTGATAAATTACGTATCGGTATTATTGGTTGTGGTGGGATTGCACATCAAAAGCATTTCCCAGCTTTGGAACATTTTAAGGATAAGGTGGAATTAGTAGCATTCTGTGACATTATTAAGGAACGTGCCGAAGAATCAGCTAAAGAATTTGGTACACCAGATGCTAGGGTATATACAGATTACAAAGAACTACTAAAAGATGACAGCATTGATGTGGTAAATGTGTTAACACCAAACGTAGCACACGCACCAATTACAATCGCAGCTTTTAAAGCAGGCAAGCATGTTTATTGTGAAAAGCCAATGTCTGATAATCCAGTTGATGCTCAAAAGATGGTGGATGCATGGAAGAAATCTGGTAAGAAATTTACGATTGGGTATCAAAACCGGTTCCGTCCAGAAGTTCAAGCATTGCATAAGGCATGTGAAAATGGTGAATTAGGTGATATTTATTTAGGTAAGGCACATGCCTTACGTCGTAGAGCAGTGCCAACTTGGGGTGTATTTCCAGATAAGTCACAACAAGGTGGGGGTCCATTAATTGATATTGGAACACACGCTTTAGATATTACCTTATGGTGCATGGATAATTATAAACCAGTTTCAGTTAATGGATCTGTATTTGAAAAGCTTGGTCACCTACCAGAAGCAGTAGAAGGCAACCTCTTTGGACCATGGGATCCTAAGACATACGAAGTAGAAGACTCAGCATTTGGATTTATCAAGATGGAAAATGGTGCAACCATTTATCTTGAAGCATCTTGGGCTTTGAATGTGCGTGATTCAAAAGAAGCGGCAACAACTTTAGCTGGTACCAAATCAGGAGCAGAAATTTTATCGGGTATGAGTTACAAAGAAAATCAATTAATTTTCAACCGGACACATAATGGCTTACTGGTCGAAGAAGAACTTAGTCCTTCAGGAAATATTGACTACTTTGAGGGCGGTGAGAGTGCACCGGAAGTTTTAGATGCAGCCCAATGGATTGATGCCGTTATGAACGATAAAGAACCGCTAGTAAAACCAGAACAAGCTTTAGTTGTAACCCAAATTTTAGGAGCAATTTATAAGGCCGCTGAAACTGGTAGCGAAGTGAAATTATAGAATTAAATGGGGTCTAAGAATAGGCCCTATTTACTTACGAGGAGGAATTTTCATGGCTTTTGCGTTAAGAATGAACTTTGTAGATGTCATTGTAGATAATAGTTTAAAAAATAATTATGTTGATGGAAAGAAAAACGGGTATCAATTTGATATTAGATTATCGTACTACCGGGGCCATTTTTTATCAGTGATTGATGAATTTGCTGTTAAAGTCGATGGGCAAAAAGTGGCAGATGATCAAATTAAGTTTTGCTTGAATGGAAAGGAATTGTCACCATGGCAATTAAAGGAAGCTTATGATGAATTTTGGCCTATTTTGGAACCAGCTACTATAAAAGTTCATCAAAAAGGTGGATTAGAGGCTGGAGATCACCATGTAGAATTGGTTCTTTATTTCCGCGCGCCATATATGCCAATTGGTCCAAATCATCAGTATATGGAATACGATAGTTGCGGTGAAAAAACTTTACCAGTGGTTGGTTAGGAGTGTGAATTTAAAATGGCAAATTTTAAAGTGGGAACAACATTATTTAGTTTTGGTTCAGAGTATATCAAGGGTGAATTATCACTAGAAGATTGCATTAGAACAGCAGCAGAAGTAGGAGCAGAAGGTTATGAAATTGTAGCTACTCAAATGATTCCAACTTATCCGTATGTTACAGACGAATTTGTTGGTTTTATTGAAGAGTGTAAGAAAAAATATGGAATTGGACCAATTTGTTATGCTGCTAATATGGATCGAGGAATGCGCAGTGACAGAGATTTAACTGAAGATGAAATGTATGGAATGGCTGTTAACGATTTGAAACAGGCACATAAACTGGGATGTAAAATTGTCCGGGAACAATTCTTATTATCACCTGAAGCAATGGTCAGGTTGGCACCAATTGCTGAGGAATATGATATTAAGGTTGGAATTGAAATTCACAATCCGGAAACACCAACATCACCGATGATTATGGCATACCGTGAAGCTTTTGAAAAGAGTGGCTCTAAATATATCGGCTTTATTCCAGACTTTGGCATCTTTGCAACTCGCCCTAACAAGCCCTACTGGGATCAAGCATTAGCAGCAGGGGTTGCAGAAAGTACATTGGAAAAAATGGCGCAGTTGAAATACGATGAAGTACCTCAAGAGCAAGCGGTAGCAGAAATTAGAAAAATCGATGATAGTCCTGCGGCTATGACCGTATTAACTCAAATGTATGGCTTTGTTCAATTTAGAAAAAGTGCGCAACCGTTATTAGAAGAATTTAAAAAAATGATGCCATATGTGTTTGAACTACACGGTAAGTGTCATTACGTTTCTGAGGATTTAAAAGAAGCAAGCATTCCTTATAATGAAATTATTCCAGTTGTAGCAGAAACAGGCTTTGACGGTTATATTATGAGTGAATATGAAGATGCAGGTGGTTTTAGCGGTGTTGAAATGGTTAAACGTCATATCGCTATGGAGAGAAAACTAGTTAAGGACTTGCATCTATAGATAGATAAGCGAAGTTAAGTAGATTTATACTGCTTATCTTCGTTTTTTTGTATATAACTTTTTGTAACTGGAAAAGAAAGCGCTTTTTTGATAAAATTTTATCTATGTGGGGGTATGTAGTGATGAAATTAGACAATGAAAATTTTAAAATATATCTTCAAAAAGTAGATAAAGATGTCTCACAATATTTAAGTAATATTAGACTTTTATATTGTATTAATGGTTTTTTAAAGGTAAAACTTGATGATAATGTTTATCAGTTAAAAAAGGGAGAAATATTAGCGGTAAATGTAGGACAGTATTATGAGCTACAGGCAATTGAGAAAATGGGATATGTATGTAATGTAGACTTAGACAGTACTTTATTTGAACAGCGGATTAAGACTAATATGTTTTTTATTCGTATTGATCAAACAGATACAGATAGTACGTCGTTCAACAATTTAAAAGATTGCTTAGATGAGTTGATTTACTATGATTTACAGGTCGAGGGGGAAAACGACTTTTTTAAGTTGAGTATTTTCCTAAAGATTATGGATATTTTGGGGAAAAATTACTTATATAAACTTGAAGAAGAAAATGGTTACTCAAATAATGATATAAGATCACAAGAAATCAGATTATTCTTACAAAAAAACTATATGAATCGAATTAGTTTAACAGATTTAGCTAATCATTTATATATATCAGAAGGCTATCTATCGCGCTTTTTTAAAAAGAAGATGGGAATTGGTTTTTTGACATACTTAAATGATATTAGATTATACCATACTGTTGATGAGTTAATAAACACAGATGAAGCTATTACAGATATTGCAATGAAAAATGGTTTTAATAGTATTTCTGGATTTAATCAGTTATTTAAAAAGAAATACCAACTTTCGCCCCGAGAATATCGAAATAGTTTTAAAAATATTAGTTCGGATGTAGAAAATATTGTTAAAAGTAAGGCGATTTCTTACTTGAATGAGCGGAAAGATAAGAATACTAAGATTACCAAAAAATATCGTGATATTGTTGCCGATAGTACAAAACATAAAAAATATAGTAATAATTGGTCGAGTATTATCAATATTGGCGATGCAGGTTCATTGTTGGAAGAACGTATGCAGCAAGTGGCAAAGTTGATGCACACGAGTTTAGGGTATAAATATTTGAGAATATGGAATTTTTTTGAAACTGTAAATATAGATAATGAGCATCACGAAATTAACTTTGATAAATTAGATACGATTATCGATTTTATCTTACAAAACGGAATGAAGCCATTTATAGTATTAGGTGCTAAGCCTTATATATTAACGTTTGAGGTCTATGGTCGAAGAATCAATTCGCTAACTAAAAATGAGCAACTCTCGATGAATAGGAAGTATTGGCAAAAGGTACTATCGTTATGGCTAAAGCATATTAGTTTTAGGTACGGTAACGAAGAGATAGCATCATGGTTTATAGAATTATGGAAACCTAATAAGTGGGATAGTGTGTATACTGATGATTATCTAGATAGTTGGTATATTACTTGGCTTAAGGACACAATTAATCTGGTGAAAGAAAAAATTCCTAGTGCAAGTATAGGTGGATGCGAATTTGTCTTTTCAGATGATTTAACAAATCGAACAGAGATGATAAAAATAGTAAAAGTATGGGAAGAGCTAGACTTTAGTCCAGATTTTATTTCGATAGCAGATTATCCATATATTTCTAATAACCAAGGTAAAAATAATTCCAAGTTATCGGCCAAAAATAATCAAATTGCTTATTATGTTAATGAAGCCAAGCAATTTTTTGATGATAAATATCCACATGCTAAGCTGTATGTAACTGAGTGGAATTTAACTATAGCTAACCGTGATATTTTGAATGATACCCCTTTTAAGGGAGCATATGTGATTCAGAATTTAACCGAAAATCTACGTGATGCTTCTCAAACTGCATATTGGTTTGCTTCTGATATTTATGCAGAGTGTTCAGATTCTACCGAAATTTTATATGGAGCATCTGGATTAGTAACTAAACAGGGTATAAAAAAACCAGCATATTACGCTTTTGCTTTCTTAAACGAATTATATTCAGAAGTTATATATCAAGACGATAATTGCATTATTACAACAGATACTTATGGTAATTATATGATTCTATTTAATTCAGCTAAACCATTTACTAATTTGTATTATGAAAATCAGCTAACTATATCAAAGACGGATTACAATAAAGTATTTTTAGATCTAGAAGAAGTAGAGTTTGCTTTAGAGTTATCGAATGTAACCAATGGTAACTATGAACTAAGGAGTAAGACAGTAGACAAAGAAAATGGTAATCTTTTAGAAGTTTGGCACCAATTAAATTTCACTAAGAGATTGAAATTAGAAGATATTCAGTATTTAACCAATCTAAGTCAGCCTCGTTTAAGTGTGTCTGAATTAAAAGTTACTAATCAAAAAATCAGCCTAAAGGAAAAGCTAGCGGCTAATTCCTTTAAGTTATTGTCTATTCGAAAGATTAATTAATAGATTTAAGAGGTTTCTGAGAAAAATTCTTGGAAGCCTTTTTATATGGAACGAAAGAGAAGCAGCTTTTAAACTACTTTTTAAATAATAAAATGTTGTTAGTTAATGAGTAGTAACTTTTTGAAAATAAATATATCGATTTTAGTCAAAAATATGGTGGTTAAAAAAAGAGTATACAAAATTACGTAAATTAATCACAGGTTTTAGGATGAAAAGCCAATATAAAGTGGTAATAAAAATAATTAGTATATTAATTGAAAGGGTATTCATTTAGCGCTAATAATAATTTCTTTCAAGAATGGAGGAAAAATAATGAGTGTAGCAACAGTTAATCCAAATATTTCTAAGTTGAAGTTGTCTAAATTAACTTTATTTGCATATGGCTGTGGAGACTTCGCAAGTAATATGTGTTGGACTTTTATAGGTACTTATTTAAGCGTCTTTTATACTGATGCTTTGGGATTGGCTCCAGCAGTAGCATCAATTATCATGGTGGTAGCACGGATTGCAGATGGAATTTTTGATCCTGTATTTGGTGCCATTGCGGAAAGAACTCACAGCAAGTACGGTAGATTTAGACCTTATATTTTATATGGCGCTCCGATTTTAGCGGTACTAACAATTTCTTGTTTTATTAAATATGGGAATGGTGGTACTTTTACAGCCATTATGGCCTTTGTAACATATTTAATATGTGGATTTGCTTATACAATGGTTAATTTATCATATGGTTCCTTATCGACTGTTATGACTACTGATCAAGAAGATGTAGCACAATTAAATAGCTACCGGATGATGGGGACTAACTTATCTTCAGTTATACTTAACGCAATTACTCCTGTATTGCTAGTAGCATTGTCAGGATCACATAAAATAACTTCAACTGGTTATACTAAAGTAGCAATTTTATTTGCTATCCTATCGTTACCAATTTTCTATTTTACAGCGCTTAATTGTAAGGAAAGAATTCATCCGACAAGTAGTCAAGAAAAAGTAAAAATATCTGAAACAATCAAATCAGTTGTTAAGAACGGACCGTTAATGTTAATCTTTATGATTCAGTTGTTAGCAATGACAGCTTTCTTTGGCAGAATGGGTGTTTTAGCGTACTATTGTCTATATAATATTAGGAATATGACTTATATGACATTATTTATGGCACTGCCATCCCTAGCAACAGTTATCGGAATTATGTTGACTAAGAATTATATAATTAAAGTCGGCAAGAAAAAGATGGCAGCAGTTGGTTATATTGGGGCAGCCATTTGTTTAGCGGCCATGTTTTTAATAGGACAACAGAGCTATGAAAACCTTATTGTCTTGTTAGTGTTAAATACATTATATGGATTCTTTTGTTTTTCATTTCCAATTCCTATGGCCATGGTGACGGATGCAATTAATTATGGAGAAGATAAATTTGGGGTTCGTTCAGACGGAACATCCTATGCAACAGTTTCATTGTCAACAAAGATAGGACAAGCTATTGGGGTTTCAGTAGCTGTGGCAGTTATGGGAGCGTGTGGGTATGTTCCTAACGCGCAACAGAGTACAGGTGCCTTGACAGGAATTAATTTTGCTACGAATTTGATGATGGCTGGATTGTATTTACTGTGCTTAATCCCATTAGTTCTATATCCGCTTAGTGAAAAGAAGAATGTAGAAATTTTAGATAGATTAACTAAAAAACGTGAAGCAATTGATTTTGAAAAGGTTGGTTTCGACAGACTTGAAGAAGATAAATTCGAATATGGTGATGGAAAGGATTTAGTTGCTGGAACAAATAAGTACGATAATTTATTTGCTGTTGCTAATGGACAACAGATTAAATTAGAGGAAGTAGCAGATGAGGCTCTAGCTAAAGGAGTTTTAGGAACGGGCTATGCAATAATTCCAAATGATAGCCAGATTTTTGCACCAGTGAATGGTAAAGTAATTAATATTTTTGCTGCTAAACATGCAATTGGTATTCAAACTGAAAACGGATTAGAATTATTAATTCATATGGGGATTAATACCTATGACATGAAGGGAGAACCGTTTGAAATTTTAGTTTCTTTAGGTGAAAATGTTCAAGCTGGTCAGTTAATAGCAAAAGTAGACCTAGATAAATTGATAGCTAGTGGTAAGGATACTGATATCTTAGTTCTTATTACTAATAAGAAACAAATTAGTAAGTTTATCTTAGGAGCTCCAGAAGAAGTTCAAGGTGGACAACCATTAGGGATAGTTTTAGAAAAATAGGATAAAAAAGGCAGAATTTGAAATAGAGTTCTGCCTTTTTTAGTTTGTCGTAATTTAAGTGAAATTTTTAAGAGGTCAATTTTTTGATAATTTAACCTCTTAAAAAAGCCGGTTAAAGAAGGAGAAAAGAAAAAAGGATATTTTTTGGTTATTTTTTGTGTAATTATAAACTATTTGCAAAGTTAAATATTAGCTAAAATGTAAGCGTAATCAAAAAAGAGCCAAATTGGAGGTAATGGCAATGAAGAAGTTTTTAGGATTAATCGGGATGTTACTTTTGGTAGTAACGTTAGGAGCATGTAGTAAGACTAATAGCTCAAACAATACTAAGGAATCATCGCAAGCAACAACATCAAAGGTTAGTGGCGTTAATAAGGATACCTTGGCAGTAGTTATTCCATCCGCAGACCATGGTTGGTTAGCAGGGGTTGCATACTATGCTCAAAAAGAATGCAAAGCCTTGGGACTTAAGAGTTATAAGGTAATCACATCCGACAATGTCAATGATCAAGCATCACAGATTGATGAATTGATTAGTCAAAAGGTTGGGGCAGTTGTATTGGAACCACATACATCTGAATTATCTGTAGCTGCAAGAAAGATTGTTAAGGCCAAGATTCCACTAATCATCTTTGACCGGAAAGTTAAAGCTGATTATAACGGGTTTGTAGCCGGAAGTAATACTGACATTGGGAAAACAACGGCTGATTTCCTTGGTGACAAGCTACAAGGTAAGGGAACAATTGCTACGTTAAGTGTACCAAGTTCTGGTTCTGTTAGTTCAGAACGTTTGGCAGGTTTCAAAGCTGAAATGAAGGCTAAGTATCCAGATATTAAATTAGTTTCAATGACAGCTGATTCATTTACACAAGAAGCAGGTTTGAAGACTGCTAAAGATATGTTAACTGCTAATAAGCATGTTGATGCAATTTTCTCAATTGATGACGAATCTTCCTTAGGAATTTTACAAGCCATTAATGAAGCCAAGCGGACAGATGTTAAGTATCTATCAGGTGTTGGTGGTAGTCAAAGCTACTTCAAGAAGATTAAGAATAATAAGTCCGATATTACTTTGTTTACTGCAACTTATAGTCCAACTATGATTCAAGAAGCTATTAAGGAAGCAAAGCAAGTTATGGATGGTAAGTCAGTTAAGAAGGAAAACATTATTCCAACCACCATTGTAACTAAGGATAACGTCAATAAATTCTTGAATGCTAAGTCACCATATTAATTAAAGCAAGGTGTTACGAAAGGAGTGAGGGTAATGGATAATGCAATCGAAATGAAGCAAATCAAAAAGTCGTTTGGAAATAATCAAGTATTGAAAAGCGTTGATTTTACTTTAAAGAAAGGTTCAATTCATGCATTACTGGGTGAAAATGGAACAGGTAAATCTACCTTAATGAACATTTTAACAGGGCTCCTTTCGTATGACGATGGGCAAATTGAGATTGAGAATGGTTATCAGATTGCATTCATTCATCAAGAGCTTTCCTTGGTAAATGACTTGAATATTTACGAAAACTTATTTTTAGGTCGAGAATTACGTAAGGGATTACTGCTTGATAGAAAGTTAATGATGGAAAAAGCTGCTGAGGTATTGACGAGCATAAAGGTCGATTTGAAGCCAGAAACGTTGGTGGCTAATCTAAGTGCTTCCCAAAAGCAACTAGTTGAAATTTGTCATGCTTTACTGCAAGAAAGCAAGGTTATCATCATGGATGAGCCCACCTCTTCATTATCGGATGTCGAAATAGAAAATTTATTTCAAGTTATAAGAAAGTTAAAGGCAAAAGGAATTAGTATTATTTTCATTTCGCATAAATTGGGTGAAGTTTTAGAGATTTGTGATGAATACACCATTATGCGTAATGGTCAAGTAGTTGCTAAAGGGGCTGTGACGCCTGATTTAACTAAGGAAGAAATTAGTTTAATGATGGTGGGTAAACAACTAGCTGCATTTAAGCATGAAAGCAGTAAGCAAATTGGACCTGTAATTCTTGAAGTAAGTAATTTGACCAAGGAAAAACAGTATTCACAAATTAATCTCAAAGTAAAACAAGGGGAAATTATTGGTGTAGCTGGGCTAATGGGTGATGGTCGTAGCGAATTATTTGCCAGTGTTGCAGGCGCTAATTATCCTTATAGTGGTCAAATCAGGCTAGCAGGAAAAGAATTGAACTTACGGACGACTACACAAGCAGTCGCAGCAGGGATTGCCTATTTACCCAAAAATCGTAAGGAAAATGCAGTCATTGCTGACTTAGATATTAGTGATAACATGCTGGTCACAGTGTTAAACAAGCTGAGAGGAAGATTACTTTTAAATAAGAATCAAGAACAGACAGAATTTGAACGGTACTGCCAGCAATTTAATATTAAATACGGTGATAAGAATGATTTGATTACGACTCTATCAGGTGGTAATCAGCAAAAGGTGATACTAGCAAGAGCGTTAACAACTAGACCTAAGGTTGTTATTTTAGATAATCCTACTCAAGGGGTTGACATTGGTGCGCGGACTGAAATTTATCAGCAACTGCAAGAGTTAGCTCGACAACAAGTCAGTTTAATAATCTTATCTAATGAGTTTGATGAGATTTATAAGAATTGTGACCGGGTTTACGTTATGTATCAAGGCAGAATTCAAAAGGAGTTACGCCATGATCAGTTAACCGAAGCTAAAGTACTGTATTATGCGATGGGTGGTCAAGACAAAGATAAGGAGGAAAGTAAACATGGAAAAACTAACTAAAAACAAATGGAATTTAAAGGAATTTGTTAAAGAAAATAGTCCGATGGTTGCTTTAGTAGTTCTCTTTATCTTGGCTGTAGTTCTAGAAGGGACAACCTTTTTGAACTTAAATAACCTAATTAACATTTTACTAAATAATGCGATTATAGGGATTATTTCATTAGGGATGATGTTAATCATCATCACTGCGGGAATTGATTTATCCGTTGGTTCAATGCTAGCAGCAATAGGTTTAATTACCATTTACGTTTTGAATCAGACTAATAGCATTTTTCTAGCCTTTGGTACAGCAATAGCGAGTGGGGCGGTATTAGGAGCATTAACCGGGGTGTTAGTAGCACAGTTTGCAATTCCTGCCTTTATTGTGACTTTAGGGACAATGAGGATATATCGTTCATTAGCACAATATGCTTTGAATGGTGGGGGCAGTACAACTATGGGGAGTGCTTCCGATAGTTTCATCAGTATTGCAAATACTAGTATTCTAGGAATTCCAGTTCCAGTTTGGATTTGGATTTTGACAGTATTGGTAATCTCCCTTTTAACTAAAAAGACAGCGTTTGGTAGACATGTTTACGCAGTGGGTAGCAATGAACGGGCTACTTTCCTAGCAGGGATTAACGTTAAAAAGATTTTAGTTTTAGTTTATGCGGTGGCCGGAGTTTTAGTAGCAATTGCAGCAATTTTAGAAGCTTCTAGATTAGGGAGTATGAACTCATCTTCATCTGGGCTTAACTACGAAATGGATGCCATTGCAGCCACAGTTATCGGTGGGACCGCTATGATGGGGGGCCGCGGAAGTGTCTCCGGAACAGTTTTTGGGACCCTAACTTTAGGGATTATCAATAATTTGATGAACCTAATGGGAATGCCTTCTTTCTTAGTCGGAACGGTTAAAGGACTAATTATTATTGTAGCTGTTTTGATGCAAAAGGCGCTTGACCGAAAGGGGGATTAGTAAATCGTGATAAGTAAAGTTGGTTTTATTTCTAATTGCCTGGAAGGTAGTCTGGAAGAAAAGTTGAAGACGGCAGCCAAATTAGGTTACAACACTTTAGAAGTAGCGTGTTGGCCTAAGGGTAGTGCTAAGCAATGTGACATTGATGCTAGCAACATTGCTAAGGTAGATTTAAAAAAGATTAAGTTACTGGAAAAGGAATACAACGTAGAAATCAGTACGTTAGTTTTTTATGAAAATATGCTAGAAGCTGATTTGCTAAAACGTGGGGAAAATGTCATGCACTTGTTGAATGTCATCGAACTAGCGCAAGCATTGGAAGTACCCTATGTAGGAACTTATATCGGAAAAGATGTAAATCATGGCATTGGAGCTAACCTTGTAATGATGAAGCAAATCTTTGATCCAATCTTAGAATTTGCTGCTAAACGTGGAGTCACAGTTTTAATTGAAAATTGTCCCATGCCAACTTGGAGCCTAGAAGGAAATCCTAGTACGATTTCATACACGCCAGAATTACTAACGGCGGTCTTTGAAATTTTACCCCAAGATAATTTTGGCTTGAATTACGATCCGTCTCACTTATATTGGCAACGCATCGACTATCTTAAGCCACTTCAACAATTTAAAAAGCAAATTAAAAGTATTCATGTAAAAGATGTAACTTTAAACGGGGTTGCTTGGGATAGATATGGCATTTATGGCAAGTATCTTAACAAAAAGCATCAATATGATTTCGGTTACTATCAAGATACATTAGTAGGTTATGGTGACATTAATTGGCAGCAGTTTTTTGCTAAATTAAAAAATTTAGGTTTTGCAGGACCTATTCAAATTGAATATAAAAATTCGAATGGTTATGGAAAAATTTTGGACCCTAAGCGAGGTTTGAAATTAAGCAGGGATTATTTAACTGAGGTAATGGAAACAAGGGAAGTGTAATTGTGAAGAAGTTAGTATTGGTCGGTTATGGTGGAATGGGAACACGTCACCTAGGACGGCTAAAGAATGTTAAGGAAATAGAAGTTGCTGGTGTTTATGATATTGATCCAGAAAAATTAGTGGCAGCACATCAAGACGGCTATCAGACTTACTCTAATTATCAAGCTGTTTTAGATGATCAAGAGGTAGAGATTATTCTGGTTGCTACTCCTAACGACTCACATAAGGAACTGTCAATCAAAGCAATGACTGCTGGTAAGCATGTTATTTGTGAAAAACCGGTAACAACTTCGACTAAAGATTTTAAAGATATTCTAGAAGTGGCAGCCAAGACTAAGCGGTGCTTTATGGTTGACCAAAATCGGCGTTGGGATGAAAATTTCCAAATGATTAAGAAATTATATGACACCAATACTTTAGGACGGATCTACGATATTGAGAATCGAGTGCAAGGTTCACGGGGGATTCCTCAAGATTGGCGCCAAAATATTGAACAAGGAGGGGGGATGGTTTATGACTGGTGTGTCCACTTACTAGACCGCATTTTAGTCTTGAAAGCAGGACATCGGGTAACTAGTTTATACGCTGATTTAAGTGGTGCATTGGGTCACCAAGTGGACGATGGTTTTAGAGTGATTTTACGTTTTGATGATGAGATGAGGGTATTACTCGAAGTACAGACACGCAATTTTATCAAGCTTCCTGAATGGTATATGTCTGGTGCTACTGGGACGGCAGAAATTGAGGACTTTGAGTTACATGGAGAATATGTCACTTTAGAAGGTGAATTGACTAAAGAAGCAATTCCGGTTGAAGCGGGGGCCGGTTTTACTAAGACAATGGCTCCCCGTACAGATGGAAGTGTTAAGCACCACCCACTTCCACAAGTTCAGACGGATGTCTGCGATTTTTACCGCAACTTTGTTGCTTGGATTGATGGTAAGGAAGAACCGATTGTTAAGAACGATGAAGTTATGCGGACAATGTATTTAATTGAGAAGATTTTTGAATCGGCTCGTAAAAATGAAGTAATCAAATTTAATATTTAAATTAGAAGAAAGGGGTAATTACTAATGAAATTTGGATTTTTAAGTGGTTGTTTACAAGATATGACTTTAGAAGAAAAGATGGCTTATGCTCACTCAGTAGGTTTTAATGCAATGGATGTTTCTTGCTGGCCAAAGGAAAATAGTCGTGACTACTCAGGTAGTGATATTGATGTTGAAAACTTAACTGATGAAGAAGCAGAAAAAATTATTGCTGATGAAAAGAAGTATGATGTCGAAATTTCTTCATTGGCTTATTACGACAATATGCTTCACCCAGATGCAAATGTTAGAAAGCAATATGCAGATCACTTGCGGGCAGTAATTAAAGCTGCAGGTCGTTTAGGGGTTCCTTTAGTTGGTTGCTTTATTGGTAAGAATCAAACTAAATCTTTACAAGTCAACTTCGATGACTTTGAAGCTATCTTTACAGACTTTGTTAAATTAGCTGAGGAAAATAATGTTAAATTGATGATTGAAAATTGTCCTATGCCAGGTTGGCAAGAAGATGGCTTGCCAGGAACTATCTCTTATTCTCCTGAATTGTGGGACGAAATGTTTAAGCGCGTTCCAAGCAAGAATTTTGGTTTAAACTTTGACCCATCACATCTTCGTTGGTTGCACATTGACTACTTAAAAGCCATTCGTGATTACAAAGACCGGATTTTCCACGTAGATGCTAAGGATGTAATTGTTGATGAAGAAAAATTCCATTACTATGGTATCTTTGGTAAGAAGCTAAACCGGCAACATGAAGAAGACTTAGGATTCTGGACACCTGTTATTCCAGGATTAGGGGATATTAACTGGAGTCAACTATACAATACTTTAAAGGAAGTAGGCTTTGATACTTACTTGAGTATTGAACATGAAGATCGGCGCTTTGCAGCTAACAATGATGAAATTAAGGCTGGGCTCGAATATTCATATAATCACTTGAATCCTATCATTAACGAATTTAAATAAGGTGAGTTACTATGATTGTGATTAATGTTTATTTAAAGGTAAATCCAGCTAAGCGAGCAGAGTATTTAGACTTTGTGAATGATTTGGTAGTAAAATCACGGCAAGATTTAGGCAATATTTTCTATGATCATTTTGAAAGCTTGACAGAAAAGAATACATTTATGATTATTGAAAATTGGTCAGATGAAGAGGCAGTAGAGTTTCACAATCAAACCGAACACTTACAAGGTTTCTTAAAAAATATAGATCAATACTTACTTGAAAGCTACATGATTAAAGTAGCGCAAACTAAGTAAGAAAAGATGGATTTCTCTGTTAGGTGAGAAATCCGTTTTTTCTAATAATACCAATCAAGAAAGGGTGGATATAATGGTTAAGAATTATGTAGCAGTTGACTTAGGAGGAACGACTGTAAAGTTCGCAATTATCGATGAGTTAGGGAAAATTATCAAAAAATGGCATATCAAGACGGATGTTAGCGATAATGGTAAAAATATTCCACAAGATATCGTAGACACAATTAAAGAGGAAACAAACGACGTTGAGGTTAGTGGGGTAGGCATTGGAGTACCTGGACCAATTTCAGCTGATGGCAGAAGTGTCGTTCGCGCAGTTAACCTTGGGTGGGGCTTGACGCCTTTGAGTGATTTTATCCAAAAACAATTACAAGTTCCGGTTTTATTGGTAAATGATGCTAACGCTGCTGCTTTAGGGGAAATGTGGCAAGGGGCCGCACAAGGAAAAGAAAATATTGTCTTTGTAACCCTGGGAACTGGTGTAGGTGGCGGAATCATCCTTAATAAGCGCATTATTAATGGGGTGCACTCCTCTGGGGGAGAAATTGGTCATATTCCAGTAGAATCAGACGAACACCGTGTGTGTGGTTGTGGTAACATTAATTGTCTAGAAACTTTTTCATCTGCCAATGGGATGGTAACGACGATGCAGAAAATTTTAGCAGACAATGGGGAAGAACGTGGAGACTTTACGACCGTTGATATTTTTGAATGGTTAAAAAAGGGTGATGGGTTAGCTCAACAAGCTTTAGATATTACAGTTGATAAATTGGGTCGCGCAATTGCAAGTATTATGAATACAGTGGATGCCGAAGAAGTAGTAATCGGTGGAGGTTTATCTGCTGCAGGAGCACCATTACTATTACCTTTAAAAGATGTAATTGATAAACATATTTTCCCAGAAATTAGGGGGAAATATCATTTAAAGCAAGCAACTCTCGGAAACGATGCCGGGGCATTTGGTGCGATTGCTGGCTTTGTAGTAGATGATTAATCTGAGGTTAAAAATTTAGGGTTGTAAGGTGTAAAAATAACATTTTAATATCGTTAGAGATTATAAGGTCAATTATTTATAGTCCCTAGCGATGTTTTTTTATATAATAGGTTATTGAGAAAACGGTATCATTTTTGATGATTGTTAATTTAAATTTTTACGATGTAAATTGGGGTTGAAATTGATGGGTGCAATTAATGTATGGAATATGGTCAAATTTTTTACTTTAGGTGATTTAATGTTGCCTCTAGAAAATAATGAAATTAGGTTTTTAGTAGCTAGTAACGATAATGTAAGTGTGACCTACAATGATAATAGGTTAAATTTAATGCAAGGTGATTTTTTAATCTTAAATTCTAAAAGTACCAGGGCTATTGAACAGACAAAAGATGCCATTTTAATTAGCCTATTTGTTGATGGCAGTGAGGATTCACGGAAATCTTACGGGGATAATATTGCTAATAAGATTGAAGGTTGCTCCGCCTATAAAACCAGTGAATTCGATAAACAACTTCAAACATGTTTGTTGAATCTAATTCGCACTAGAACAAATGGTGAGGACTATATTGAAGCTGATGTTTATAAGAATTACTATGAAATTATTTCTTTAGTTTATAAACACTATATAGTAAGTGATTCTAAAGAACAAGTACAGGTAGAAAAATTTGGGAATCAAGCTAAGAAAGCTTACGAAATTCGTGACTACGTTCAGCAAAACTATAAGAAGAATATCACCTTAGATCAAGTGGCAGAGCATTTTTATCTGTCCACCCCTTATCTATCTAGATTGTTTAAGAAAATATTTGAGATTTCTTTTCACAAATATATTACCAATCTTAGAATTGATGGGGCGTTAAGTGAGTTAATTAACACCGAAAAAACAGTAACTGATATTACTTTCGATAATGGCTTTCCTAATGTGGGTTCACTAAACACCGCCTTTAAGAGAAAATACGGAACCACGCCTGGAAATTATCGGCTAAAGTATAAGGAAAAAAAGGAGCATGAAAAAAATGCGCGCGAGTTTGTTGAGCCAACTGAACAAATGGGAAAGCTCTCGCAATTAAAAAAGATGCCCCAGTCAACCAATAGTTTAAAAGTAGTTACTGATTTATTCACTAATAAGTGGCAGCATTTAGCTACGTCATGGAAAAAGGTCATTAATATTGGGCCAGCGGGATTAGTTGGATTGAATGTAATGGAAAAGCAAATTAGCCAAATTCAAGCTAAATTTAAATTTGAGTACGGACGTATTTTTGCTTTATTTACGGATGAAATGTTAATGGTCAACAGTTCTAATCAAGACCAATTTTCCTTTTCTAAAATTGATGATGCTTTGGAGGTGTTACTACAAAATGGCCTAAAGCCGATGATTGAGCTCGGGAAAAAGAGACTCAATGTACACATGAATTATTCGGAGCGCATTTATAATAGTGCTAGTTATGACTTTATTTCACAAAATAACTTTTCGTGGACGGCTTTTTTAGAAAGCTTCCTAAAGCATTGCATTGCTAGGTGGGGGTATGATGAAGTTAAGGAGTGGATGTTTGAGTTATGGTTGCCAAGTCAGACGGTTTCGACTTCGGGAAAGGAATTCTTTATCAGTGAGAAAGACTTAAATCATTATTTGGGCACGTTTGCTGCTACTAAAAGAAGTATTAAGAAGGTCATTCCGGAAGTGAAAGTAGGGGGATGTGGTTTATCAATCGATATTGACAGTAACGTAACTGAGCGGATTATTAATAAATGGCAAGAAAAAGTTTTACCAGATTTCTTTTCGATTTATCTTTATCCGCAAAGTTTTAAGTACCCGCAAGACGAACAAGTTATCCAAAACGAAATTTTTACGGATGTTAGCATCATGAAAAATATGATTGACGATACTAAGAGGACTATGCGTGATACTAAGTTTATCGACATTCCACTTTATGTTACCGAATGGAATATTTCAATCTCTGATCGCAATTATATTCATGATAGTTTATTTAAAGCTGACTATGTTATTGAAACGGTGTTAGGATGCGCTAATAAAGTAGCAATGTTTGGCTATTGGCAACTAAGTGATTTATACGGAACTTTTGGTTCCACACCACAACTATTACATGGTGGTTCGGGGTTAATAACGAAGGATGATATTCCTAAAGCAAGCTTCTTCGCATTTGTCTTCTTGAATAAACTGAAGGGAAACGTTTTGTATAGAGATGACAATATTATTATTACAGCTGAAGGGTATAAGCGAATAAATATTTTGATTTATAATAAGAAAAATTTCAACAGTATTTATCATTTAAAAAAAGAAAACCTCCTAGAAATAGCTAGGATAGAAAATGCTTTTGAAGACATCCTACCTTTGAAGCAGATTATTCGCCTAAAGGACATTCAGTCTGGAACTTATCGGGTTAAAAAGATACAGCTAGATAAAAAGAATGGAGACATTTTAAGTCATTGGATTGAATGGAACCAGGCTCTAAATTTGAGTAAGGAAGATATCAGCTACCTAAAGCAAGTTTGTCGTCCTAAGTTATTAGTTCAGTCAGTTAAGGTTAAAGATTTCATGGATTTAGAAGTTAACTTAGATGCAAATGCCGTGATTTTTTATGAATTGTTACATGAACTATAAAGAAAAATGCCCTGTCGTTGTGTGAACAGGGCATTTTTATAGAAATTTTAACTGATAAAATTAAGTTGATAATTCTTAATGCAGTTGTTGTAAAGCAATTTGAGATGAAACGTAGCTGTAGTTAGCATTTGCAGCAGTTGCTTGATTGTGAGAATTGCCAATGTTAGCCATCCCTAAAGCGAGTAATAAAACGGCAATAGCACTTGTAATTAATGTTTGGTTTGACATAATAATCCCCCTAATAATTCTTTTTCTCTTTCAACGTTGATTATTGTAGCATGTTTGAGTTAAGGAAGTCTGTTAATAAAAGAACCATTTTCTGAAAGCGAAAAAAGGTCAAAAAATTACAAATGGAAGCGGTAAATACAAATTTAATTGTCAAATATTATAGGTTGTGCATAGTAAAAAAGTATTTTTAAGAAATGACAGCCAAAATAATAAAATAAAATTTAACAGTACCCAAGATAACATTTGACAATTTTAAAAGCGCTTTCTTCTATACAATAATAACTGTAAAAAGCTTTCGGAAGTTAATTATTAAAATACTTTTTGTGATTTGAGGAGGAGACTTAGGATGAAGAATATGGCATCTAAAAATGCAGATTTTAATTCAAGTGCAGCTTCGCATGAAGACGTAGTAAAAATTTCAGCTAAGGAAAAGCTTAGCTATAGTTTGGGTGATTTTTCATCAAATTTAATTTGGGGATTAATAGGTAGTTACTTACTGTTTTTCTATACTAACGTTGCTTTAATTCCGGTTGCTGCTACGGGGACATTATTTTTATTAGCAAGATCATTAGACGCGTTTATTGACCCTGTTATTGGTGGGTTTGTTGATAGAACTGATACCAAGATGGGGCGGACTATTCCATATATGCGTTATGGAATTATTCCACTGGCAATCATTTTAGTGCTTACCTTTTCATATATTCCTGGTTCAGATACAGTTAAAATTGTTTATGCATATATTACTTACATTGCAATTGGGATTATTTACTCAATAGTTAATGTTCCTTATGGTTCATTGATGACTTTAATGTCACGTGATTCCGGTGAGAAAGCTAAGTTATCTAGTTTTCGTGTTGCTGGTGCGGCAATCGGGAGTATCGCTGTAACAGGTTTAACCATGCCATTAGTGAATATGCTCGGTAGGGGTAACCAACGCTTAGGTTTTGCTTTAACTGCCGCTTTATTTGGAATTGTTGGGATTATTGGGTTTGAAATTGTTGCTAGAAATTGTAAAGAACGGTATTTAACTCCGGTTGCCCAAAAGACTGCTGAAAAGACAAATATTTTAAAGACTTACAAGCAAGCATTGAAAAATAAGCCTTGGGGTATCTCAGCTATCTTTGCATTACTATTGTTTATTAGGATTGGGGTAATTGTTGCAATTACTATTTACTTTGCGATTTATGTTTTGAAGAGTCCAGCTTTAATTTCAGTCTTATTACCTTTACTTTATGTTGGCCAATTACTGTCGACCTTGTTCTCAGCTAAGATGATTGAGAAGTTAGGTCACCGTAAAGCTAATATTGTTGCTAATTTAGGTTTCATCATTGCTTACGCAATTTTACCATTTATCGAAAACAATATTCCGCTATTTATTTTAGTATACTTAGCCGGAAATGTTATTAGCGCTGTAACTGCTTCATCAGTATTTGGTATGAATGCAGACTCTGTTGACTATAATGAGTGGAAGTTTGGTGATCGCTCTGAAGGAACCTTATATGCAGGTTATAGTTTCGCTACTAAAGTCGGAATGGCAATTGGTTCTGCCTTAGCAGGTTACGCATTGTCATGGATTGGGTTCAATGCTAAGCATGTAACTGCTAGCGCGATTAGTGGCTTGAATATTATTTTCTACTTAATCCCTGTTGTAATCACAATTTTAATGATTGTGGTGGTTGCTTTTTATGATTTAGATGCACAACATAAACAAATTGTTGAAGATTTATCAAAGAGATAAGCCAGAGGAAATTTAGTTTTGAGATGAAATAAATTTCGAGGTTAGAACTACTATAAAAGTTCTAGCCTCGTTTTTTTTAGAGGAGGAATTAATTATGGCTAATTTAAAAAGAGGGGTTTCTATCTACAGCTATTCAGGTGAGTACGGGAAGACTATGGATTTAGAAGATTGTTTCCAAGATATAGCCGATATGGGCGCAACGGGAATCGAAATTTTGGCTAATTCACATATTGATAGTTATCCAGACTTAAGTGACGAGTATTTGGCTAAGTGGCAGTATTTATGTAAGAAATATCAGATTGAACCGGTAGAATATGGGCATTGGATTGATAATCGGTTGTTTGCCGATAGAAATATGATAATAGCCGAGGCTAGCGCTAGGTTAATCAACGATTTTAAAATTGCTAATAAGCTAGGGTTTCATATTTTACGAACGAAGTTAGGGGTAATTGATGATCAGTTAACTCCTCAAAAAAATTGGCGTGAAATTATAACAGCAGTTTTACCAGCAGCTAAAAAATATGATGTGATTTTATGTCCAGAGATTCACCTAACAACTGTTTTGACGGATAAAATGGTAGCCGATTACGTTGATTTTATTGAAACGACGGGAACTAAAAATTTTGGGCTAAATATTGATTTAAGTGTCTTTCAGAATAGATTCGACGTTCCAGGGGTAGTTGTTTTTAATCCGGAAAGCAAACACTCGCTTCCCGAAGAAATTAGGCCATTACTACCATATGTGAAATGTATCCACGCAAAGTTTAATAAAATGAGTGATGATTTTACTGAACTGACTATTCCTTATCCAGAGATATTAGAAATCTTAAAAGAAGAAGGGTGGTCAGGCTACCTACTTAGTGAATACGAGGGAGCACATAAGGAAATTCCAGGTTTTGTTTCCCAAGAATTACGTAAACAACATATTATGTTAAAAAATATTATTGGAAAATAGGAGGACTTTTGTATGCTAGAACAAGATGTTATTCAAACACGAGGCTTTCATAATCTAGTTGAGAATGGAGTGATAACTAGTTTTCAGATTTGTGTACGCTCTGATTACTATCGTGGAATTTGGTTGAGTCAATTACGCGTGGGAAAATTAGTTGTAGATGGAATATCTTACCCTGAAGAAATGATTAGGTGGGAAGTAAATGGTAAAGAGTATACAATCGTGGAAATGAAACATGAAAGTAATATTTTTTGGAATATTTTAGATGTCGCAAAGATTAAGGTGAAAAAAGCTGGTGGGTTAAGTCAGGGATTTCACACGGTAGTGGTAAGATTTGCAGCTAGCTGCTCGTATATGCCTCCTATTTTAGATAGATTTGATAAAGACAGTGACGATGTTTCTTTTAATGGGGGGACGTATGTTAAAGATAAGATGATTATTGTGTAAAGTTTAAGGTTCTCTAAGGTTATAACGCCGGGAGAACCTTTTATTTTATACAGCAAGGTCAAAAAAAGTACCAAAGTAGTATAATTTTTTGAGCCACAAAGCAAAAAAGTAAAAAAGAATCATTTTTTGATAGTTGATTGAAGCATGAAATAGCATTAATGTAAGCGGTTAAAAATGTATTATAAACATGTGCTTAAGGGATACGGAAGCAATCCTGAGTAAGACGAAGTTAAATAAAATTCTAGGAGGAATCTTATTATGAAGAAACTTAAATTTGGATTTATCGGTTGTGGTGGTATTGCTAATTCAAAACATTTCCCAGCTCTTGCTAAACTTACTGATAAGGTAGAAATGGTGGCTTTCTGTGATATTATTGAAGAACGTGCGCAAAAAGCGGCTGAAGAATATGGGACAGAAGACGCTAAAGTTTACACAGACTATAAGGAATTATTAAAAGATAAGTCAATTGATGTTGTCCATGTTTTGACTCCAAACGTATCACACTCAGAAATTACATGTGCTGCATTGTATGCAGGCAAGGACGTAATGTGTGAAAAGCCTATGGCCATTAACTATGCTGAAGCTAAGAAGATGTTAGATGCATATCATGAAACAGGGCATAAATTAACAATCGGTTACCAAAATCGTTTCCGTGAAGATTCACAAGTTACATACCAAGCAGCTCGTGGTGGGGAACTAGGTGACATCTACTTTGCTAAGGCACACGCAGTTCGTCGGCGTGGTGTTCCTACATGGGGAGTATTCCCAGATAAGTCTAAGCAAGGTGGTGGTCCATTAATTGATATTGGTACGCACGCACTTGACTTAACTCTATGGTTTATGAACAATTACAAGCCAAAGATGGTATTGGGTTCAACTTACCAAAAATTAAAGGATCATCCAGAAGCCAATATGTTTGGCCCATGGGATCCAGATACATTTGAAACAGAAGATTCTGCTTTCGGGTTAATTAAGATGGAAAATGGGGCAACTATTTTCTTGGAAGCCGCTTGGGCATTGAATGTTGTTGATCCTAAGGAAGCTCAAGTAACATTGTGTGGTACTGAAGGTGGTGCCGAAATGTTTGGTAAGGCATACTTAGACCAAGGCTACGTTGTCTTCAATAAGGCCGCTCACGGTGAATTGGAAGAAACTAAGCCTTCAGAAGCTGGTGGTGTCTTTGGATTTGGCGCTGATAAGCTTGAACAACGGGATGCAGAAGCACAACAATGGGTTGATGCCATTTTGAATGATAAAGAACCACTCGTAAAACCTGAACAAGCAATTGTTGTTACACAGATTTTGGAAGCTATTTATAAGTCAGCTGAAACAGGAAAAGCTGTTTACCTTGATTAGTCTTGGAGGTAGTTAACATGGGTAAAATTAAGACAAGTATTAGTTTATACAGTCTTCAAAATGAATATTTGAACGGGCGAATGAGCCTTGATGATATTTTCCAATTTTTAAAGGACAATAAGATTGATGGAGTTGAAATCTTGCCTGACCAAATGATTCCAGGTGCACCTGAACCTGATGAAGAAACATTGGCACACTGGCACGAATTAGTAGATAAGTATCACCAAGAACTATCATGTACTGATGTTTTCTTGAATACTAATTTGTACGATAATCGGACTTTAACTCTCAAAGAAGACATTAAGTTAATGAAGAAGGAAATTGAATTAGCACACAAGATGGGCTTCAAGACAATCCGGATGATTTCGATGACCCCACCTGAAGTTGTTAAGCCAATTTTACCATTAGCAGAAAAATATGGAATTACGTTAACTCTAGAATTACATGCCGGTCTATCTTGGGGAATTCCTGAAACCGAACGTTACTTAGAGTTGATGAAGGAAATCGATTCACCATACTTAGGTATTACCGTTGATACGGGGATTTTCTGTCGCAGAATTCCACGGGTAATGTCTGAATACTGGAAGCAAGTAACTGGGGTATCCCAAGAGACAATTGATTTTTGCAATAGTTTCTTTGATAAAGGAGAAGATGTTGCTCGCTATGGCTTCCACCCAACTCCAGAATTTGAAGCAGGGGTTGCTAAATATGGCAAGACAGAAGCAGATAAGATGTACATTACTTATGCACAGGGATATGAAAACAAGCCATTATCTATCATGGATGATTACTTAAAGTACATTAAGCACTTCCACTTCAAGTTATATGAAATGACTGAAGACGGTCAAGAATACTCCATTGATTATCCTGAGATTTTGCAATATTTACACGATAAAGGCTATGATGGTTATGTTTCCACTGAATATGAAGGTAATCGGTTCGTTCTTCCTGGTAACCCAATGATTGAAAAAGAACAAGTTATTGCTCACCAAGAAATGTTACGGCGTGAATTAAAAAAGGTACAGGGGGAATAGCTAATGTTTGACGAAAATGTATTTATTAAAGGCTCAGCTAGAAATGTAGTTGAAAATGGAAAAACTATTGGCTTTCAAATGAAGACCCACATCACTTACTATCGCGGAATTCCACTATCAATGGTAAGAAAGCCACATGTTTGGATTGATGGTCAAGAAGTTGCCGAAGAAAATATACGCTTCTCAGTTGATGAAGAAGAATGGTTTACACTTGAAGAAATGCGCACTGTTGCGGATTTAAAGTGGGAATATGGTCAACCTGCAACTGTTCGAGTTTTAATGGATGGTGGCTTAAAGGGTAAGCACAAGATTAAGTTGAACATCGTAACAGTTACTGCTTATATCCCAGTTCCATTAAGTGGATTTAAGGAATATGAAGTAGACTTTGGTTAAAAATAATCTTTGAGTAAGTTTTAATTAAAGACAATCAAAAATAGGTAGAAAAAATAATTGCCTACCAACTTCTAACATTTAGAAAGTTGGTAGGCAATTTTTTATGCTCTTAATTCTAGGATAGGATCGAAGTACGCTAGTTTTGTATAATCAACATTACCGCCATCTGTAATCGCTAAGTCAGGGATAGCGGTGATTGGCAAGAATGATAGGTAAAAGAGTGGTTCAGGTAAAGTGCTACCTATCTTTTTAGCCGCTTCGTCTAGTTCGACTTCTTTAGCAACTAATTCTTTTGGAGGTAAATCAGTAGCGATTCCTGCTAGAGGAAGAGCTAAAAATGAAATGACTTTTCCATCAATAACAACAACTTGACCACCACCGTTTTCAATTAGGGTGTTGGCTGCAAGTGCCATATCATCGTAGTTAACACCGGCTACCACCAAATTGTTGTCATCAGGGGATGCTGTGGTGGCAATTGCTCCTTTTTTAAAGGACCAACCAGAAATAAAGCCCTTAGAAATATTCCCATTAATCCCGTAACGTTCAACCACAGAAACAGCAGCAACATCTTGTTTCACAGAAGGGGTAACTATATGATTATTAACTGGCAATTCAACGTCACGGCGCTTTCTCATAAAAGGCCCGACACTATTAATGGTTTCTACTAGAGCAGATCCATTAGTAAGTTTTACTTGGTATTTAAAATCATCAGCTGTTAATCTTTCGTGTTTAACGGTAGTTAGTAATTTTTGTGGTCGTTTAGGAACTTGATAATCAAAGACTTCTTGATTATTTAAAACAACTAAATTCCCCTTACTAATTACGGTTTCGATATTGAAGGTTCCGGGATTATCTACTAACAAGATATCAGCTGCCTTGCCAGGGGCGATTGAGCCCACTAATTGGTCGATTTGGTATGCTTCAGCACCATTGATAGTAGCCATTTGAATGGCTGTCATTGGAGCTATTCCGGCCTTAATGGCTAGACGTACCATATTATCAATGTGACCTACAGTTTGAATACTTCTAGCGTTAACATCGTCGGAACAAAAACTGGTATGACGTGCCACGCCCCAAGCGCCTTGGGTAATAGCTTTGACGTTTTCTTCTAAGAACTTTGTTACGGCAGATTCGCGAATTATAGTATGAATTCCCTTACGAGCCTTTTCTAGAAATTCTTCGTGACTATAGCTCTCATGATCTACACGCACACCGCTCATTAAGTATTCATTAAGCTCTTTACCTGTTGCAAGGGGACTGCAACCAAAAATAGGTTGATGGTTATTATGTGCTAAAACTAACGCTTGGATAGTATCAGCATCTTTGGTTTGAACAGCTTCACGGACCAATTCCCAAACACCGTAGCAATTAGGGTTAGTCTGATACTTAGCATGATCTTCTGCGGTAACATTATAAGCAATTGTTGAAGTTGGAATTGTATATGGTGTTTTATATGGAAGTCCCCAAAAAACTTTTAACGGACTTGCATCCACTTCTTTAAAAATATGTTCCAAACCTTCAATACCTAGAACAGAAATATACTCATCAAAACCAGTAATAATGCTGGTAGTACCATGTGGTAAAACGGCTTGTGCAAAACGAGTCATGCTCATTTTGCTACATTCGACGTGAATATGACCATCGATTAAACCAGGTGCTAAGTATTTACCACTAGCATCTATGGTTTTAGTGTGCTCATCGATGTAAGAAGTGATATCTGAATCAACGGCAACAATCTTATCTTTATAGACGGCCACGTCTGCTTGATAGTATTCACCTGTATTAACATTAATTAGGGTTCCATTTAAGATGGCTAAGTCAGCCTTAATTTTCGCAGCACCTGCATCGATGTAATCGGTTAGTTGTTTAGTAGTTAACATCTAAAATTCCTTTCTGCTATTTGATAGCGTTCAATGTATAAAGTAAAGCTAAAAAGAGAACAAACATTACCCAAACAAGGGGATTAACTTCCTTTTTACGTCCAGCAGCAACCATCAAGATAGGGTAAGTTAAGAAACCAAAAGCAATACCATAAGAAACGTTATATGTTAATGGCATACCAATTACTACTAAAAATGATGGTAATGCAATTTCAAATTGATCCCAGTGAATTTCCCGGAGTGAAGACGCCATCATAACTCCGACAACAATTAAAGCGGGAGCTGTTACTTGAGAGGTAACAATTTCTAAAAGAGGTGAAAAAATCATACTGAGGGCAAAGAAAATAGCTGTCACGA